>Ga0265296_1002652_pt1 | contig 17687 bp, 10 predicted proteins | sample MunlanPumphouse1_FD_189073 | JGI IMG/M metagenome (GOLD analysis project Ga0265296, IMG submission 189073) | Groundwater microbial communities from a municipal landfill in Southern Ontario, Canada - Pumphouse #1 | ecosystem: Environmental > Aquatic > Deep subsurface > Groundwater | place...
CTTTAATTTTTCAACTTGGTTTTTTTGTTCGCCGTTAATCCATTCAACCATAATAGAGATTGATGTGATGAAATGTTTTTCAAGCAAATCTAAAATCTTCTCATTGAAGATTTTGCTGTATCCAAAATCGTCAGCGTTTATTATAACGAATGGATTTGATATATGGCGGGTTCCGTGCCCTATGAGATATTTCATGTTAAAGGCTATTTTATCGCTGATGCCACTGTCTTTGCCACTTGTTTATCAAAAACACTCGGGATGATTTTGTCCGGCGCGGGTTTTTTAACTAGCGCGGCTAGTTTTTTGGCGGCGGAAATTTTCATGTTATCGGTTATTTGCCGGACTTTTTTATCAAGCGCGCCGCGGAAAATGCCGGGGAAAACAAGCGCGTTGTTGATTTGGTTTGGGAAATCGGAGCGGCCGGTGGCAGTGATAAACGCCCCGGCTTTTTTGGCAATGTCGGGCATAATTTCAGGAACCGGATTGGACAAGGCAAAAACAATCGCTTTCTCCGCCATGCTTTGGATGTGTTCGGGTTTAATTATGCCCGGCGCGGAAACACCAATAACCGCGTCAGCGCTTTTCATGGCTTCGTCCAGTCCGCCGCTGATATTTTCCTTGTTTGTTTTTCCAGCCATCTGTTTTTTGAATGGATTGAGGTCTTCGCGGGATTTGGAAATTATTCCTTTGCTGTCCAGAAGCAGGATATCCCCTGCCCCATGGAGCATTAATAAATTGGCAATGGCGATTCCGGCCGCGCCCGCGCCGACAACAACAAATTTTCCGCTGCTGAAATTTTTCTTGGCAACTTTAAACGCGTTGATTAATCCAGCCAGGACGACAATAGCCGTGCCGTGCTGGTCATCATGGAAAACAGGGATGTTAAGAAGCTCTTTTAATCGGTTTTCAATCTCAAAGCATCTTGGCGCAGATATGTCTTCAAGGTTTATTCCTCCAAAAACAGGTTCAATATATTGGACAGTTTTTATTATTTCTTCCGGGTCTTGGGTCGTTAAAACAATCGGAAAAGCGTCAACATTGGCGAATTCTTTGAAAATCATCGCTTTGCCTTCCATAACCGGAATCGCTCCTTCCGGCCCGATGTTCCCCAAGCCCAAAACAGCCGAGCCGTCGGAAACAACCGCGACAGTGTTGTTTTTAATGGTCATTCCCCTGGTCTCTTTTTTATTCTTCGCCAGATACGAAGAAACAGCGCCTACTCCCGGGGTGTAAAAAATACTTAAATCTTTTTTTGTCTTTAGCGGCGCTTTTGATTTTATTTCAATTTTTCCTTTCAATTTTTTGTGAACTTGGATGGATTGTTTGTTTATCATAGGATTAGCCACTAGTAGTTAGCCATCAGCCATTAGTTATTTTTTAAAAATGATTTAATAATTAGCGGTTAATTTTTACTACTTTTTTCTTAATTATGCCACAACAAAAAAATTTTCGCCAATCTTGACAAAAATAATAATATATGATATATATTAAAAAAATAGCTTTCGCTAAAACGAGGTCGTAATGGGTCAATTGATTGATGTGCGGCAAACCCCAGATGGATTGAGGTTTAGAATTTATTCGACATCTAGTGATTCCTATGTCACCCAGGAGATGACCAAAGAAGAAATGAGTAATCATTTATTGGTTCAGCGTTTCCTGGGGGCTGCAAGGAATTACAAAGACTACGAATTACCGGCCATGGAAGAGGCGGAAAAGACAGGCACGAGTGATGGCGAAAAGATTAGTGAGGCATCGCTCGTGGACGCTCCATGGAGGGCGGAACAGGACCCGGAGGGTGGGGCAGCGGAGTATCCCACTCCAGAACGTTTGGAACGGGATAAGCAAGCAGTAAAATTATTAAAACAGATTTTTCAGCTTTAAAATCTGTGATAGCCGGGCGGGGAAATTCCCCGCCTTTTTTAATGGTTTAAAAATTTACACAAATCTTTAATTTAATTCACAATTTGAAAAACCATTCTTTGATTATTTTTTTATGGAAGTAATAGAAACAGCGCCCACGCCAGGGGTATAAAGAATGCTTAAATCTTTTTCTGTCTTCAGCGGCGCCTTGGATTTTATTTCAATTTTGCCCTTGAGTTTCTTGTGGATTTTGATGGATTCTGAATTTATCATATTGCGAGTCATTAGCTGGTTAGCCACTAGCCGCTAGTAAAATCACTAATAAGCTGACGGTTAAAACAAGTACGAATTTTAAATTTCTAGTCACTGGTTTTCACTAATACCTAGTGGCTAGTTTATTTTTAACACATCTAAATCCCCTGCCAATCTTGACAAAATATATATTTAATGATAATAAGAATATAGATAAAATTTAAAATTACATATATTATTTGAGAGGGTGCGATGGATAAAAATGGCGCTTTGGAAGAGAAAATGGCTTTGGTCTGCCAGCTTTTGCTGGCGGCCGGCGAGGAAATTGGCGATCAGCCCATAACAGCGTGTTTTGGCGGCCTTGGTTTGTTCAGGCCACTCGGGACCAGAAATGGCGTGTTAATAAATGTGATCATTCATCACCAAGGTGTTTATATGGAGTTGGTGCCGGCAGACGCAGAAGCATATAAAAAAGCGGGTCTGGAAGGATATGTTAAAGCGCAAATCCTTTGGGACCTTCTTGATTTTTTTGAAGACGGCAAAAACTGCACTTTCTTCTTTGGTACGTATTGCTTTTATGTTCGCTTAGATGAAACTTTGGCAGTAATAAAAAACGTCGTGATTCAAACGGTTTTTGCCGCTGAGCGTTTGCGCGCGGCTATCCGGGATGGTCATGTTAATGCCGCGGTTGTTAGGATTATGCAAAGAAAAGATGCGCTTGTTCTACAGATTGCCGAAAGCGTTTAATGCGCCGCAATAAGATCGCGGAGTTGGTGGATTTTAAAAATAAATTTCTAACAATGGGCCTCACAGGCTCTTTTTTAATTTACGAGCTTATTTGCATTCTTCTTTTGTAAAAGAAAAAAAAGATTATGAGATTGTGAAAAAATCCCCGTTGATATTGCGGGGATTTTTTGTTGAGAGACCATGTTTTGTTCGTTGGGTCGTTGCGATAGCCCCCCCTTTCTGAAAGGGGAAAGAAAATCACTTTGGGGTCTGACCTTGGTGATTTAAAAAATTTGTAGGCTGGCGAGGGCTAAATGCTGGTTGAAAAGAAACAGAGCGCCAAGGGAAATTAAAATTAAAAGTCCGCCGAGAATAAGCTTCGGGTGCTGGATTTGGACTTTTATCAGGGTTTTTAAAAGCAAAGCGCAGGCTATGATTGAAAAAAGAAGGGCAAAAATGCAATTGGCGGTTGCCCGGGGGCTGGCAATTATTTTATTGATGACGGAAGCCAGATTAAACTCAGCCGGAGCTGGATTATTTTTTTCGGTGGTGGAAACTGGCGTGGGTTGCGGAACTGGATTGCTATCCCCTGCTCCGTTTTGGCTGGTTGTAAACATTTCTTGGGCGAGCTGTGAATTTTCAGCGCCTTTGACTTCTCCAATTGGCGGCGTGGTTTGCGCGGGGGCGGTTGTGGTTTTGACAACCTGTTTTGGCGGAGTTTGCTGTGTTATTTTTTCAACCAGTTTTTCTTTTGTTGGCGCGGCAACGGCAACCGGCTGGGCGAAAAGCTGGACGACGAAAGTGGTTTTTCTATCTTGGTATTGCCCATCGGCAATGCCGATTCCGATTTGGGTGAAGTTATTATTTAAAATATTGGCTTTATGCCCGACAGAATTCATCCAGGCATTGATGACATCATCCGAATCAATGAAATTTATCGCCAGATTTTCTCCTGCGTAAGCGTATTTATATCCTGCTTGGTCAAGCCAGTGCCATGGCGTTATTCCTTCGGGGCTGGTGTGCGCGAAATATCCTTTGGCTGCCATATCATCGGCTTTTAACTGGGCTGCTTTTTCAAGGGTTGCGTCAGGCGCCAGAGCGGTTAAATCGTACATTTGCCGTTTGCTGTTAGTTTCGCTGATAATAACGTCGGGCAAAACTGAGGCCAGGAAATTAACATTATTTTTGATGAAAAAAATTGCCGCGAGAAAAAAGAATTCAACGGAAAAAATAAAAACCAAAAAAAACATGACTGCTTTTTTTCGCAGAATGTGAGGCTTGAAATTATTCCGTTTATGGGGAATAAAATGTTTTTTAAACCAGGTAAGCATATTGTGCTGATATTATACCAAATTTCATTAAGTGTTGGAATATACCGCCTGGATCGTAACCCCTCCCAGCCTCCCCTTACCCTAAGGGGAGGAGTTAGAAATCCCCCTCAATCCCCCTTTATGAAAGGGGGAGGAAAATCACTTCGGGGTCCAACTCCCCTCTTTAGGTAAGAGGGGCAGGGGGAGTTATGAGGGCTGGCTTCGTAACCCCTCCCAGCCTCCCCTTATTCTAAGGGGAGGAGTTAGAAATCCTCCTTTATGAAAGGGGGAAGAAAATTACTGCGGGGTCTGATTCTGGAGTGATTTTGTAAAACAAATAAATCCCCTCTCGGGCGAGAAGGGATTTATTTTTAAAATTTTAATCTTTTCAGTTATTGATTTCAATGCCGATGCCGAGGCTGGAGAATTCAAGGTCGTTAATATCAATCGCGTCGCGAGTATTGTAGCCGTGGCGGGTCAAACTTTCCATTGAAGGAAAAAGATGTCCGACCCTGTTGCTATCAAGCCACAAAAGATCGGGCCCGTGCTTTATCAGCGGCGCATTCGCGTATGAGTTCATTTCTGTTTGGTTGATGGTGGCAATGCGGTTCCAGTTAAGGGCGTAGGAGTCAAAAATTTCAACGGAAGCAAGAAGCCGCTTAAATCCTTTTTCCAATATATAAACATTGGGGCTATCCGGAGTTTTTATGAGATTGGCATCCAGCAGGGAATCCAGATAGCCTTGCGTTGTCGGTTTAATTTTTTCGCCTGCCCAGTTGTAGGAATTGAAAATCTCAAGCGAGCGCACTTTTCTTTTTATTCCGTTAATGACGGCGTAGACATCAGGGCTGTTTTTTGCCTGGTAGAGGGAATATAAATCAAAATTATATGTGCTGGCGCCTAAGACTTCGCCCTGCGAATTATCTATAATCGCGTCTGGTTCATAGCTAATCGTGTCTGAAACAATGCTTGAAACCGCGCCTGAGCTGGTTCTGAATTTAGCATAGACGGTTTTTGTTCCCGCGCCTTCGGTTACGTTCCAGGTTTTTCCAGTCGCGTATGTTTCCCAACCAACGCCCGCGAAATCCGCGGTGTTTGAAATTGCCATTTGAATCGCGTTAGTCGCGCCAAGAGTCAGGGCAACCGAGCGGCTGTTTGTTTTAGCCGCCGCGCTATTGATGGAAATTGAAGTATTGGCTGGTTCGCTGGTTTGAATCGTTCCGCCTCCACCGCCACCGCCTCCACCTCCACCGCCACCTGATGAAGTAGGCTGGCCAAACAAGACATAAGGAGTCGCGGCAACTGGTATGCTGAAAGTTACTGTTTGCGCTGAGGTGTTGATGGTGAAAGGCGTAATCGCAACCCAGGAAGCCCCGTTGAATTTATAGGGCTTAATTGTGCTGACGTCAATCCCTGTTCCGCTGTAACTCATGGTTACAGTAATACTTATTCCTTCTCCGCTTACTTTAATTTCGTATCCGTTTAGCAGATTATTTCCTGACATAATCGCGGTTGAGCCGGTGAAAAAATCGTTTCCCAGTTTTTCAACTGTTTCAATCGTGGCGGTTGTATCACTGTCCGATGAAACAGTGACGTCTAAAGCGCCACCCATTTCAATATGCGTCGGATTGGAGGGGGTTATTATAACTTCTTCGTCTGTTATTGTGTCGTTCGCGTCTTTGGTAATTTCTCCGATTGAACCAGAGACCGATAAATTCTTTTGGATATATCCGCCATTGGCAAACGTAGCTGTTTCGCCAGAATTAATACCGCCAACGTAGAATTTTATTTCTTGTCCTTCTGAAATATCGCCCGATCCCCCGTCGTTGGAATCATTAACAAATAATAGGCTTGGATTATAACCATATTTGCCTCCGGCTGTTTGTGATGAGCCAACGGTTGTGTTCCCGATTTTTGCTTCCACCAACAAGCCGTCTGGCGCGGAACCGTTATTAAAGCTTGCGGCGCCATAAAATTGATTTGGCAAGCCAGGCGCGGCTATGACAGACAGTGGAGCGAGCATCAGCAATCCGATAATTGTTTTTCTAATCAGTTTTTTATTCATGGTATTGTAGTCTGATTTTTAATCGTTAGTCGGGAATATTTCCTATCGTATAATTATATTCGGTTCCTCCGACTCCATTAAGGAAAATCCAATATCCTTCGCCTGGATTTAACTGGCTGTTGGCGTTTAGGAAGGAAAATGAGCTGCTTTGGTTATTGTATTTTGCCAGTAATGTCCAATAGGTATTTAAGCTATTTGCCAAAGCATTGCTTGCTGAAACGCTAGTTGTATTCTCACGCTGATAATATCCGATTAAGTTCCATCCAGAGGCTAGCTTTCTTTCTGGTGGTGGATTATTTCCTTCCAACAGCAAATTACCACTGCCTTCCAGAGTTCCTGGAACAGATCCGCCATAATTTATCCAGTAGGCATAGCCAGCAGTCATTATCTGCAAATCGCCGGTGTTTGGTTCATTTGGATGATAGGCGTTCCAGTCGCCTGTTTTCGCGTCATAGGCAAAGACAGAAACAATATTGGCCGCGTTTGCTCCGAGTACATCGGCGATATCAGTGTCATTAGGTACAACTGGCAGGGAAATAAGATTCCAACCGTAGGCTAGCGGGATTGAATAATGTCCGGAGGTGGTAAATGACCAAAAATAATCTCCTAAAGTATTTCCAGCCAAGTCAGTTATTCCATTAAGCGTTACGGTGAAAGTTGTATTATCAGCAAGAGATGCGTCAGGATTAATTGTTATGGCGGCAGATCCGGAGCCAGTGATTGTTTTTGCCACGCCTCCGGTAATTGTTACATCCGTGTCTTCAACATTAACTGGTTCATTGAAGCTGATAGTGATGTTTGCCAGAGGGCTAATACCGACCGCGTTAACTGAAGGAGTATGAGAATCAAGTATTGGCGCGGTTGTGTCTATTGTCCAAGTATGAGTTGTCGCAGTTTCTTGCCAATTCCCTGCCGCGTCTTTAGCGATAACCGAAAGTGTGTGCGAACCAGCTGTTAAGCCGGAAAGAGCAATGGGAGTCGCGATAACAGTTTCATCGCCATAGTCTTCGCCGTCTAATTTATATTTATAGGCAATAACTCCTTCTCCGCCAACTGTAATTGTGCCACCAGTAGCGTTAGTCGGATTAGCCGGACTGCCGGTCAAAACGGCTGTTGAGGCTTCAGTGTCTACTGTCCAAGCTGCCGATGTTGCCACAGTTTGTTCATTACCAGCTGTATCCTTGCCAATAACTAAAAGCGTATGTTCGCCATCAGTCAGGCCTGAAAGAGTTATGTGTGTTTCAACTGAAACAAACGATCCATAAGAGCCTTCATCCAGTTTATATTTATAAGTCGCAACGCCTTCTCCTCCAACCGTAATATTAGCAGATATTTCGCTGGTCGGCGAAGAGGGAGCATTTGTCAAAGTTACATCTGAAGCAACTGTGTCATAAGTAATGCTGAATTGAGTTGCCGCGGTATTGTAGTTTCCAACCGCATCCCAAGCTGCATTAGCATGAATGTCAACGGTAACTGATCCTTGTCCGGATGGAACAATACTAAATGTATAATCCGCTCCCGAACCAGAGACTGCACTCGCGACACCATTGCCGACAAATACATCAGCAGATCCGAAATCGGTAACCGCCTCGCTGAAATGCACAGCAATAGGAATTGGCGAAGTGTTGGTCAGGATTCCAGCATCTGAACTAATGAACACTGTCGGCGCCAAACTATCTGTCACAGCGCAAGTTTCTTCAGTACACCATGGGCGGTAATCAACCCCTTCGTATACCACTCCGGCGACCGGACCGCTTGCGCTTCCCCACCAGTTTCGTTCGGCATCGGTCGAAGCCGGTCCAGTAATGCCATTAGCATCTACTGATTTTATGTTATTAACAAATTTATTCGTATGAATTACTGCGGTCACTGTGTTTTTCTCAAAATTGATTGCCGTACTCAAGTTGTGAAAATTATTATGTGTAATATTCGCTGAAGACGTATCAGTATCCGCATATGATGATCCTACAACAACGCCTGTATCGCAAGCATAAATTTCATTATCACGGATATTTGCTATTGAAGCTCCATTGCCACCGTACGAACTAATGAAAATAGCTGGTGAATCCCAAGTTGGTGTTTCTCCTGTAGTCAGGGCATTATGTAATTCGTTTCCGTAGATTTCAACTGTTGACCCGCCCCATAAATTTACAAGATTTTGCACCCGGCTTGTTCCGTCAACATTATCGCCGATAATTTCGTTATCATAAACTTTTCCGGCTGAATTAGTATATCTGATTCCTCGCTTATGGAATGACGAAATAGTGTTGTTGTGAATCAACGCATAACTTGAATCCGCAATATCAATGCCATTACTGCCATTCTTCCAGATATTCCTAACAACAGAATTATTTATTTCTACGCGATTTGAATCTGTGTCACTTCCGGAATTATTTACCAAGATGCCATAATCAAAGGCGTTTGCGCCAGTTGCGGATCCCCCGCCATTGATTTCAAAATTATCAATAACTACGCCATCGGCATCATTTATTTTTACGATGTAATTTGTACCGGCGTTGCCGTTAATAACTGGTTTAGTTCCCGTGGCGCCGATTAATAATAACTTTTTTTCTATTAATAAGTTTCCGTTATATGTTCCGGTTGCAACATTAACTGTTCCGCCAACATCAACTGCGCTTATACCTGCTTGAATTGTGTTGAAGGCGTCATATTCGAAAGTGTGCGTTCCGGCATTTCCGATAGAATAATTATCATCAACATAAACTGCTATCGGAATTGGCAGAATATTTCCGGTTCCACTCGCAGAATTATCATAGGAATAATTACTTACATCGCTGCCAGAAAGAGTTATGCCAGAGGCTGAAACCGGCTTATTGTTACCAACGGCTGCGTTCTCAAAAACTGCCACACCGTTTGCATCTACAGTAATGTCATCGCCCGAAAAAACACCATGAGGCGCGCGTCCTGTTATTATTGCGCTGGTGGCGCCATCATAAACTTTGTCCGCAACAGTGATAGTTATTGTAAGCGGCGCCTGCGTAATATTGGCATTCGCTGAAACTGTTGTATTTTGGAGCGCATAATTACTTGCATCGTCTCCAGCAATGCCAATTCCGCCAATTGAAATTGCTTTGCCAACGCCGACATTCTTACCCGCGTCAAAGCTTGCTGACGAGTAATTAAGTGTAACTGTGTCACCGCTAACTATATCGCTACTTGAAAGATTAACTGTAGCCACAGCACTTGCGTTATAAGTCTTATTATTTCCAGCTGCTGAAACAGTTAGGGGTTTTTGGGTAATATTCGCTGATCCACTCGCCGTGCCATCATAGGAGTAATTGTCTTTGTCAGCGCCAGCGAGAGTTATGTCGGTGGCTGAAACTAGTTTTAAATCACCGACGTTCTTATTGCTAAAAGTTGCTGCTCCGCTTGCGTTTGGAGTCACAACATCTCCGCCAATAACGCCGCTTAAAGCGCGTCCTGTTATTGTCGCGCTAACACCTCCATCATATACTTTATTACTCGCTGTAATGGTAGCAGTAAGCGGCGCCTGCGTAATATTGGCATTCGCTGAAGCTGTTGTATTTTGGAGCGCATAATTACTCGAATCAACGCCAGTAATACTAATTCCACTAACATTTATTGTTTTGCCAATCCCAACATTTTTGTCAGCAAAGTTTGCTGAAGTATAATTAAGCGCCACTGTGTCACCGCTAACTATATCGCTACTTGAAAGATTAACTGTAGCCACAGCACTTGCGTTATAAGTCTTATTATTTCCAGCTGCTGAAACAGTTAGGGGTTTAGTTGTAATACTAAAAACATCCGGACTTAAAGTCAACGAATAATTAGAGCCCGCGGACAAAGTTTCAAGATTATATGCGTATGCGCCAATATTTTTCCCGTCTGCGCGCCCTAAAGCGCCTGAGAAAGAATCGGAACCTAAAAGAGCTGGCGCAGAAGTATACGCAAAAGCTGGATCAGACGATCCATAAACTTTTGTTTGTCCTGGCGTTGGGGTTATGGTTATCGACTTAGCGGTTATAGTAGCTGTCAGCGTTGGTTGTGTGAGAGTATAATTTCCGGCATCAGCGCCTGTTAAAGAAAGGCCGGAAATTGTAACGGAATTACTGCCGACATTCGGAGTATTGAAGGTGCCAACAGCTGATCCGGCTAAAGAAATATCATCGCCGACAACATTGCCAACAAGAGCTGGAGTGCCACTGATTACGGCATCTGTTGTGGCATCGTAAACTTTATCTGCAGCCGAAAGCCCGGAGATAGTGAGATTTTTTTGAGTAATAACACCTGTTGTATTCGTAACAAAAGTGTAGGAATAATTATTCCCGCCATTCCCGTCATTTACAGTTCCGCTCGGTGTAAGTATTTTGCTTGTGCCGACATTTTCATTATTGTAGGTTTCTGTAAAATTTGCTGTGTCGCCAGAAACTAGGCTGCTATTTGTCGGTATTGCTGTGGCAGTCGCATTTCCGTCATAAACCTTAGTGTTAGTTATTGCTGTAACTGTTATCGGTTTTGGCGTGATATTAAAATCATGGCTTATAAATGTAATGTCATAATTACTATTTGTAAGTGTGCCTTGATTAATTGCGTATGTCCCTACGTTTTCGCCAGTGACTCGCGAAAGAGATCCAGAAAGAGAATCAGATCCGATGAGAGAGCCAGAAGTTATTGTATAAGTAAAAACCGGATCTGTATCGCCATAAACTTTTGTTTTGCCCGCGTCCGCGGTCACGGAAATTGGCAAGGCTGTGATATTAGCTGTTCCCGTCACGCTGGCCGGGATAGAATAATTGCCGGCAGCAGAACCAACAAGAACAACTCCTGTCGCGGTTACTGTTTTGCCAGGCCTGGCATTCGCGTCGTCAAAAGTCGCGGTTGCGCCACTAAAATCAGCGGTAACGGTGTCTCCGGGAACTATGTCGTCAAGCGAGACACCAGTAATTACAGCAGTATTATTGCCGTCATAAGCTTTTCCATTAACGCTCACAGTGGCTGTAAGAGTTTTCTTATTAATTGCAAATTCATTGCTAAGAGCAGGCGTAAGGCCAGCTGTAGTGGCCGCCAACTTGTTCCCAGTGCTAACCTGATTAACTGCTAAATCTGTAAAAGTAGCAGTGCCATTGCCAGCTGCAGTTCCAATATCAAGCGATGTCGTGCCTTGTAAATTTCCTGTACCCGTTAAAGTAATCGCAATTATTTTGCTTGCGCTTAGTCCGCTTGTTGAATCATTACCAAACTGGTCCTGAGTTTTTATAACTGGTTGAGGACTTAAAATTGAACCGTATGTTGTGTCGCCAGGCTGAGTTGTAAAGGCAATCTTTGTAACGGCTCCAGCTACGGTTGATAATGTACCAAAATTTGTGTCGGCATCAATTCCGGCAATTGCCGCGCCCGAATGTGTCATATTTCCGGTTGTTGGGGTAGTACCAGCCGGTCTAACTTTCATACTACTAAACATAAAAGCAAGGCTGCTTTTGTCCGTAGATGCATTCGTAATAGTAAATGTAAATGAATTAGTTCCTGGAGTTACAACCTGACTTTCAGGTTCAATATTGCCGGCTGTTCTAAATACAGTAACTGTTGATGTCGTATCGAATTCCCAACCAGTTGGTAATGTGATTATATGAACTCCGGCCGCAATATCGCCAGCCGCTGATTCGCTTATTGTAGGACCACTCAAAGTTTTAAAAGTCCCGCTTCCTTCTGGCGCCGAGGTTGTATCAATTGATATGTTAGTACCGCCGCTTGCAGGAATGATTGTCGCTCCAGCATACGCGTTATAAACAAAAAAACCGCAGAGGAGGACGGCGGCGGACAGCGAAAAAACAATAGTCTTCTTTTTTGAGGAAGAGATTGTTGTTTTCAGAGCATCAATAAAATTATTGAGTGGCATATTATTGCAAGTTCGGGGTTGCCGCGGTTTTAAAAAAGATAAAATAGCAGCTAGCCTCAGACCTGGAAAACTTTAATGATTTATTAATCTTACCTTCATATTCGCAAACCTGATTGCAAATGTCAATAGATTTTTTGACAGAAAAATGCTTATATGTTTGGATTTGTTTTAAGTAATTTTTCTTAATCTATCTTTAATTATAATTTAATGTAGTGTCATTAGATTAAGATTACATTAAGAGTGACCGGGTATCGCGCAAGAATCGTAACCCCTCCCAGCTTCCTTTTATCCTAAAGGAAGGAGCTAAAAATCCCCCTCAATCCCCCTTTATGAAAGGGGGAAGAAAATCACTGCGGGGTCTGACCCCGAAGTGATTTTGTGAAATAAAAAAAGCCCCGCGATATTGGCGGGGATTTTTGATTGGGGGTTTTGCTTTTATGTTTCTTTGATTATTTTTTTATGGAAGTAATAGAATGCCGCGCTCATGGACAGAAGTCCCGCGCCGAGCCAGAGGATAAAGTAAGTTTTTTGCCCGGAGAGAAGCGCCTGGCTGGCGTAGACTGTGGCAATGGCAAAGGGCAGTTCCGCCAAGGCCGTGGCTAATTGGTATTTCCAAAAATTGTATTTTAAAATTCCCAGCGCGTAGCCTGGGATTTCGGCGGGCAAAGACAAGCGGAAAAGAAGCACTGTCCAAAAAGAAGTTTTTTTTGAAAAACGCTTGCTGTAGTAATTTATTTTTTTAATGTCAATTAACTTTTTTAACGAAGGATAAGCAATTTTTTTGCCGATAATGTAAGCCGCTGCCCCGCCCAGCGACCAGCCAATCCAGAGAAGCAGGATGGTTAAAAAATTTCCCCAGATAATTATTGCTACGGGTACCAGCGGAACACTGGAAAACGGCGAAAGAATGGCGGACAGCGCGGTGAGAATAAAAAAAATGCCAATGCCAGCATTCGGATTGGCTTGGATTAATTTTCCAACAAAAGAAATCAGCTGGAAAAATGTGTTTTGCAGGGCGAGTGACGACCAGAAAACAAGCGCGGCAAACACAGCAATTGAAAAAATAATCAAATGCCGGTTATTTATTTCTTCCCGCAATTTTTTGAAAGACAGAGGCATTTTTTCAAGGCCTGCTTATTAAAATTCGGAAAATTAAAATTAGTTGATTTTCATCATTTCCACCTGGAAAACCAGAGTTGCGTTTGGCGGGATTGAACCTGTGCCTTGCGCGCCATAGCCTAAATCAGGCGGAATAATTAATTCGCGTTTCTCCCCTACTTTCATTCCGGCGACTCCCTGGTCCCAGCCTTGGATAACCTGCCCCGCGCCAAGATTGAAAGAAAACGGGGTTCCCCGGTCATAGCTTGAATCAAATTTTGTCCCATCAGTCAGCGCCCCGACGTAATTGACTTCAACCTTGTCGCCGGCTTTAGCGCCTTCGCCCGTTCCTTCTTGCAATATTTGCGCGTGAAGTTTTCCGTCATTCGGTATTTGCGCGGGTTGCTGCTGCGCCTGACCTTGTTCCTGGCCCATTGTTAATGCGGAGCCATTTTGTTGTTGTGCTTGTTGGCCTCCTCCTTGCATTTGGCTTGTATCCACGTTGATTTTTCCCTGGTTGTTTATTCCCGCGGGCGGCGTATTAGCTTTTTTGCTAATGTAATAGGCACCCAATGCGAAAAGAACAGCTAAGGCGATTATTGTAGATCCTATTTTAAGCAAATTGTCTTTTGTTGATTCATTCATATTATTTAGAAGCAAATTTACACAAAAGAGACGAGACTTCTGAAGTCTTTAAAAATTATACTAAAAATTTTTCGGTGTTGCAAATAGACAAACGAGAGAAGAGCTCAACCAGCGGCTTAGCGAAAAAACCGCCGTAAAGGCGGCCTGTAAATCGCGAAGTTAAACTTTTATCCTGTAGCCTATGCCGCGCACTGTTTCAAGAATTTTTTGCTGTTTGCTGTCGCCTAGTTTTTTTCGCAGATTATTGATATGGACATCAACCACGTTGCTGAAAGAGTCGTACGCGAAATCCCAGAGATTAACCAATATCTGCTCTCGGTTGATAACTTGTCCGGGATGGCGCATTAAATATTCAAGCAGGCTGAATTCTTTTAGGGTTAATTTTAATTCTTTGTTTCCTTTATAAACTTTTCTTGTTGTCGGATTCAGCACGATATTGTCCACGGTGAGTTCGTTCGGCAGGGCTGTTTCCGGCCGGCGCAAGACAGCCCTGATTCTTGCTAAAAGCTCTTTAAAAGAAAATGGCTTAACCAGATAGTCGTCAGCCCCGCTGTCCAATGCTTTAATTTTGTCGTCGGTTGAATCTTTGGCGGTCAGAACTATAATTGGAATGGTTATATTCTGCTTGCGCAAATCGCTGCAAACTTCAAAACCGCTTTTTTTGGGCAGCATTAAGTCTAATATGACCAGATCGTAATCTTCGTGGTGGAATTCCAGCCTTCTCTGTCCGGATTCTCCGTCGGTGACATAGTCAGCCGCGAACCCTTCGGCTTCAAGGCCTTTTTTTAAGAGCTTAGCCAGCCTTTCCTGGTCTTCAATAATTAATATTTTCATATATTTTAAAGCGGTTAAGGCGGACCAGGAATCAGATGGAATTTATTCCTTTGCCCGTAATTTTCCCCCTTTAATTTGATAGTAAACGAGCTTGAGTTTGCGTTAATAAAAATAGAGTATAATTTTAAGATTAAGTATTCATTAAGAAATGGTTAAAGATATTTTTTAGGTGTTTTTGGCTGCGGGAGTTCGCTTCATCCCCGACAAAGGTATGGTGACAAAGAAAGTCGTTCCTTTGCCGATTTCAGAGTTAAACCAGATTTTTCCTCCATACTGATTGACAATAGATTTTACGATATAGAGCCCCAGCCCCATGCCGTCTTTTCCCTGTTCAATAACATTTGACGCCCTGAACATTTTTTCAAAAATTTTATTTTGCTGGCCCTTGGGTATGCCGCAGCCCGTGTCAGAGACTTTTATCAGCGCGTCTGGCCCGTTCTTTTTTATCTCGCAAGAAAGGACTCCGCTTTCCGGCGTATATTTGATGGCATTGGAAATAAGATTTTGCAAAATAATGCGGATTAAATTGCGGTCAATATTTATGACCGGCAGCGTTTGGTCGTAAAGTGCTTTGACTTGCAAGGATTTTGTTTTCATTTGGGGAAGCAGTTCTTTCAGGACATCTGCCAGGATGTTTTTCAGGTTGGTCGGTTCAGGCGCGATTGTTAATGTGCGCATTTCAATCCGTGAAACATTCAAAAGCGAGTCAATGAGTTTTGACATGCCTCGGACATCATGGTAGACGTCTTTTAACTGCTTGTTTGCTTCAGGGTCGCAGGCTCCCGCCATTCCGCCCAAAAGCATTTCAACCGAAAGGCTGATCATTGCCAGCGGGGTGCGCAGCTGATGCGAGGCGATTGAAACAAACTCAGTTTTGGCTCGGTCTATTTCTTTTGATTCAGTGATGTCGCGCTCAAGCTGGACAAAGAATAATATTTCTCCTTTTTCGTCCAAAACAGGCGCTATATAAACCTCGGCGATATATTTTTCGCCGTTTTTTCTAAGGTTTGTAATTTCGCCGGAAAACGGCTTTTTTTCTATTTTTGTTATATGCCGGATTCTCTTAAAAAAATTGGGATCGGCATTTTTATCGTTATAATTACTCCAATAGCTGGAGGCTTTGCCGATTAGTTCTTCTGGTTTATAGCCGGTAATTTTTTCAGTCGCCGCGTTGGCATAAAGAATTTTGTCATTTGGATTGCTGATTATGATCGCGTTTGAGGAATTGTCGGTCGCCAGTTGGAATTTTTTTAAGTCCCGTGTTAATTGTTCCAGCCTTTCGCTATGCGCCTTGATTGACTCGCGCGAATCTCTTAGTTCTTCAATCGTTTTATGCTTTTGCGTGACATCGGTCATTGATAAGACAAGCCCGTCCACATTGCCGGTATTATTTTTAATGGGTATTAGCGACCAGTCCCAATACGTTGTTTCTATTTCCATTTTTCCCGAAAAAATAAATGGTTTGCTTTTGTAAATAGCTGATATGCCCGTATCGCGGGTTTTTTCAAAAATTTTCTGGTTTTCATCATTCGGGAAGAGGCTAAAATGATTTTTTCCGATCAGGCTTTCCGCGGAATAGCCTGCGGCGGCGGCGTACGCCGGATTAACCCATATAAAATTAAATCCTTTGTCTAGATATGCCAGGTGCGTATCAGTATTTTCGGCGATTATTTTAAGCAGTTCTTTTTCCTGGGCGATGTCAACCAAAAGCGACTCAATATGTTTCCTTTTGGCTTGGTTCTCAATAAAAAGGCGTTCGCGTTCCTCAAGATTTCTTTTTTCATTGGTAATGTCATGTTGGGTGGAAATAAAATTCACTATAGCGCCTTGTTCATCGCGCTGGACACTGACTCGCGAATAGGTGATAAATTCCTCGCCGTTTTTTCGGCAGTTTTTTACTTCGCCTTCCCAAACTCCGGTTTCAGCCAACCCCCGTGAAATAGTTTCCATTTGGGCGCGCGCGTTTTTTTCTGTTCCGGCATTCAGAGTATGAGCTATTTTTCCAAGCAGTTCATTTTTGGCATATCCAAAAAGTTCATCCATTGCCTGGTTAGTGTAGATAATTTTTCCCTCTGGATCGTCAATGTGAATTGCTTCTTTGGCAGTTTCAATTGCTGTAAGCAACTGTGTGTTTTTTTTATACGATTCCTTTAATTGGTTTTCAGCTTTTTTCTTTCCGGTTATATCCCTGGTTAAAACCAGCTTGCCGATTTTTTCTCCACTATTATCTTTGATGACGCTGACGAGTGAATCAACAAATAATTCCTTATCGGATATAATTGTGGTATGCCGGCTTTCTCCGTGCCAGAACCCGAGTTTCATAAGAGATTCGTGATATATTTTTTCTTCTTCCGGTTTTTGCCAGTGATAAATATAAATTTCCGATATTTTTTTTCCGAGCGCGTCAGCGGCTCTTGTTAAATACAATTCTTCCGCGCCTTTATTCCAATAAATAATCCGTTTTTCATTATTTGTCGCGATGGCTGATTCGGCGATGTGCTCCAGGATATTGGCGTGGAATCTTATGCTTTTTTCGGCTTTTTCATGTTCAGCCATCTCTTTTTTTAGCGCTCTGTTTGTTTCCGTGAGCTCTCTGGTCCGGTCTTTTATCCGCTGGTCTAATTCCGCGTTAATTTTTTCCAGTTCATTTTTCGCTTTTTTGAGTTCGGTAATATTTGTCAGGCTTGTTCTTACTCCGATAATTTTTCCGTCTGGGCTGTATTCAAGCTGTTCGTCCAGCGTTACATAAATTTTCTCGCCATTTTTTCGGACATAAATACGATTTTCATTTTTAGGAATATCTTGTCCGTTGATTTTTTTCAGAAAGCGCTGGCGAGCGTTTTCCCGTTGTTCAGGCAGGATGTAGTTAAAAATGGGCTTGCCAGCCATTTCTTTGGCTGAATAGCCGAGCATTTTTGCTTCGGTTTCATTCACTTGCATGATAATTCCGTCTCGGTTGAGGATGTGATAGGCTGTTGGCGCGTTGTCCCAGAGTTCGCGGTAGCGGGCTTCGCTTTTT
>Ga0265296_1002653_pt1 | contig 17674 bp, 15 predicted proteins | sample MunlanPumphouse1_FD_189073 | JGI IMG/M metagenome (GOLD analysis project Ga0265296, IMG submission 189073) | Groundwater microbial communities from a municipal landfill in Southern Ontario, Canada - Pumphouse #1 | ecosystem: Environmental > Aquatic > Deep subsurface > Groundwater | place...
CCGTGACCGCAACCGGGTGATAGCCGTGGGCCGGGAGGCCAAGCTGATGCTGGGCCGCACCCCGGGTAATATCATCGCCATCCGCCCCATGAAGGACGGGGTTATCGCCGACTTTGAGATCACCGAGGCCATGCTGCGCCACTTCATCCGCAAGGTGCACAACCGCCGTTCCTTGATCCGGCCCCGCATCATCGTCTGTGTGCCCTCGGGCATCACCCCGGTGGAGAAACGGGCGGTGCGGGAGTCCGCGGAATCAGCAGGCGCCAGGGAGGTCTACCTCATCGAGGAGCCCATGGCCGCGGCCATCGGCGCGGGCCTGCCCATCACCGAACCCATCTGCAACATGGTGGTGGACATCGGCGGCGGCACCACGGAAGTGGCGGTCATTTCCCTGGCCGGCATCGTCTATTCCCGCTCCGTCCGGGTGGGCGGGGACAAGATGGACGAAGGCATCCTCCAGTATGTCAAGCGGCAATACAATCTCCTGATCGGCGAACGCACCGCGGAGATCGTCAAGACCACCATCGGCAACGCCTTTCCGTCAGAACCGGAAACCATGGATGTCAAGGGCCGGGACCTGGTAACGGGTATCCCGAAAATCATCAGCATCAACTCCGATGAGGTGCGCTCCGCCATCCAGGAACAGATCGACTCCATTGTGGCCACCGTCAAGACGGCCCTGGAGCAGACCCCCCCGGAATTGGCCGCGGACATTGTGGACCGGGGCATTCATCTCACCGGCGGCGGGGCGTTGCTGAAGAACCTGGATCTATTGCTCCATCAGGAAACCGGCCTGCCCATCAAGATTACTGATGACCCCCTGGCCACCGTAGTGCTGGGTTCCGGCCGGGCCCTGGACAATCTGGACATCCTGAAGGAAGTTATGGTGGATTAAGGCGGCTGCCGTGCGTCCTAGAACGCGCCTTCGCACCCCCCTCATTGTTGCCGCCGCTCTCTTGCTGGTCATCTCTCTGCTATCTTTAGGTCTGAAACGGGCGCCGATTCTGAAAAAGATGGAGGGAGCGGTGATTTACCTGACCGCCCCGGGTCTGCAGGCCCTCCATTATGTGGGCCGCACCTTGAAGGGCGTGTGGGAAGGTTACTTTTATCTGGTGGGCCTCCGCCAGGAAAACACCCTCCTGAGGAGCCATCTGGAAGAATACGGCCAGAAAGAAATCCGCTATCAAGAGGCCTTGCAGGGCCTGTCCCGCCTGGAAGGTCTGCTGAACCTGAAAAAAGAGGTGCCTCAGCCCGTTACCGGTGCCCGGGTCATTGCCTATGATCCTTCCCTGTGGTCCCGTTGCGCCCTGATCGACCAGGGTCAGGACCAGGGCGTGAAAAAGGGCCTGCCGGTTCTGGCCGCGGGGGGAATCGTCGGCCGCATAGTGGACACCTATCCCCATCACGCCAAGGTCATGCTGCTGGTGGATCGCAGCAGCGGCGCGGACGCCATGGTGCAGCGCACCCGGGTGCGGGGCATCCTCCAGGGTAAAGGAGGCAACCGCTGCTCCCTGGATTATGTACCCAAGAGCGCGGATGTGCAGGAGGGGGACTTGGTGCTGGCCTCCGGCCTGGGAGGCATCTTCCCCAAGGGTCTGGTCTTCGGCAAGGTCAGCGCGGCCAATAAAAAAACCCCGGGCGTTTTCCAGGAGATCGAAGTGACTCCCGCGGTGGACCTGTCAGCGCTGGAAGAAGTCCTGGTGGTGAAAGTGGTCAACCTGGCCATCACTCCCTGACCTATGATTACACCGTTGCTTATTTTCAGCCTGGTGGGGGTGGTGCTCTTTTATTTCCAGAATCTGGCGCTCTTTCCCCAGGTCCGTCTGCGTCTCATTGCCTTGCTTCTGTTCTATGTGGGTCTGCGGCCCTCCTTCTCCCTGGCTTTTTCTTTAGCCCTGGTCCTGGGATTGCTGCAGGATAGTTTTACCACCACTCCTTTCGGTCTGCATTTGGAGGCGGCGCTGCTGATGGTGGGCATAGCCCGGTTCTGCCGCCGCCGTCTGCTGCTACAGAAGACCGGCCCCCAGATAGCCGCCAGTCTGGGGGCTCTGACCTTGCAGGAGATGGGGTTTTTGCTGACCCTGATGCTCCTGGGGGTCCAGCCCTTTCCCATTGCCGATCTGCTGGCCTCCCGGGGCCCGGAGATCCTGGCCACCGCGGCCTTGGCCCCGCTGATATATGCCCTGCTCCAAGGTTTGGAGAAGCACTTGAGCCACTATGGGATGCGCTCTTTGCGCTTCCAGGAGCGAGACTAGCCGTTGGCGATGGACTATCGATGGGAGCAAAGACCATAAGCCGTGCGGCCCACCGCTTCCCGGGGGAACCCCTGGCAGGATCGATTCCTGCAGAAGACCAGGAACGGACGCGGCGGAGTTTTGCCGCGGCGGCTCTCATCGTCCTTTCCCTGGCCGGCCTCCTCTTCCTGCGCCTTTGGTTTCTGCAGATGGTGGAGGGGGAGGAACTGCACCAACGCTCGGAGCATAACCGCTTGCGCCTCCAGGACCTGCCTCCCTGGCGGGGCATGATCCTGGACCGGCAAGGCCAGGTGCTGGTGGCCAATCGCCCCAGTTATGATCTGGTGGTGATTATGGAAGACGTCACCGATATCCCGGTATTGGCCCAACGCCTGGGAAAGCTGCTGCGCTTGGACGCCTACGGCGTCAAGTCCCAACTGGAGGCAGCCCGGGCCGGGAATGTGGGCCAGGTGAGAGTGCGGAGCGACCTTACCTGGGAGGAAATGGCCGTGGTGGAGACCTATGAGCCGGAACTTCCCGGAGCCATGATCCAGGTGCAGCCCAAGCGGGAATATCCCCAAAAAGGGCTGGCCTCCCACGTTCTGGGCTATCTGGGGGAGATCAACGAGGTCCAACTCAAAGGTGGCCGTTTCCCCAACTACAAGATGGGGGATTACCTGGGCAAATGCGGCATTGAAGCGGCCTGGGAAGAGTCCCTCCGGGGCCAACGGGGCTACCGGCGTATCGAAGTGGACGCGCACGGACGGGAACTGGGCCAGTTGGACCGCGTTTTCCCCAGCGCCGGCGCCAACATCGTTCTTACCCTGGACAGCCGGCTGCAGAGAGAGGCTGAGGACTGCCTGGCAGGCTGCGTGGGGGCCATCGTGGCCCTGGAACCCAAATCCGGCAAGATTCTGGCCATGGCCTCCTCCCCCACCTATTCCCAGGAGGCCTTTGAACGGGGGCTCAGTTCCTACGAATGGAAGAAACTGAGCAGCAACCGGGATCACCCCTTGGAGAACCGGGCGTTTAAGGGCCTGTATCCACCGGGCTCCACCTTCAAGATCGTCATGGCCGTGGCCGCGTTGGAGGAAAAAATTATCGGCCCCGGGACCACCATGCAGTGCACCGGGGAGTTGGAATCCGGCACCCACGTCTTTCACTGTTGGAAGAGTAGAGGCCACGGCCACGTGAACCTGCACCGGGCCCTGGTGGAATCCTGCGATGTCTTTTTCTACCAGATGGGCCGGCGCCTGGGCATCGAACGCCTGGCAGCCTGGAGCAAGCGTTTCGGTCTGGGGGTTCCCACCGGACTCCACCTGGATAAGGAGTTGTCGGGATTGGTGGGCACCCCGGCCTGGAAGCTGGCCCGCTTCCACCAGCCCTGGAAGGAGGGGGATACCCTCTCCATGTCCATCGGCCAGGGCTACGTGCTGACCAGCCCCCTGCAGATGGCCCAGGCGGCCGCGGCCATCGCCAACGGCGGCCGGGTCCTGGAGCCCCAATTGGTGGAAAAGGTGGAAAGTTCCACCGGGGAGATCCTTTTCCAGGCTAAGGCGGTGGTGAAGTCCCAACTGGAAGCGAGTCCCTGGACCCTGGGTCTGGTGCGCAAGGCCCTCAGGGGAGTGGTGGCGGAGGAGAGGGGGACCGGCAAGAAAGCCAGACTCGCGCACGTGCAAATCGCGGGCAAGACCGGCACCGCCCAGGTGGTGACCCTGGAAAAGGAAAAACAGGAAAAAGACAAACGGGGGAAAACCTCCACCCGCTTCCAGAACCACGCCTGGTTTGTGGCCTATGCCCCGGTTGACGATCCGCAAATAGCCGTGGTCGTGCTGGTGGAGCATGGGGGCGGCGGCGGCGAAGTGGCCGCGCCCCTGGCCAAACGCTTCCTGGCCGCCTGTTTTCCGGAAGGGGTGGATAAGGTGGAGGAAGTGGAGGAAGTGGAGGAAGTTGAGGAGATCGTTGAGGATGGGGAATAGTTGTGGCAGACGCTTAACCCCACACCTGGTTAATATTCCGCGCCCCCGGCCTGCCAGCCGTACTTGCCGATAAGCTTGACGAAGCGGCAGCCCCCCAGATAATCGTATTTAACTCCATCCTTAGTTTTGCGGACCCGGGTGAGGGTCTGGGAGAAACGGTCCCCCACGGGGATCACCAGGCGGCCCCCCAGAGCCAATTGCTCCACTAAAGGCCGGGGCACTTGGGGGGCCCCGGCCGTCACCAGAATGGCGTCAAATGGGGCATCCTCCGGCCAACCCAGAGTGCCGTCCCCCGCGCGCAGATGGAGATTTTTATATCCCAGAGACTCCAAGACCTTCCTGGCCGTCTCCGCCAGGGACGCCAGCCGGTCGAGGCTGTACACCTCCGCGGCCAACTCCGCCAGGATGGCCGCCTGATAACCGGAGCCGGTGCCGATCTCCAGGACCTTGTCCGTTTCCCGCAACTCCAGGGCTTCAGTCATTAAGGCGACAATATAGGGTTGGGAGATGGTCTGATCCTCACCGATGGGCAGGGGATAGTCATTATAGGACTGGTCCCAGAGACCTTGGGGCACAAAGAGATGCCGGGGCACCCGGCGCATGGCCGCCAACACCCGGGGATCTCCTACCCCCCGGGCCTCGATCTGGGTATCCACCATCCGGCTCCGGACCGCAGCCAATTCATCTTCCAGCATGATCTTCCTCTTTAAGATAGGCGGTTCTTGGGGGATGGGGCCGGTAGCACAGGCGTCTCGCCTGTGGACTTTAGCCCTTCCTCACTCCACCCGCACCCAGGTGGCCTGGGGGCCTTTTTCTCCCTCTTCCATGGCGAATTTTACCGCTTGTCCCGGGTAGAGGGAGGCGAAGTGGCCTTTTTTCACGGCATTGGCGTGAAAATAGACTTCCAGGCCGTCCGGGGAGGCGAGAAAGCCGAAGTCTTTTTCCGGGAAGACCCGCAGAATCTTGCCGTGCTGGGCGAATTCCTCGTGGGTCTTGACCTTTTGCTGCTGGATATGGGAGTGTTCTGCCAGCCGCCGGTCCAGGGCGTCCAGGGCCTCCCCAATCAGGGGCAGGACGTATTCCCCCTGGCGGGTGATGGTCAAGGTGTCACCGGGCACGCCGGCCACCAGGTGGATTTCAAAGGCGCCGTGGCGATGGTGCGCGGTGCCGATGATTTCCACCCGGGCGTGCAGGATAGGGCCGGCATAGTGTTTCTGGAGGCGGGCCAGTTCCTCTTCAACCTTTGCCCGCCATTCGGGCAAGATTTCCAGGTTGCGGCCTTCGATATGCACGTCCAGAGGCAGCATGAAAACCTCCTGTGGGGGCGGATCAGTCCCCCTTTTTTATCAGCAAATCAATAAATTGACGCCCGGGGGAAAGTTGCGGGCAGTCCGGCTCCCCCGTCCCGGACATCATGGTATAATAATATAAGTCGGGCCCAGGGAAAATAAAGGGGTGGTCATCAATGGAGTGCCGTTTTCACCCGGAGCGTGAGGCTTATGTGCAGTGCCAGAAGATGGAGCTCTGGTATTGCCGGGAGTGCCTGGACGCCTGCCGGGCCTGCACCGATCCCTGTCTTTATTGTAAATTCCGCCGGCAATGCGTCATCTGGGAGATGTGCCGCAAGATCGCCCGGAAGCGTTGCAAAGAAAAGGAGGGGGAAAAGGGGAAGGGGGAAAAAGGGGAAAAGGTTTAGTAAACAAGGCAGATTGATTCTATTCTCGAAAAGTTCCAAGTTCAAGGTTCAAGGTTAATGCCGGGTGCGTCTTGCGCACCATCTTCTTTCTTTCCCGCTGACCATTGATGGTGCGTGGGACGCACCCTACTTCCCTCCTCCGAAGCTTCATCGTCGCCGGTGGGGTCCGGCCTTGCGCCCCCCGCGGCTAGTGATTAGGTTGAATTTCATAACGACTGGGCCGCGATTATTCGGCCAAGGCCTGGGAACCAGGCAATGCCATTTTCTTGAAGGGGCACACCCAGGTGTGCGCCCAGGTGCGCCCGCGAAGAGGGCGGACATGTGGGTCCGCGTTCGGCAAAGGGAAAATGACATAATCTGAGACGGAGAAGGAGCATCTATGACCAAGAAAAAGAGATACCTGGTGCGGGCCGAGTGCCCTGCGTGCGCCTGCGGGGACGTGACTTTCCTGGGCCCGGAGGAGCTCAGGAAACGCTTCATCGGGGACGAGAAAGAGATCGACATCCTCTGCCCCCTGTGCGGCACCAAGACCTCGGGCAAAGTGGAGGAGCAGGAGAAGTAGGGGCCTGCCTGGGGGGGCGTATTATTTCGTAGGGTGCGTCCTAGGCACCGTCTTGGCGTTTAGCCCGAATTGCGTGCGTGGGACGCACCCTGCATTATTATTTCTTTCCTGGGGCGGCCTGCGCAGGCGAGACGCCTGCGCCACCAATTAAGATCAGTTCCTCATGTGGCTTAAGCTCACTGGCAGATTAGGAAAATATATTAGCTGGCAGTCTTAACTTTGAACTTTGAACCTGGAACTTTGAACTCTCTTAAGGATAAAGGCGGTCCAGGAGGCGGGGGAAGGGGATGGCCTCCCGCACGTGTTTGAGGCCGCAGAGCCAGCCCACCAGGCGTTCGATGCCTAGGCCGAAGCCGCTGTGGGGCACGCTGCCGTAGCGCCGGAGATCCAGGTACCACTCCAGGGGTTCCCGGGGGAGGTGGTGTTCCTCCAGGCGGGCCAGGAGGGTGTCCAGATCGGCCACCCTCTGAGAGCCGCCGACGATCTCACCGTAGCCCTCCGGGGCCAGCATGTCCACGCACAGGGCCAGTTCCGGCTCCCGGGGGTCGGCTTCCATGTAGAAGGCTTTGCAAATCCGGGGATAATGATGCACCAGCACCGGGCGGTCGAACATCTGGGAAATCACGGTCTCTTCGTCCCCCCCCAGGTCTTCGCCCCAGGCCAGTTCCTTGCCCTGTTCCTTCAGGAGGGCCAGGGCCTCGGCGTAGCTGAGGCGGGGGAAGGGTTGGGCCAGGGCGCTTAAGGGCCCGGGGTCCCGTTCCAGGGTCTTTAATTCCTCCCCCCGGTGCTCCACCACCCGCAAAGCCACGAAACGCACCAGATCTTCCGCCAGCTGCATGATGTCTTCCAGGTGATAAAACGCGGCCTCCGCTTCCACCATCCAGAACTCCGTGAGGTGGCGCCGGGTTTTGGACTTCTCGGCCCGGAAGGTGGGGCCGAAGCAATAGACCCGGCCCAGGGCCATGGCCGCGGCTTCCAGATAAAGCTGGCCGCTCTGTGACAAATAAGCCTTGCCCCGGTCCAGGTAGTCGGTCTCGAAGAGGCTGGTGGTGCCTTCGCAGGCGGTGGGGGTGAGGATGGGGGTGTCCACCAGGATGAAGCCCCGGTCATGGAAAAAGTCCCGGCAGGCCCGGCAGACTTCGTCCCGCACCTTGAGGATAGCCTGCTGCCGGGGGGAGCGGAGCCAGAGATGGCGGTGGTCCATGAGGAAGGCCACGCCGTGCTCCTTGGGGGCGATGGGGTAATCCTGGGCGATATGCAGGGGCTCGACCCTGGTGACCTCCAGCTCATAGCCGCCGGGGGCCCGGGGCTCGGCCCGCACCTGGCCGGTGAGGGTCAGGGAGGATTCCAGGGTGAGGCGGTCAAAGGCCGCGAAATCCTCTGGTGACAACTGCCCTTTGACCAGCACGCCCTGGACCAGGCCGGTGCCGTCCCGGACCACCAGGAAGCGCACCTTGCCGCTGGAGCGCAGATGATGGACCCAGCCCCGGACGGTGACGGTTTGGCCGACGTGGTCGGCCAGGCGGGCGATATCGGCAATGGGAAGTTCCAAGTTCAAGGTTCCAGGTTCCAAGTTATGGTTGCCGAAGCAGGAGCTGGGGAACGAGAAAATCTGGCCACTGGCCACTGACCACTATAACATAATCTTGATATGGGCCTTTTCCCGTAGGGTCTTAACCCACTCCATAAAGTGTTTTTCCATATCTTTTTGGGCAAGAATCCGGCGAATCTCCGGGGCCACTTCCTCAAAAGGCCGGGCCTTACCGGAGCGCTGTTCTTTCAGGACTATCAATTGGAAACCATCCGGGGTCTCGATGGGAATCACTTCTCCCGTCTTTAATTTGCTCAACATCCCCCCGAGCTTGGGATTGAGGTCGGCAAGGTTCATGAACCCCAAGTCTTGGGAGGCGAGGGAATGCTTCCGCTGGATATCCGCCAGGGACGCACCCAGACGATGCTCCTTGAGGACGGTCTCCGCCTTTTTCTGGACCTCCTGCTTTTGCTCGGCCATAGCTCCAGGAGGAAAGGGCATGTTGAACACCTGGAGATGCACCTGGTGGCCGCCTTCCTTGAAGTTGGCCTCATAGTAACGGCGCACCTCGGCGTCGGGGACGGCCGTCTTTTTTGCTCCCACCGCCACATGCACCAGGCGTTCCTGTTGTATCTGCTCGGAGATTTGCTGGCGCAGTTCCTTAAGGGTCATCCCCATTTTTCCCAGGGCCTGATTGAGCGCGGCATCGTCCTGCAGGTTGTTGCGTTTCTTGAATTCCTCCACCGCCTGATTCACTTCTTTATCCGCGACATTTATCCCTCGACGCTTGCCTTCAGCCTTGGCCAATTTCCGGTCGATGAGGGCCTCCAGCATCTCCCGCTTCATGCCCTGAGCTTCTTTGGACTGAGGGTTAAGTCCGGACTGAACCTGGAGTATTTTGGCCATCTGCTCCAACTCGGACATGGTGATGATTTCATCATTGACCTCGGCCACAATCCGGTCCACCACTTCTGAACTTCCGGGAAGGACCGGAAGGATGGGGACCAGGCAAACGGCCAGGGCCAAAATCAGCTGTTTTATCTGTAACCGTGTCATCTCTTATCCCTCTTCTTCAGCCTTAACAAATGTCTCCATTTCTTTCAAGCAATTTCGCAAACGGGCAAAAGGCGTGCCCGCGTCCGGGAGCCGGACCCTCAGGGCCTGGTCCGATATGAGGTGGAAGGTCTGGGGCCGCTTCTTGAGCAGGGTGAGCAGGCTCTCCAGGTTGAGCAGCTCGGGCCGGGCGAATTGCACCACCGCAAAGCTGTCTTGCATATCCAGGCGCTTAATTCCCAAGCGCCGCAGGGCATGCTTGGCCCGCACCACTTCTAAAAGATTCAGCCCCTCCGGGGGCAACGGCCCGAAGCGGTCCAGCAGCTCTTCTTCCAACTCCCGGACCATCTCCGGGGAGAGCCGGTCGGAAAGGCGCCGGTAAAGGGCCAGGCGCTGCTGGACATCCGGCACATAATCCTCCGGCAGATAGGCGGCCACGGGCAGACGGATCTCCGGGTCGGGGAGGGTCTCTTTTTGGGGCTCTCCCTTAAACTCCCGGATGGCCTGCTCCAGCAATTGGAGATAGAGTTCGTAGCCCACCTCGGTCAGGTGCCCCGATTGGGCCTGGCCCAAGAGATTGCCCGCGCCCCTGATCTGCAAGTCATGGAGTGCGATCTTGAAGCCGGAGCCCAGCTCCGTAAATTCCATCAAGGCCTTTAAGCGTTTCTGGGCCTCGGTGGACAGGGCGGCTTCCCCGGGGACCAGGAGGTAGGCGTAAGCCTGGGCCTGGCTGCGGCCCACCCGGCCCCGGAGCTGATAGAGCTGGGCCAGCCCCAGGGTGTGGGCCCGGTTGATGATGATGGTGTTGGCCGCGGGGATATCCAAGCCGGCCTCGATGATGGCCGTGCACACCAGGACATCCACCTCCCCCCGGCTGAAGCGCCGCATGACCCTTTCCAATTCCCGCTCCGGCATCTGGCCGTGGGCCATGGCCACCCGGGCCTCCGGCACCATTTCCTGGACGTGGCGGGCCCAGGTGCCCAGGTTGTGCACCCGGTTGTGCACAAAGAAGACCTGGCCGCGCCGGGCCAATTCCCGGCGGATGGCGGCCTGGATCACCGCTTTTTCCGGATGGCACAGATAAGTGCGGATGGAACGGCGGTTTTCCGGCGCGGTGTTGATGACGCTCAACTCCCGGAGGCCGGTCAAGGAGAGCTGCAAGGTGCGGGGGATGGGGGTGGCGGTCAGGGTCAAGACATCCACCGTGCGGCGCCACTCCTTCATCTTTTCCTTCTGGCCCACCCCGAAGCGCTGCTCCTCATCGACGATCACCAGTCCCAGATCCTTAAAGGCCACGTCCTTCTGCACCAGACGGTGGGTGCCGATGATGATGTCCACCTTGCCCTGGGCCAGATCGGCCAGGATGCGTTTCTGCTCCGGGGGAGATTTGAAGCGGCTCAGCACCCGGACTTCCAGGGGATAGGGGGCCAGACGCCGGGAAAAGTTGTCGTGGTGCTGCTCCGCCAGGACGGTGGTGGGCACCAGCATGGCCACCTGTTTGCCGTCCATGGCGGCCTTGAAGGCCGCGCGCAGGGCCACTTCGGTCTTGCCGTAGCCCACATCGCCGCAGATCAGCCGGTCCATGGGCTTCTCTCCGGCCATATCCGTCAGGACTTCCTGGATGGCCTGGAGCTGGTCGGAGGTCTCCTCATACTCAAAAGTGGCCTCAAATTCCCGTAACGCGGGGTCAGGGGGCGAAAAGTGATGGCCCGGCAGCACCCGGCGGGCGGCATAGAGCTCCACCAGTTCCCGGGCGATCTTTTCCACCGCCTTTTTCACCTTCTTTTTGGTGCGCTCCCAGGACTTTCCCCCAAGGCGCTCGACCCGGGGCTGGACCCCTTCCACCCCCAGGAATTTCTGCACCAGGTTGAGGCGGTCCACCGGCAGATAGAGGCGGTCCCCCCCCTGGTACTCCAGCTCCAAGAAGTCATTGGCCTCCGGGCCCACGGCGAGTTTGACCAGACCCCGGTAAATGCCGATGCCGTGATCAAGATGGACCACCGCGTCACCTTCCTCCAGGTCCGCCAGGGAGGTGAGAAATTGGGGGGGCTTGGACTCCTTGCGCCGCCGCCGTTCCGGCCGGAAGCCCAGGGCCTCGTCTTCGGTGAGGACAATCAGGCCCGAACTCAACAGACGGAAGCCTCCGGAGAGTTCCCCCACGGTGATCTCCACCTCGCCGGTGGGCTCCCAGGAGGGGTTAAGGGTGAAGGCCGCGGCCAGTTTTTCTTCCCGCAGCAGCATGGCCAGGCGCTCGGCCCGGTGGCGGCTCAGGCAGATCAGGATGAGGTGAAAGCCGCCCCGGCGCCATTCTTCCAGCCGGGCCGCCAACGCGGGCAGCAAACGCCCGGCCTCGCCGCCGGCCTGGGCCAGTTCCTGGGCCAACCCCTCGTTTTTCTCCACCTGGAAGCTGAATTCCGCCTCGTCAGCGCCCAGGCCCCAGGGGAGGAGAGGGCAGAAAATAGTGGGATGGCCCCCGCGTCGCTCTTCGTAAGGGGTCTCGTCCAGCCAGCCCTGGGTCTCATCCCCGGTGAGATCTGCCAATTTCTGGAGGTCCTGGGCTAAATTCAAGGGGTCCCACTCAACCACCACCGCGTCCGGGGGCAGATAATCCCACAGGGTCTGGGGCTGTTCGTAGAAATCAATGATGAGGCGTTCGATGCGGGGGAAATGCCGGCCATTTTGGATGTTTTCCCACAGTTGGGGGTCCTGGCGGCGTTTGCGCCGGGCCAGAGCCCGCTCCCGGGCCGGTCCGTCCAGGATCACCTCGCTGGCCGGCAGCACCTGCAGTTCTTCCAGGGTCCCCTGGGAGCGCTGGCTGGCCGGGTCGAAGAAGCGGATGGTCTCCACGTCGTCCCCCCAGAACTCCAGGCGCACCGGCTGGCCGTAAAGGGGCGGGAAGAGGTCGATGATCCCGCCCCGGACGCTGAACTCCCCCCTTTCTTCCACTACCGGCCGCCGCTCATAGCCCCCTGCCAGCAAGGTTTGGATAAAGGCCTCCCGTTCCAGACCTTCTCCGGCCACCGCATAGGTCAGGGCCTCCTGCAGCCGGGCCCCGGGAGGGAGCTTCTGGCGCAGTGCGGCCACCGGGGCCACCAGCAGCCAGGGCTCCCGGGAAGTAAGGGCCGTGTAGGCCGCGCCCAGGCGGGCACAACTGACGTCGGTGTCAAAGCTGAGTTCCTTAAAGGGGAGGATTTCATGGGCCGGGAAGAGGAGTAGCCGGGGCCAGGGCTCGTCCGGGCCGCCTCCCATCTCCGGGAGGAAAAAAGTCAGGTCCTTAAAGAAGACCTCGTGGGTGGCGGTATTGGGGGTGACCACCAGAAAAGGGCGGCGCAGTTTCTCAAAAAGCCGGGCCAGGACCAGGGCCCCCGCGGCCGGGGTGAGACCCTGGAGATGGATCCTCCGGGCGCCACGGACCAGGGCGCCCGCGGCTGCCGACAAAGCCCCGCCCCTTGGCACAGTTTCGATTTGGTAAGAATTTAAAGGCACTTAATCAATATGTGGGGACCGGCAACAGAGTTCCACGTTCCAGGTTCCGGGTTCCAAGTTAGGGTATGCATGGGAACTGATCTTCTCAATCTCATTTAATAGAATATCCGGAAATCTGAAAATTTTCAAGGCGGTTGAAGATGAGGCCGGGCGCTACATAAAATCGGAGGAGACCGGGCTGATTTTCACCATGAAGAGACGACGATAAACGCGGTGTGGGCAAGTTTTTCCGGCTGGCGGCGACCTGGTAAATAGATATTTTATTGAAATATAAGATAGATACCTTTTGGCACCCCCTTTGCATCATATTTGCCCAAAAGGCGCCGGTAAGCAAAGGCGCAGGCGGTTAAGTCCAGAGGAGGGCGATAGGGTGCAGACAGGTTGGAACCAAGCCGTTTATATGGGTCTGAGGACCAGCACGGAGTTCGAGCTTCTCAGCCACAACATGGCTAATGCCAATTCCCCGGGGTTCAAGCAGGAACTCGTCCGTCTCTGGAGCATGGAATCCCAGGGCGGTACCGCCAATGATCTGGGGCAGACTCCCACCGCTTATCTGGATGTCCGCTCCCGGGACTATACCCAGGGCAGCCTCCATGAAACCGGCAACGAAACCGACCTGGGCCTGGACGGCCCCGGGTTCTTTAAAGTGCAGACCCCCCAGGGCACCCGCTATACCCGGAACGGCATGTTCCAATTGAACCCTGACCGGCAGTTGGTGACTGACAAGGGTTACCCGGTCCTGGGGAAAAACGGTCCCCTCACCCTTAACGCCAATGACCAGAATTTTTATATCGACCCGGAAGGCGGCATCCATATGGACAATTCGCTGGGGGACCAGCTGGCGGTGGTAGATTTTCCCAACCCCCAGGGTCTGGCCGCGCAGGGGGGCAACTTCTTTGCCGCCACCCCGGATTCCGGGACGGAAATCGAGGTCCCGACCACCAAGATACGCCAGGGGGAATTAGAGGACAGCAACTTCGACGCCACCACCGAGGTGGTGCAGCTGATCAATATTCAACGCAGCTTTGAGGCTTATCTGAAGGTCTTGGATACTTTCAACACTAAAGACCAAAAAGTCATAGACCAGGTGGGTTCGCCTACCTAAGAATAAGGAGAAGCAGTCATGATTCGAGGCATGTGGTCTGCGGCCACGGGTATGGGTGCCCAGCAACTGCGCCTGGACATCATCTCCAACAACCTGGCCAACGTCAATACCACGGGCTTTAAAAAGAGCCGGGGAGATTTCGAAGACCTGATTTACCAGACCACCCGCCAGGCAGGAGGGGAACTCCCCGGCGGCGGTCAGGTGCCCACCAGCCTGCAGGTAGGCCTGGGGGTCAGGCCCGTGGCCATCAGCAAGGTTTTTTCCCAGGGGGATTACGTCCACACGGAGAACGAATTGGACGTGGCCGTGGAAGGCAAGGGTTATTACAAGATCCTCAACCAAGGCCTGGAGTATTACACCCGGGCCGGGGCCTTCAAGATCGACAAGGACGGTTTTGTCACCACCCCCAACGGGGACCGGATGCAGCCGGAATTTACCATTCCCTCCAACACGGTCTATACTTCCATCGACTCCAGCGGCAAAATCACCTGTTATGGACCCACCAACACCCCGGTAGCCACCGGGCAAATCAGTCTCTATACCTTCCCCAACCAGGCCGGCCTGAGCAACGTGGGCCGCAACCTTTTCCAGACCACCGAGGCCTCCGGCCAACCCACCGAGGGCAAGCCCGGCATTGACGGGGTGGGCACCATCGCTCAAGGCTATCTGGAAATGTCCAATGTGAACGTGATGGAAGAGATGGTGAACATGATCATCACCCAACGGGCCTATGAACTTAATTCCAAGGCCATCCAGACCGCGGATCAAATGCTGGAGAGGGCTGCCAGCCTCAAGACCTAGGAGGATGAAGAAGATGCGTCTCTCAGGGAGAATGATTGTCCTGGCTGCCCTGCTGATCCTGGCCTTGTCGGTGTCTGAGGCCACGGGTGAGGAGGGCGCCACCTCCTTGCAGTTTAAGGGCGAGGCCGCGGCGGCCGGAGAATATATCACCCTGAATAATCTGCTGGAGCTGCCCCCGGATATGGCCCAGAGATACGGCCAGGCCCTCATCTGGGCCGCGCCGCCCCCGGGCCAGCTTTTTACCCTGACCCGGGAATTCCTGCAATATCGTCTGACCCAGATGGGCCTGGGCGAGATTATAAAAGACGCGTATCTGCCCGTGGCCATCCAGGTGCGCCAGACCGGGGTCGTTTTGCATAGCGAAGAGATCAACGGGGCTTTCCGCCGCCATATCCAGAATCAGAACCCCTGGCCCGCTTCGGACCTGCACATCCAGATATATCCCCTGGATGACCCCATCCTGTTGCCGGACAATAAGGTGACCTTGGAAGTATTGCCCCCCAAAGGCCAGGAGCGTCAATTGGGGGATCTGACCCTGGAGATGGTGGTCCTCAGAGAAGGCCGGGCCCTGAAACGCTTCAAAGTCACCGGCAAGGTCTCCCTGGAGCAGATAGTGGTTTGCGCGGCCCGGCCATTGAGTCCCAAAACGACCATCGCCGCCGGAGACGTCAGGCTCATCCGCCGGGATGTGACCAACCTGCCCCAACGGGATGTCTTCACCACCGAGAAGCAGGTTATTGGCCACCTCCTGGCCAAGGGTGTGGGCGCCCAGGAGATTATCACCGGCCGCCACCTCAGCAACGCCCCCACCATCAAACGGGGGGAAGAAGTGACGGTGGTTCTGGACCAGGACGGCCTGACGGTTTCCACCAAAGGGGTGACCCGGGAAGACGGCTTCTTGGGCCGGACGGTCCGGGTGCGCAACTCCAATAGCAAAAAAGAGTTTCAGGCGGAAGTAGTGGATGCCAAGACGGTAAAGGTGATGTTATGAGCCTCTCTAGAATTTTCGGTCTCTTCACGGTTGTGGGATTCGCCCTGATCCTGGGGGCCTGCACCTCGCCGAACACTAATTCCAAGGCCAAAGCGTTGCCTCTGGAGCCACCCAAGGCGCTGCCCCTGCCCCTGGCTCCGCCTCCCCAGGAAGGATCTATCTTTACTCCCAAAAACCCCCGGGGGCTGATAGCCGATCTGAAGGCCTGCAACGTGGGGGACATCGTTACCGTGATCATCGCCGAGAGTAATCAGGCCGCTGAACAGGCAGGCACCCAGGCGGACAGAGCTTCCGGCGTCAAGGTGGGCATTACCTCCCTTCTCGGCCTCCGTCTGCCGGCCATGAAAACATGGGGCGACAACCAAGTAGTCGCGGAAAACGCCATCGAAGGCACGGTGGGCAACACTTCCAAGGGGCAAGGAAACACCACCCGGCAAAGCAGCTTCAGCTCCTTCCTGACCACCCGGGTCATCCAGGTTCTACCCAATAATAATCTGGTGATCCAGGGAACGCGCCATATGAAGATCAACAATGAAACCGAGATAGTCACCTTGAGCGGCATAGTCCGTCCCGAAGATCTGGCCCGCAATAACATCGTCTCCTCCACCAATGTGGCGGAGGCCCGTCTGGAAATCTCCGGGTATGGCGTGGTGTCCGACAAACAGAAGCAAGGCTGGCTAACCCGTATCCTCGACCATGTCTGGCCCTGGTGAGAAAAAATGATGAACTTAGCGAGATCTGACGCCCAAAGGAAAGCCCGGATTCCCGTTCTCCGGAGTGCCCCGGCGGTTTCCTGCCTGCTGGCCCTCCTGCTGACCCTGGCCGCGCCGGCGCCGCTCCAGGCCATCCGGTTGAAAGACGTGGCCTCCTTCAAGGGGGTGCGGACCAACCAACTCCTGGGCAACGGCCTGGTGGTGGGGTTGAACGGCAGCGGCGACGGCACCAACGTGGATTTCAACACCCAGGAATTGGCCAATATGCTGCAAAATCTGGGTGTTACCGTGGCCCGGGATAAGGTGAAGGTGAAGAATATCGCCGCGGTGGCGATTACGGCAGTGCTGCCTCCCTTTGCCCGGGTGGGTTCCCGCATCGATGTCCTGGTCTCCTCCCTGGGCGACGCCAAGAGCCTCCAGGGCGGCACCCTGCTGCTCACGCAACTGAAAGGGGTGGACGGCCAGATCTACGCCCTGGCCCAGGGGCCCATCTCCGTGGGCGGCTTTGCCGCCAGCGGCGATGCGGGGGGCGGCGTCACCAAAAACCATCCCACTGCCGGCCGCGTCGCCAACGGGGGTACGGTGGAACGGGAAGTCCCCTTTGATTTTGCCGGCAAAGACGACATTAGCATGGCCCTCAATGAAGCGGATTTCACCACCGCCACCCGGGCGGTGGGGGCCATCAACAAACATCTCCGGGGGAACTACGCCTTTTCCAGAGACGGCGGCACCATCGCCATCAAGATGCCTCCGGGCGCGAAGGACCAGATGGTGTCCATGCTGGCCTCCCTGGAGAACCTGGAAATCTCTCCGGACACGGTGGCCAAGGTGGTCATTGACGAACGCAACGGCACGGTGGTCATGGGCGAAAACGTCCGCCTGTCCACAGTGGCCGTGGCCCATGGCAATTTGATGATCCAGATCAAGGAACGGCCCCGGATCTCCCAGCCTCTGCCCTTCTCCAAGGGCACCACCACGGTGGTGCCGGACACCTCCATCACGGTGAAAGAAGGCAAGGACCGCCTGATGGTCCTGCCGGAGGGGATCAACATCGGCCAGGTGGTCACGGCCTTGAACGCCATTGGCGTCACCCCCCGGGACCTGATCGCCATCCTGCAAGCCATCAAAGCCGCGGGCGCGCTCCAGGCCGATCTGCAGATTATCTGAGGAGAAAGAAATGGCCGCCAATATCTCTATCTTGCCTTCAGGTCCCATGGGCGCCACCGGCTTGAGCTCCCTCAGTTCGCTGCAAAATCAGGCCAAGAATCCGGCCACCCAGAAGAAGGCCCTGGCCAAGGCGTGCGCCGAGGTGGAAGGGGTGTTTTTGTCACAACTTCTGCAGCAGATGCGCAAGACCATGGTGGCCGGTGCGGACCCCAAGCAAAAGCACACGGATTTTTCGCAGCTATACGAGCAACAGGTGGCCCAGACCCTGGCCAACGGGGGCGGCATAGGACTGGCCCGGCGCCTTTTTGAGGACCTGCAGAACCACATGCCGGTGAAACGTGAGGAGAAACAAAATG
>Ga0265296_1002657_pt1 | contig 17661 bp, 14 predicted proteins | sample MunlanPumphouse1_FD_189073 | JGI IMG/M metagenome (GOLD analysis project Ga0265296, IMG submission 189073) | Groundwater microbial communities from a municipal landfill in Southern Ontario, Canada - Pumphouse #1 | ecosystem: Environmental > Aquatic > Deep subsurface > Groundwater | place...
AGCGCGGTCATCCCAGCCCCTTTGATCCCGATGAGGTAGGCGGAGTGAACTGCATTGATGTCCATACGACTCTTGCGCAACGCTCCGCGCCGACGTACACTCAGGACAGCGGAAGCGAGCGGTGGGCTTACCACTCCTTCCCTTTTACCTCTTACCTCTTACCTCGTCCACTATGATCTCCTGGCTCCGCTACGTCTCCCTCATCCTCATCCTCCTCGTGCCGATCGCCGCGGTGGATGACATCATCGGGAACATCGAGTCCATCGGCACACGCTACGTGCTCCGACTCCTCATGCTCATCGTCGCACTCTCCGTCATTCGATTGATCCCGCCGCCGGTGAAATCGCCATGACCCTCGCACGTACAGATTCCGCCGTTGCGGAACTCCTCGCGGGTGAGCTCCGACGTCAGCAGGAGACGCTCGTCATGATCGCGAGCGAGAACTTCGTGTCGCCCGCAGTGCTCGAGGCCTCGGGGTCCGTCCTCACGAACAAGTACTCCGAAGGATACCCGGGAAAACGGTACTACACCGGCAACGCGTGGGCTGATCGCATGGAGGAGCTCGCGCGCGAACGCGCGAAGCAACTCTTCGGCGTGAGCCATGCGAACGTCCAGCCGTACTCGGGATCGCCCGCGAACCTCGCGGCGTGCTTCGCGCTCCTCAACCCCGGCGAAAAAATCATGGGGCTCCACCTCTCGTACGGCGGACACCTCACGCACGGGTGGAAGGTGAGCGCATCGGGCGTCTACTACACATCGGTCCCGTACGTGACGAACGCGGAGGGGTGGCTCGACGGCGACGCGATCGCGGACGCGGCGCGGCGCGAACGGCCGCGTCTCATCTTCTGCGGCGCGACCGCGTACCCGAGGACCATTGACTTCGCGCGGTTCGCTGCGATTGCGAGGGAGGTGGATGCGTACCTCGTCGCGGACATTTCGCACATTGCCGGACTCGTCGCGGGCGGCGTCCACCCGTCGCCGGTCGGGCACGCGGACGTCATCACGACGACGACGCACAAGACGCTCCGCGGGCCACGGGGCGCAATGATCCTCTGCAACGGTGAACCGTCGGAGCCGCTCCGCCCGCCGCCGGAACGTTCCCGCAAGTACCTCCCTTCGCTCATTGATCGCGCGGTGTTCCCGGGACTCCAAGGGGGGCCGCACGACCATCAGACCGCGGCGATCGCCGTCGCGCTCCGCGAGGCCTCCACGCCGGAGTTCAAGGACTACGCGCGGCGCATCGTCGAGAACGCTCGTGCGCTCGCGGACGCGCTCCTCGCCGCCGGCGGACGGCTCGTCACCGGCGGAACGGACAACCACCTCATCCTCATGGACGTCACGCCGTTCGGAACGACCGGGAAGGTCGCCGCGGAAGCGCTCGAACGCGCGGGGATCTCCGTGAACATGAACGCGATCCCGAACGATCCGCGGAAGCCGTTCGATCCGAGCGGCATCCGACTCGGCACCGCCGCGCTCACGACGCGCGGGTTCACGACGGACGATCTGCGCACCGTCGGCCACGCAATCGCGGACGTCCTCGCGCACCCGACGGACGACGCCGTCGCGACGCGCATCCGCTCGACCGTCCGCGAGCTCACCGCAAACCATCCACTCTACCGCGAACTCGCCATCCCGACGCGCAACGTCGAGCATTGACGTGCGCGAATAGCCGTGCTACAGTCAGCGCGGGATCGTTCCCATACGGAGGCCGCGACATGGCGCGCGCACAACCGAAGGAGACGAAGGCGAAACCCGCAGCACGCAGGACACTCGTCCACCCGAAGGACCTCAAGGTCGGCGACACCTTCTCGCAGGCAGGATCCCTCGAGGATTTCGAAGGAGGCATCCGCGGCGTGTTCGAATGCCTCAACATCCGACGCAGCGGAAAGGAGCCGACGGTCATGACGATCGTCATGGCACGACGGAAACGCGACGGCGCGCGCATGAAAGTGTACCTCGTCCCGTGGGCCGAGCTCCGCGTGACGCGGAGTTGCCAGTAGGAGGAAGCCATGGCCGGATGCCCGATCCACCAGAACGATCACCCGTGCCGCATGTGTCAGACCGAGGCCGAGACGAACGGCGCGGTGATGACACGCTTCTACCGCCGATTCGGCAAGGTCGTCATGGACGTCGCCGGTGGTAGGATCACCGGCGTCCGCTACTGCCAGCTCGGCAACGAACGCGAGCTTATCGGACGTTCCCCAAACGAATTCGCGTCCGCGTGGCAAGCGTAGGACGCCGTCGCACACGCACAGCAACCCCGAGGCACTCCGGTGCCTCGGGGGTTCCATGTCTCACTATCGCGTCGTCTCGAGCGGAACGAAGTGGAGTCGAGAGAACTCGATTGGATCGATCGGACGATCGAGATTTCTCGACTGCGTCCGCCTCGGGCGGACTCCGCTCGAAACGACGCAGGGAGAGGAGAGGAAACCCTTTACCGCAGCACTTTCTTGAGGTACTGCCCGGTGATGGACCGCTTCGCCTTCGCGATGTCGCGCGGGGTGCCGGTTGCGACGACCTCGCCGCCGCGGACGCCGCCTTCCGGACCCATGTCAATGACCCAGTCCGCACACTTGATGACGTCGAGGTTGTGCTCGATGATGAGCACCGTATTGCCCACGTCAGCGAGCTTCCCGAGTACCTTCAGGAGCCGATCAATGTCCGCGAAGTGGAGGCCGGTCGTCGGCTCGTCGAGGATGTAGAGCGTGCGGCCGGTCGCGCGGCGTGCGAGTTCGGTCGCGAGCTTGATGCGCTGCGCCTCGCCGCCGGAGAGCGTCGTCGCGGACTGCCCGAGCCGCACGTACCCGAGCCCCACCTCCTCGAGGATCGCGAGCTTCTCCTCGATCGCAGGGATCGTCGCGAAGAACGCGCGCGCCTCCTCGACGGTCATGCTCAGGACATCGGAGATGTTCCGTCCCTTGTAGTGGATCTCGAGCGCCTCGCGGTTGTACCGCTTCCCGTGGCACTCCTCGCACTCGACGTACACGTCCGGAAGGAACTGCATTTCGATCTTCACCATCCCGTCCCCTTGGCACGCCTCGCACCGTCCGCCGACGACGTTGAATGAGAACCGTCCCGCCTTGTACCCGCGCACCTTCGCCTCCGGGAGTTCCGTGTAGAGCTCGCGGATCGGCGTGAACACGCCGGTGTACGTCGCGGGGTTCGACCGCGGCGTGCGGCCGATCGGCGACTGGTCAATGTCAATGACCTTATCAATGTGCTCGATGCCGTCAATCCGCTTGTGCGGCCCGGGCGCGTCCTTCGCGTTGTAGAACCGCTGCTTGAGCGCATTCGAGAGGATGTCAATCATGAGCGTGGACTTCCCGGACCCCGACACGCCCGTGAGGCACACGAGTGCTCCGAGCGGAATGCCGACCGTCACGTTCTTCAAATTGTGCGCGCTCGCGCCGTGGATCGTGATCTGCTTCCCGCTCCCCTTCCGGTACTCCTTCGGGCTCGCGATCGCCTGCTTCCCGGAGAGGTACTGTCCGGTGAGCGACTGCGGGTGCTTCATGATCTGTGCCGGAGTCCCCGCCGCGACGATCTTCCCGCCGTGGTCTCCCGCACCCGGCCCGATGTCAATGAGGTAGTCCGCTGCGCGCATCGTCGCCTCGTCGTGCTCGACGACGATGACGGTGTTCCCGAGGTCGCGGAGCTCCTGCAGCGTCGCGAGGAGCTTATCGTTATCGCGCTGGTGGAGGCCGATCGAGGGCTCGTCGAGGATGTAGATGACGCCGGTGAGCGCGCTCCCGATCTGCGTTGCGAGGCGGATGCGCTGCGCCTCGCCGCCGGAGAGCGTCGCTGCGGACCGGTCGAGCGTGAGGTAGTCGAGCCCGACGTTCTGGAGGAACGCGAGCCGCGTCGTGATCTCCTTCACGATGAGCGCCGCGATCTTCGCGTCGCGCTCGCTGAGGTGGCTGTTGCCGTGTTTCCCGTTCCCCGACGGGCGGGGATGAACCCCGCCCCTACGTTTACTCGCCGAGGACACCCCACTCCCCACGAGCGTCGAAAAGAATGCGGCGGCGTCCTCGATCGAGTACCCCGTCACCTCCGCAATGCTCTTCCCCGCAACCGTCACGGCGAGCGCTTCCGGACGCAGCCGCTGCCCGTGGCACCCCGGACACGGTTTGGATCGCATGTAGTGTTCAATCTCGGACCGAATGTACTCGGAATCGGTCTCCTTGTGCTTCTTCTCGAGGTACGGGATAACGCCCTCGAACGCACCGTCGCCGTAGAGGATGACGTCGAGCTGCTGCTTCGAGAGGTCCTTCACCGGCGTCGCCGTGGAGAATTTGTGCACGACCGCGACGCGCTCGATCGTCTGGTACATCCAATCCTGATTCGCGAACACCTTCGTCCACGGGCGAATCGCGCCCTGCGCGATCGTGAGCGTCTTATTCGGGATGACGAGATCCGCATCGAGCTCGAGGAGCGTACCGAGGCCGGAGCACGTCGGGCACGCGCCGTGCGGGGAGTTGAATGAGAAGTTCCGCGGTTCGAGTTCCGGGATGCTCACGCCGTCCACCGGACAGGAGAACAACTGTGAGAACGTGAGGACCTCGCGCTCGCGATCCTGCTCGTCGAGCACCGCGACCATGAGGAGCCCGTTCGCGAGGTCGAGCGCGGTCTCCGCAGAATCCGCAAACCGCGAGCGCTGCTCCGGACCGACGGCGACGCGGTCCACGACAACCTCGAGCGAGTGTTTCTTCTGCTTGTCGAGGTCGAGCGACGCCGCCTCGTCGAGCGAGTAGAGGACGCCGTTCACGCGGACGCGCGAGTACCCCGCTTGGTCCACCTTCTTCAGCACGGCCTTGTGCTCGCCCTTCTGGTCGCGGATGAGCGGAGCGAGGAGGAGCACGCGCGTCCCCTCGGGGAGTTCGAGGATGCGCGTGACGATCTGATCAATCGTCTGGCGCACGACCTCGCGGCCGCACCGCGGGCAGTGCGGGCGGCCGACCCGCGCGTAGAGGAGACGGACGTAATCGTAGATCTCCGTGATCGTCCCGACGGTCGAGCGCGGGTTGTGCGACACCGTTCGCTGGTCAATCGAGATCGTCGGCGAGAGCCCTTCGATGCGATCAACGTCCGGCTTATCCATGACGCCGAGGAACTGCCGCGCGTACGCGGAGAGCGACTCGACGTACCGGCGCTGCCCCTCGGCGTAGATCGTGTCGAACGCAAGCGAGGACTTGCCGGAACCCGACAAGCCCGTAATAACCGTGAGCCGCGCGCGCGGGATATCCACGCTCACGTTCTTCAGGTTATGGACGCGCGCGCCGCGAATGGAGATGGTATCTGGCCCTGTACTCATATTCCGTCAGGCAAGGCGAAGCAATGGCAAACACGATTCCCGCACCGATGGTTTGCGGGTTGCCCCTCTTCGACCCATGACTCCCAAGATAGCCCGTCAAGCCGTGCGCGTCAACGCGATCACTCAGCGGCATTCCATGACCCCGCCCTCGATCGTACACGACGGCTTGCCCGTCGGGCAGGCGGAGCCGGTGCACGTTTTCTGTGTCACCCCTTTGGGGTAGTACGTTTTCCCGCACTCTTGACTCTCCGATCTCACGAGCGAGCTGTGTGTGTCTTCACTAAACACCAGCACGGTGGACCCGAGAGCTCCGCAGGGCTGAACGGCGGCAGAAATCGCGCGGAGGATCTGCGTCCGCGGCATCTGGAGCCGGACGAGGTCCGGGTTGATTGTGTTCAGGATGACGTAGGAGAGGAGGAGGAGCAGCAGCCCGATGATCGCGTTCCCGATCCATTGCTTCGCGGTCGAGAGCCGTTCCGCGCCGCCGGACGTGAGCCAGACGATCCCGCCGATCATGATGACGACGGCCGCGAGGATCGCGCCGACCGGAATGAGCCAGACGTAGATGAGGCGGATGTACTCCCCGAGGTTTTTCACCTGCCCGACGTCGCCGATTTTGATGGCGATGTCGATCGGTTTGTTGCCGGAAAAACACTGGAGCCACCCGGGGCTGCATTCCGAAGACCCACCATTCGCAATATCCTTCTCATCGAAGTACCCCTTGAGCTTCGTGCACTGCGCCTGCTGATCCTTTGGCCAACACTTCGGATCAGAAGGATTCGCAGTTGCAACGGAAAACGGCGAGAGGAGCGCTCCCGCCATCGCGGCTGCGATCACGACCACGCGTGCGAAATTATGAACACGCATACCGCTCAACGCAATGTTCGCTCGAGGAACTGCAGGAGCGCGTCGCGCGGGATGACGCCCTCGACGCGCCGCGCCTTCCTCGGGTCGCCGTCCGGCAGGAAGAACCACGTCGGCGTCCCCTGCACGCCCATCCGCAGTCCGGCTTGGAGGTCCTCCTCCACTTCGCTCTGGAACGTGCGCGCGGCCACGCACGCGTCGAACTGCGCGCGGTCGAGCCCGACCTGCTCCGCGTACCGCGCGAGCGACGCCGCATCCAATGCCTCTGCGTTCTGGAAGACCCGATCGTGGTACGCCCAGAACTTCCCTTGCGCGTGCGCGCACTGAGCCGCCTCCGCCGCTCCCCGCGCCTCGGAGTGGAGTTCATCAACCGGAAAATCGCGGTAGACGAACCGGAGCCGATCCCCGTACTGCGCGACCGCTTCCCGCATGATCGGGAACGCCTGACGGCAGAACGGACATTGGAAGTCGCTGAACTCGACGATGACGAGCGCAGGGCGCTCTGCACCGATCGCGGGATCGCGGTCGGTGAACAACGGCACGGATGCATCGAACGTTCCGCCCACTCCCTGCTTCTCGGTGAACCCGCCGGCGCGGAGCGTATCGAGCGGGGACGACGACGCGAACGACGATGCACCGCGCGAGGTGACGAGGAACACGATCCCGAGCACCGCCGTGACGGCGATGTACGCGAGGATTGCGATGCCCCACCAACGCGAGTACCACGGACGCATACAAGCCGTAAGGCGTAAGCTGTAAGCTGTAAGCTGTAAGCTGTAAGCTGTAAGCTGTAAGGTACAGCGTACCACCGGTAGGCCCGATTGACACGCGGGGAATCACGTCGTACAATACAATACTGAGGCGACTGCGCCTCCCTCTCGTATGTCCTTCCTCTCCATTCTCCAATTCATCTCCGCGATCCTCCTCATCGCCGCGATCCTCCTCCAGCAGCGCGGCACGGGGCTCGGGTCGGCATTCGGCGGTGAAGGAAACATCTACCGCACCGTACGCGGCCTCGAACGGACGCTCGTCATCGCGACGGTCGTCCTCGCAGTCGTCTTCTTCGGCTCCGCGTTGGCACAAGTGGTCCTCTGAGGATACCGTCGTTCCGACAACTCCTCCGCCTCCCGTCCGTCCTCACTCCCCGCGAGCGCCTCACGCTCCTCGCTGGTATCGTCGCGTTCGCCGTCGGCATCGCACTCGCCGGCACGGGATGGTACCGTGGAAAGACAACGCTCCAACCCGCGATCGGCGGGACGTACGTCGAGGGGCTCCTCGGAGAGCCGCGGTTCGTGAATCCGCTCTTCGCATCCGCGAACGAGGTGGATGCGGATCTCGTCCGGTTGCTCTACGCGGGGCTCTTCCGATTCGACGAGCAGGGCACGGTGGTCCCCGACCTCGCGGATCGCTCCGAGGTCTCGACGGACGGGAAGACCGTGACGATCACGCTCCGTGACGGCATTCGATGGCACGACGGCGCGAATCTCACCGCCGACGACGTCGTCTTCACCATGCACCTCATCCAGGATGCGGCGGCTGCGAGCCCGCTCCGGAGCGCGTTCCGTGGCGTGACGGTCGAACGCGTGGACGAACGCACGGTGAAGTTCGCGGTTGACCGGCCGCTCGCGGTGTTCCTCAGCGCGCTCACCGTCGGCATCCTCCCACAACACCTCTGGGCGGACACCCCGCCGGCCCACCTCCCGCTCGCGGAGCTCAACCTCCGCCCGGTCGGTTCGGGGCCGTACCGATTCGTCGGACTCACGAAAGACCGCCGCGGGAGCGTGCGATCGTACACGCTCGAACGGTACGCGGGTTTCCATCGTACCCCCGCACTCCTCGAGCGCGTCACGTTCCGGTTCGCTCCGGACACCGACCAGCTCATCGCGAGCATGAACAGCAGAGAGATTGACGGCATCGGGACGCTCATCCCGCTCCCGCCGAACGCAATCACGCGACGGGACGTCACGCGGTACCCCGTGCGCCTCCCGAGCACCACCGCGGTGTTCCTCAACGAGAAACGTGCCCCCGCACTCCGCGATCTCGCGGTGCGCCGAGCGTTCTCCCTCGCCATTGACCGACGCGCGATCGTCGCGAACGTCCTCAACGGCGGCGGAGAGCCGATCGGCGGTCCGCTCATCCCCGGGTTCTCCGGCGCCGCCGATCCTCCACCGCCCGATGCGTTCGACGCCGCACAGGCAGCGGCGCTCCTCGACGGCGCGAAGTGGAATCGGGTTGACCCCGCTGCGTTCATCGCGGCACGAACGAGCGCAGAGCTCCGGAAAATCGAAACGGAGAAGAAGAAGGCAGGGAAGAAGAAGGCGGAACTCGCCGCAACCGACGAGGAGCGCGCGGCGATCGAAACGCGCGTCCGCGGGGAGTTAGGCCCCGACTGCGCCGACTGCCCGCCGCAACCGTACTACCGAATGAACGGCGAGGGCGTCGCGCTCGAGATCACGATCACAACTCCGGACATTCCGGAACTCGCGGCGATGGCGGGGCGCGTCCAGCAGCAGTGGCGCGCGATCGGCGTCCGTGTGCGCGTGGACACCATCCCGCTCGAACGCATCCGCGGCGAGGTCATCCCGAACCGCTCGTACGACACGCTCCTCTTCTCACAGATTCTCGGGCCTGACCCCGATCCGTTCCCGTTCTGGCACTCGTCGCAGGTGCGCCACCCGGGGCTGAACCTCTCGTACTTCTCGAATCGCGCGATTGATAAAATCCTCGAGGATGCACGCGGGACGCTCGATCGCGAAGCGCGCGGGAAGAAGTACGCGGAGTTCCAGCAGCAGCTCCTCGCGGAGCGCCCGGCGATCTTCCTGACAACCCCCGCGCTCACGTACGTGATGAGCGACGCGGTGCGCGGCGTACGGATCGCGCAGCCCGCGCAGCCCGCCGACCGATTCGCGCTCATCCACGAGTGGTACACGGAGACGGAGCGGGTGTGGAAACGGTGATGCGGGCGAGTGGTGAAACTGGCATACACGCGGCGTTCAGAGCGCCGTTCCCGCAAGGGATTGGGGGTTCAACTCCCCCCTCGCCCAGTCGGCATTCAACATTGATTATCTCTTACGCGACCAGAAGCTGAGCAAGGCAAGGGAAGAAGGGCTCTGCCCGACCCTTGCCGCAGCGAAGCTGGGGTCGCACAGGGGGCGAAGCCCCTTGTGACATATGACTGACCTCGCACTTTCGACAGTGGCAGCGACCGCGCCGACACGATCACGCCGACGCATTCGATCGTACCGCGGCCGCCCGCGACCGCACGCAGAGGAAGCGCGCGCGGCGGCACCCGTTGCGCGCGGCGTGCTCCGCGTCATTCCCATCGGCGGCTGCGATGAGATCGGGAGGAACATGACGGTCCTCGAGTGCGGGGACGACATCCTCATCATGGACATGGGGGTGCAGTTCCCGGAGGAGGACATGCCCGGCGTGGACTTCGTCATCCCGAACATCGGCTACCTCAAGGGGAAGGAGAAGCGCATCCGCGGGATCGTCATCACGCACGGGCACTTCGACCACATCGGCGCGATCAGCTACCTCGCGCCCCGCATCGGCAACCCGCCGATTTTTGCGACCCCCCTCCCGCTCGCAATGATCAAGAAGCGTCACGACGAATTCCAGACGCAACCGCTCCACCTGAACGCCATCCGCCCGAATGAAGACCTCCAGCTCGGCTGCTTCCGCGTCGAGAGCTTCTACGAGAGCCACAACATCCCGGACTCCATAGGGCTCATCGTCCACACGCCGCTCGGGATCGTCGTGAACACCGGCGACTTCAAGTTCGACCTCGCTCCGCTCGGGACGACACCGGGGGACATCGCGAAGATCGCCGCGCTCGCGGACAAGAACGTCCTCGCGCTCCTCTCGGACTCCACCGGAGCGGAACGACCCGGGCACCAAATCTCGGAGTCGGAAATCACGAAGACGCTCGACAGTATCGTGAAGGACGCGCACGGGCGCATCATCGTCGGACTCTTCTCGACGCTCCTCGCGCGCATCCAGCAGCTCTTCTGGATTGCGGAGAAGCATAACCGGAAGGTCGCGATCGAAGGGTTCTCGATGAAGACGAACATCGAGATCGCGCACGAGCTCCGGTACATGCACTACCCGAAGGGGCTCATCGTCGAGACCCGCGACCTCCTCCGACTCCCGCCCGAGCAGCAGATGGTCCTCTGTACGGGTTCCATGGGACAGGAGCGCGCGGCGCTCATGCGGATCGCGAACCACGAGCACCGGCTCATCAGCGTCGAACCCGGCGACACGATCATCTTCTCGTCCTCGGTCATCCCGGGGAACGAGCGGTCGGTGCAGCGCCTAAAGGACAACCTCGCACGCCAAGGCGCGGAGGTCATCCACTACCAGATGATGGACGTCCACTCCGGCGGCCACGGGCTCCAGGACGACCTCAAGCTCATGATCAAGCTCGTAAACCCGCGGTACTTCATTCCGATCCACGGGAACTACTCGTTCCTCGTCGCGCACGGGAAACTCGCCGTACAGGTCGGCATCCCGCGGGAGCAGGTGCTCATCCCAGAAAACGGTCGCGTCATCACCTTCGATCAGCAGGGCGGACGGCTCACGAATGAACGCGTCCCTGCGGAGCACGTCATGGTGGACGGGCTCGGCGTCGGCGACGTCTCCGAGATCGTGCTCCGCGACCGGAAGCAGCTCGCGGACGACGGCATGCTCGTCGTCATCGTCACCATTGACGGGAAGACGGGGAAAATCGTGACGAGCCCGGACATCATCTCGCGCGGGTTCGTGTACCTCAAGGAATCGAAGGAACTCATTGACGTCGTGCGTCGCATGGTGACGACGATCGTCGAGCAATCCGGCGGTTCGCAAGCGAAGGGCGGCCCGAACGACACCTACCTCCGCGGCAAAATCCGCGACGAAATCGGCCAGTTCCTGTTCCAGAAAATGGAGAGACGACCGATGGTGCTCCCTGTGGTAATCGAAGTGTGAACGGCGTGCCCGTGCACTACCTCGGCAGGCAACCCGCCTACATATCCGAAGGATTTTTGGCGGGGAACGGAGGCCGATGGTCCTGCCGGTGGTGATTGAGGTGTAGACGTTGACAAGACACTCGTAGGGTGTGTATTCTACAATCCAGTAGCGTCGCCGCGCACAGCAGCGCCACGCCCAGCCATGTCGTGCTGCGCCGCGTCGAGCACCGCACCGGGCCCGGCCTCCACGCCGGGCCCTTCATTTTTCTCTCAACAGAGTCGCGGTTGACATTCCTCGGGTCGTCCTCTAAGATGTCACTGCCTCAGGACTGCCATCGAATACGGCAGCGATGTGGTGGTATCCAGCGCGGGGATCGAACGGCAATCACGCCGAACGAGATCCTTTCACAAACCAACCAAAGGGATGGCACGACGATGGCGAAGACGAAAACCGGATCGGGCGGCAACGGCTCCACGAGCACCAGCGCGGCGCGGAGCGACAACCGCGTCGCATTCCGCGTGACGCTCGTCGCGCAGACGCCGCTGCTCATGGTGCAGATCAGGGAAGACGGCATTCTCGACATCCAGCGCAAGGCAGGCGCGGAGAAACCAAAGAAGGGCATGAGCCGTGACGAGGTGCGCGTGTGGATCGAGGAGCACATGGTGCGACCGAACCTCTGCTCCCGGCCCGGGCCGGACGGCAGCCCCATCTACGGCCTCCCGTCGAACAACCTCATCGCGGCGCTCATCAAGGGCGGTGTGTACGTGGAGACGAGCGGGAGGAAGAAGTTCTCGACCGGCAAGGAGAGCATCGTGCCGGTGCTCGTCGAGATCGCCGAGCCGTTCCTCCCGTTCCCGGCGTCGTGCCAGGAGTACGTCACCGACCTCACCCACGGGTGGGGCCAGACGGGCACGTTCGTCGCGATCGCGCGGCCGCGCTTCGATCAGTGGGCGATTCGCCCGACGTTCGTCTTCGATACGAGCGAGTTCCCTCCAAGCCGCTTCCGCGAGCTCGTCGAGGTGACGGGCCGGAAGGTTGGGCTCGGCGCCCACCGCCCGGCAAAGAAGGGGAAGTTCGGGCAGTTCCGCATCGGGTCGTGGGAGCAGGTCGAGGACGTGCCGGAGACCGCGGCCATCGCCGACCCGGAGCAGTTCGCGAGGGAGGCGATGTGGCCCATACTGGCGCAGCCGTGACCGCGGTCGCTTCCTGGACGCCCTCCGAAGTCCCCGACGCACCTGACCTACTCACTGCAAACGTCCGATGCACGTGCGTCGGCGAGACGCCGATCCTTCTCGGGGCGATGGACGAGGATCGCATCCTCGACATCGTCCGTGAAGAACCGGCGCTCCGGATGCCGGAGGCACCAAGAGGACTCTCGAGGGATGCACGGGTCGCATGGAGACGCGAGCACTGCCACCAACCGATCGCCGCGGCAGGCATCCCCCGCCGCGACGGTCAGCCGGGAATCCCGAGCGAGTACCTCATGCGCTGCCTCATCGAGGCGGGCGAATGGGTGCCGCATCGGGAACGCATGATGCTCACCGACGCCACGAAACCGAGGGGGAAGAAGCAGGGCGGAAGTTTGGTTCCGACATTCATCGCCATCGCGGAGGAGTTCCTCCCGTTCCCGAACGACGCGTGGGAACTCGACCTCCGACGCAGCGAGCGGAACAAGCGTCGGGTGTGGATCGCGCGTGCAAAATTCCCAATGTGGGGATTCCATGCGACGATCCGATACGATCCGAACGAACTCCGGAAGACCACCGTCCAACGACTCGTCGAGGTTGCGGGATTCCGCATCGGCCTCGGTTCCTTTCGCAAGGACCCGCGCACGCCGTACCACGGCAAGCGTGCGGTGTTCGGGAGGTTCCGAGTAGAGGAGTGGGAGTAGGAGATCGAAACCACAATCGTTCAGTGCAGTGCACGGCTGCGTGTTGCAGTGCACAGTTCAGCATCTGCTGTGCCGAGTGCAGCCCGGTATGGTCCAGGGCCCGGCCTCCACGCCGGGCCTTTCAATTTGACAAGCAAAAAACCATGACCGATAGTATGCTCATGTCTCGTGCTGCAGTGCGCAGTCGAGCAACGCTCCGCACGGCGGCGCGTCGTCCAGCGCCGGACCCGGCCTCCACGCCGGGTCCTTCCTATTGACACCGCTCGCAGGCCAGCATACGTTGTCGGCAGCGGTGCTCTGCTACGTGCAGTTCAGCCGTGCTGCGCGCCGTTCGGTTCAGAGCCGCATCGGGCCCCGCCTCCACGCGGGGTCCTTCCTATTGACGGCGAAACGACGCTGCGGTAGTGTCACGTCGTCCGGTCCCTTCACAACAACACAACGGACGATGGACAAGGGAGAAACAATGATCGCGCTTACCGAACGAGGGCTCAGCCGCGCATTCGCGCAGGAACACCCGCGGCAGGGACAAACGAATGCGCTGGCGCATCTCGCGCAGCACGGCTGTGGCATCCTCGAACTCCCGACCGGCGAGGGGAAGACGGACGTCGGGATCGCGTACCTCCGCGCACGGCGCAAGGCCGGTGCGGAAGGTCCGCTCCTCTACGTCACACCAACGAAGGCGCAGGTGGACCAAATCCGCCAACGATTCCCCGAGACGGTGCCGATGTACGGTCGGAACGAGCACCCCTGCGCGTACTACCACGCGCGGGGGAAACCGATGAACGCCGCGGAAATTCCGTGCGCGACGCTCTGTGCCGCGACGCTCTGCCCGCACGAGGTCAATCAGGAGACCGGCGCAACACGAGAACTCGGTGCCGTGCCGTGCGCGTACTTCCAACAGAAATTCGAGGCAAAGCACCACGAGGACGTCGTCATCTGCACGACCGCATTCTTCCTCACGAGCTTCGCGCTCGCGCACGACTGGGAAGAACCGGGCGGCCTCGCGATTGATGAAGCGCACCGCATCGCCGCGGTTGCGCGTAGGATCTTCACGTACGAGATCACCGACTACCATCTCCGCCGCGCCATGCGCGCGCTCAGAGCGGTCGGGAACCGCGAGGACGCACGGGTGATCTACCAGTTCCTCCGGAGGATCCGTGCGATCGCCCGAGGGAAACCGCCGGCGACCCCGCGCCTCCTCGAGAGCGAGCAACTCGCGGAGCTCCTCGCAATCCTCGAACGCGCAGACGGACGACGCATCGCCGCCGCGCTCAAGGAAGCGATGCGCTCCGACATGCTCGATTCGGTTGAGGATGCCGCGACGATCCGCTCGCTCGAGGACCTCACGCGGAATCTCCCGCGGTATATCGCGCGCCTCTCGTACGCGGTGGAAGACGGAGACGACACCGCACTGAACTACGTCTTCGCGTACTACCATGCGGGCGAACCCGAACAGCGGAAGGTCCGCTACCACCTCGTCATCCGGAGCTACTACGTCGCGCCGCTCATCCGGAAACTCATCGGACGACGCGCAGTCGTGATGTCCGCGACGATCGGGGACTCCACGGGATTCCGGTACGAGACCGGCATCGCGCTCCCGTTCTTTGCGAGTACGGATGCGCCGTTCCCGGTGAACCGATCGCGGATCTACCTCCCGAGCGATGCGCCGGACCTCTCGACGCGCGCGCAGTCCCGGGATACGCTCCGGAAGGCACTCGACCGCATCATCGGCGCGTGCGCACGATTCGCGGAGCGCGGCCACCGCTCGCTCGTCGTCGTGCAGTCGAATGCGGAGCGCGAGCTGTTCGTTCGGCGCGCAATGGCCGCGGGCTTGAACGTCGTGACGTACGGCAACGGCGTCCTCGCGAAAGATGCCGCCGCCGCATTCAAGAGCGGCGTCGGGCAGGTGCTCGTCGGCACGTCCGCAAACTACGGGGAGGGCATTGATCTCCCGCGGCAGCTCGCGCCGATCATCTTCTTCCTTCGCCCGGGGTACCCGAATCCGAACGACCCCGAGGCGCAGTTCGAAGAGCGGCGACTCAAGGGCGCGCTGTGGCCAGTTCGGCAATGGCGCGTCGCAATCGAAGCGCTCCAGGTCCGTGGACGGAACATCCGCACCGAGGAGGACCTCGGCGTGTGCATCTTCATCTCGCAGCAGTTCCGCCGCATCGTGAACCGCGGGCTCCCGAAGTGGCTCGAACCCGCGTACCGCTCGACGCTCCCGTTCGACCGTTGCGTCGAGGACACGATCGAGCTGCTCGCTTCAAAATGACTAAGCGCACTGCGACGTGTAGCAACGCTACGTAGTGCCGCGCATCGTCTAGCGAATCATCGGGCCCGGCCTCCACGCCGGGCCCTTTCACGTACTATTGCAGCGCGAGGTTGTCCGGTACACTACTTCTCCGCCCTTTCCAACACGCGCAGAGAGGAGTACGAACATGTGCGGCATTGTCGGGTACGTTGGTCCGCGACCTGTCGCGGACGTCATCTGCACCGGTCTCCTGCAGCTCGAGTACCGCGGGTACGACTCCGCGGGCATCGCGTACGTGAGCGGCGACGGCAGGACGGCCATCGTCGAGCGGGCCGTGCGACCGAAGGATCCTCCGGATGCGAGCGCGATTGGCGATCTCGCGGAAGCGTTTGCGCGCAAGCACAACGGCGCGCTCCCGTGCGGCATCGGCATCGGTCACACGCGCTGGGCGACGCACGGGAAACCGAGCATCGAGAACGCGCACCCGCACGCCGACTGCGACGGACGGGTGTTCGTCGTCCACAACGGATGCGCGACGAACGAGCCGGACCTCCGCCGCGCCATCGCGCCGACGCACCGCCTCCGCTCGGAGACGGATACCGAGCTCATCGCACACCTCATCGGACGCTGCCGCGACGGCGGCATCACCGGTGACCTCGAGGAGGCGGTCCGCGCCGCGCTCGAACGCGTGAACGGCGCATTCGCGATCGCGGTCATCTCGACCGCGCACCCGGACCGAATCGTGTGTGCGCGCCGCGGGAGCCCGCTGCTCGTCGGCATCGGCACCGGCGAGTGCCTCGTCGCCTCGGACGAGTCGGCGATCGTCAGCGTGACGCAGCGCATTGTTGACCTCGATGACGGCGACGTTGTCACCGTGACGACGGACGGAATTCGCGGGTGTTCACGGCGCGTCCGCATCGCAACATGGAGCGTAGGGGAAGCGCAGAAGGGCGGCTACAAGCACTTCACGCGCAAGGAGATCGCGGAACAGGCGGACACCGTCGCACGCGCGCTCAACCACGGCGGCCGCGTCCTCCGGGACTCCGGTGACGCGCGGCTCGGCGGGCTCGAACGGTTCGCCGATCGGATCCGCGGGATTGACCACGTTCGACTCGTCGCCGCGGGCACCGCACACCACGCGGCGCTCATCGGTCGGCAGATGCTCCTCGCGATCGCGCGCATCCCGCACGTCGAAGCCGAACTCGCCTCCGAGGTCCACGGGGATTCGTTCCACGTCGGCCCGCAGACCGCGGTCATCGCGGTGTCGCAGTCCGGCGAGACGAAGGACACGCTCGATGCGGTCGCGGAGGCGAAACGAAAGGGCGCGCTCACGATCGGCATCGTGAACAAGGTCGCGACGGCGATCCCGCGCCTCACCGACTGCGGCGTGTACTGCAACGCGGGACCGGAGATCGGCGTTGCCTCGACGAAGGCGTTCGTCTCCCAGCTCACCGCGCTCGCGCTCCTCGCGCTCTTCCTCGGACGCCGTCGGCAGCTCTCGGATACCGAGGGGCGGCGCATCGCGGATGCGCTCCTCGCGCTCCCCAACCAGGTCAGCGCGGCGCTCGTCCATGCGGAGGTATTCGGCGCGATCGGTACGTCGCTCCGGGACCGACGGACGTTCTTCACGATCGGCCGGACGTGGCACCACCCGGTCGCACTCGAGGCCGCACTGAAAATGAAGGAGCTCGCGTACGTCCACGCGGAAGGGTACGCGGCCGGTGAGATGAAGCACGGGCCGCTCGCAATACTCTCGGAGGACGCGGTTGTCCTGTGCCTCGCCCCGCGCGATGAGACGTTCCCCGACGTCCTCCTCGCGGCACAGCAGGCGCGGAAGACCGGAGCGACGGTCATCGGCATCACGACGCCGGACGGCGCAACGGACGTTGCGGCAGCGACCGGGGCGGCCTACACGCACGTCATCCCCGCGACGCTCCCGATGCTCCAGCCGATTCTCACGATCATCCCCCTCCAGCTCTTCGCGTACAATCTCGCCGTTGCGCTCGGCCGCGACGTGGACAAACCACGCCACCTCGCGAAGAGCGTGACGGTACGGTGAACAGAGAAGCCCCGCTCCGATTTCGTCGGAGCGGGGCTATTCTTTTCGCCGACCATGCGACGCTACGCCGCTTTCCTCCGGATGCTGACCGGCGCATGCCGGAACTTCCGGCCGCAGAGCGGGCACGACGACGGTGTACGCCGCTGCCGACGGTCGGCGAGCGACGTGCGCCAGTACCGCACGAAATACGCGAAGAGATTCCTAAGCTGCCGCGGCGACGCGTGCAGCATGATGAGGTCCTCCAACTCATTGATCCTGTGGTGCAGCGCGCGCGGCCCCTCGAGGTGGTGGAGCACCTCGTGAACGAACGTCCCGACGAACAACCGGAAGGGATCAAC
>Ga0265296_1002658_pt1 | contig 17655 bp, 16 predicted proteins | sample MunlanPumphouse1_FD_189073 | JGI IMG/M metagenome (GOLD analysis project Ga0265296, IMG submission 189073) | Groundwater microbial communities from a municipal landfill in Southern Ontario, Canada - Pumphouse #1 | ecosystem: Environmental > Aquatic > Deep subsurface > Groundwater | place...
TCGCAGGGCGGGCGGCGGGCGTGGGCGGGTCGGCGCGCGGCGCGGGAGCCGCCTTTTCGTCCGTGTCGAAGATCGAGCCCCACAGCGAGGGTTTGGCGGCCTGAGGCGGTTCGACCGGAAGGGGCGCGGGGCCCGGGGGCGCGGGCGGCAGGGCCGGATAGGTCATGGCCTCCGCCGTCGGCGCGGGCGCTTCCGACGCCTCTGGAAGCGGCGGCGCGGGTTCAGTCAGGCGCTGATCGGCGGCGGTCCACAGGATAGCCACGCCGAGCGCCAACAGCAGAAGGCCGATCCCCGCGCCGATGGCCGAGCCCAGCAGGATGCGGTTCAGATCATTGGCGGCGGGCGAACTCATGAGGCCCTAGGCCTAACATCGAACCGATGGACCGAGCCACCCCGCGAGCCGCCGTCGGCGATCACACCTCAGACAGCGGCGTCGAACAGGGCGTCGCGGGCGATGTCGGGTTTCAGCATGGGGAAGAAATGCGTTCCCCCGGCCACGGTCTCGACCGCCACGTGGGACAGCCCCCTCGGCGCGGCGGACACGGCGCAGGTGGTGCCGGACTCGGCCTTCAGGATGCGCACGGGCCGCCCCAGCCGCTTCATCGCGCCCCAGGGATCATTGGCCTGGGCGCCGTAGTTGGACGCCTCCCACGTCGGAGCGCAGGTCAGGACCAGCCCCTGATCGGTCTCGATCAGGCCGTCGGACAGATAGTCGGCCAGCACCATGTCCGGCCAGCCCTGGAAGGCGCCGCGTCCGCGATAGGCGTTCAGCGCCTGCTCGCGACTGTCGAACAGGGCGCGGCGCTTCAACGCCCCGCGCACCATCGGATTGTTCGCCGCCACCCTGCCGACCACAGGCAGGTTCAGGGCGAAGGCCATGGCGCGGGGCCAGACGACGGGGTCCATCATCACCAGACCGGACACCCGCTCGGGCCGTTCGGCGGCGGCCAGCAGGGCGCTGGCGCCGCCGAGCGAATGACCCGCCATCACCACGGGCGGCCCGTCGATCCCGTCGAGCAAGGCCGCCAGATCATCACGATGATCGCCCCAGCAGCGCCGTCCTTCGACCACCGCCGGCAGACGGCTCCGGCCGTGACCGCGCAGGTCGGGGGCCCAGATGCGCAGCGACCCGCCCAGCGGCTGCAGCAGGGTGCGATAGGTGGCGGCGTTGAAGCCGTTGGCGTGGACAAAGACCAGGTCGACCGGGCGCTTGGGATCGCCGAAGTCCAGCACGGCCATGTCGCCGTCGCCCCAGCGGTTGCGGATGGGAACGGTCAGGCGACGCGGCGGCGACAGGGCGGCGGCGTCCATCGTCAGGCCGCGATACGACAGGCCGGGCAACGGCCGTGCCCTTCGATGGTGGTGCGTTCGATGGCGTAGCCGGCGGCGCTGGCGGCCTCGGCGAAGGCGTCGCCGCCCGCCACGGCGACCTCTTCGGTCGCGCCGCAGCAGTCGCAGATCAGGAAGGCGGCGGCGTGGGCCGGGGCGTCCCCGGCGGCGGCGGTGCAGGCGACATAGGCGCTGATGGAGGCGATGCGGTGGACCACGCCCCGACGTTCCAGAAACTCCAGGGCGCGATAGACGGTCGGCGGCTTGGCGGCCTGGCCGTCCAGACCATAGCGCGCGATCAGGTCATAGGCCTTGACCGGCTCGCCCGCCGCCAGCAGCAGTTCCAGCACGCGGCGGCGCGGGGCCGTCATGCGCTCGCCCTCGGCGGCGCAGCGGGCCTCGACCGAGACAATGGCCTGCTCGACCTCGGCGGGACCGGGTCGGCTGTCGGAATGATCGTGATCGCAAGCAAGGCCCATGCCTCACAGCTAAGGGCTCCGCCGCCGCACTGCAACCGGGTGCGCCGCCGCACGCCCCGCCGTCGCGGCCCCGCGTTCGTCGAACCAACGCGTTTGCGGCGCGTCCGACCATAGGCTAGAAGGCTCGACCTTTCTGTTCAGAGCCGATCCGACAAATCATGACCGACACCACGACTCAATCGTCCGGCCCGCTGTCCGGCACCGTCCTTTTCTACACCCAGCCGGAGCCGCTGTCGGCCGACGTGCACGGCAAGCTGGGCGTGACGCCCGCTGACAAGCCCTATGCCTTCGTCGCCCAGACCAACATCGTGCCGCTGACGGTCACCGAATTCGCCGCCGCCGCCCTGTCCTATCCGATCATCTTCATCGGCGACAACAAGCAGCCGGTCGTGGCCATGGGCCTGCGCCCGAACGACAACCTGTTCATCGACAACGGCGACTTCCGTTCCGATTCTTACATCCCGGCCTATGTGCGTCGCTATCCGTTCGTCTTCGCTAACGACGACACGCAAAACCGCATGATCCTGTGCATTGACCGCGCAGCGTCGTTCGTAGGCGAGAACGCCGAGATCCCCCTGTTCGACGGCGGCCAGCCCAGCGCCTACGTGCAGAACGCCATGGCCTTCTGCACTAATTTCGAGGAAGAGCGCCTGCGCACCGAGTCCTTCGTCAAGCTGCTGACGGATCTCGACATGTTCGAAACGCGCGAAGCCAACTTCACCCCGCGCAACGCCGACGGCTCGGCTGGTCCGGTGCAGAAGCTGGCCGAATACCATGCCGTGTCGGAAGACAAGCTGAAGGCCCTGCCGGTCGAGAAGCTGGCCGAACTGCGCGACAACGGCGCCCTGGGCCAGATCTACGCCCACCTGGTGTCGCTGCTGGGCTGGGATCGTCTGATCGCCATGGCCTTCGCCCGCGCCGCCGCGACGCCGACCGCCGCCAACGCCTAAGGGCTTTCTTATAGAGGGCCTATCGCGCACTCGCGCTACTTGAGGCCGCTAGAAATTAAGAATGAAGACGCCCCGTCGGTTTCCCGACGGGGCGTTTTTCTGTCTAGCGCCGCGCCACGAGGGCGCGGGTTAGGCAGGAGAAGACCAGCCGACCGGCCTCGTCCAGAAGGTCCTGCTGGGCGATGACGATGCCCTTTTCGTCGCCGACCGGGTCCTTGCCCATGATGGTCAGCCGACCGCGCAGCAGTTCTCCCGGCGGCGGATTGCGCAGGAAGCGCAGGCCGTCGATGGCCAGGGTCTTGGTCCCGGCCCAATGACCGGACTTTTCCGCCGAGAGCCGGCTCCACAGGGCGTAGACCAGGGCGTCAGGTGCGCCGTAGGCCACGTCCCAGCCCGGCGCGAAGCGTTCGGCGAAGACGTCCAGCGCCCCCGCATCCACGGCGCAAGCGCCCAGGGGGATGACCTGACCGACCTCGAGATCCTCGAAATGGACGTGCAGCGGCTCGGTCATCCCGTCAGGCTCCTCAGGCGGCGGGCTCTTCCGAGACCCGGACCAGCAGCTTGCCGTCATGGTCGCCGGTGAACAAGCGGTTCAAGGACGTGACCGCCCCTTCCAGGCCGTCGTCGACATGGACCTTCCACTTGATCCGACCGTCAGCCAGCCAGGGGCCCATCTCCTCGACCATCTCCCGGGCGCGCGGGGCGTAGTCCAGCACCAGGAAGCCCTGGACGTTCAGGCGATGGGTGATGATGCGGCTGAAGTTCGGCGAGGGCGGCATCCGCGTGGCGTTGTAGCTGGAGATCAGGCCGCAGACGGCCATGCGGGCATGGACGTTCAGCCGGTTCCACACCGCGATCATGATGTCGCCGCCGACGTTCTCGAAATTCAGGTCGACGCCGTTGGGGGCCAGACGGTCCAGGGCCTCGCCGACGTCCTCGTTCTTGTAGTCGACGGCGGCGTCGAAGCCGAGTTCCTCGGTCAGCCAGCGGCATTTCTCAGGTCCGCCGGCGATGCCGATGACGTGGGCGCCGCGCTGCTTGGCCACCTGTCCGGCGATGGAGCCGACGGCCCCCGCCGCCGCTGAGATCACCAGGGTCTCGCCCGCCTTGGCCTTCAGCACGTCGGTGACGCCGAAATAGGCGGTCAGGCCGGTCATGCCCAGCACCGACAGATTGGCGGTCAGCGGCATTCCGGGCGCGCGATGCACCGGACGCAGACCCTGTTCATGGACCACGGCATAGTCGGCCCAGCCGCCCGACAGCGGCGTGACGATGTCGCCTTCCTTGAAGCGTTCGGACTTCGACTGCTCGACCACGCCCAGGGTCAGGCCGCGCATGACCTCGCCCAGACCGACGGGCGGCAGATAGCCCTGGCTGTCGTTCATCCAGGTGCGGTTGGTCGGGTCCAGCGACAGGTAGATGGTGCGAACCAGGACCTCGGAATCCTTGAGGTCCGGCACCGGCGTCTCAATCAGCTCAAGGTCGCCGTCCTGGATCAGGCCCTGCGGCCTCTGACGAAGAACCCACTGACGATTGCGAAGGCTCATGGCGCGTCTCCAATGCGTTTTCTTTGAGAACTCATAGTGGCGGATGCACAGCCCCTGTCGAGAGGCTTCCAAAGAAAAAGCGGACCGTTTCGGGTCCGCTTGAGGTGGCATCATCGAGAATGAGGAGCGGAGGCGACGGACCGGCGAGCCGGTCAAGTCGGGGGGGCTTTGTCGCCTCCGCACTTCCATAACGACAATGCCCGATTTGAGTTCCATCAGCGATGGGACGGTGCGCCCGCCGGAACGACGGCGCCTCGCGCCGCGTTGCTAAGCCATTAGGCCGAACAACCGAACGGGCCGCCACGGAGACCGCGATGACCCATCAGGACCCCCATTCCCATTCCGCCGACGCTGTCGAACACCATGCGCCGATCGAAGCCCAATATGTCCGTCAGGGCCGTGGCGGGGTGCGTATTCTGTGGCTGCTGATCGTCTCCGCCGGGGCGGCGGCGGTCCTGCTGCTGGGCATGTGGCTGCTGAGCAATAGCGGCTTCCAGACGGTCAATGCCGACGCCGGAGGCACGCGCGAGGATTCCGCCGCCTTTGACGCCCCCAGCGCGGCCCCTGCCCCGGCCCCTGCGGCGACCGCCAGCCCGCCCGCGACCTAGGCAAGACGAAAAAGGCCCCGACAGCGAACTGTCGGGGCCGATAGGTCGTCAGCGCAGAAGGATCAGGCGGCCTGTTTCTGACGCGACGGATGGAAGAACAGCGCCTGGCTGATCGCCGCCTTCACCGTTTCCGGCTGGAAGGGCTTGGTGATCAGGAAGGTCGGCTCTGGCCGTTCACCCGTGAGAAGACGCTCGGGGAAGGCCGTGATGAAGATGACCGGCACGTCGAAGCGTTTCAGGATGTCCTTGACCGCGTCGATGCCCGACGAACCGTCGGCCAGTTGGATGTCGGCCAGGACCAGACCCGGACGGTGCCTGGTCACGGCGTCCACCGCCTCGTCATGCGTGGTCGCGGTGCCGGTGACCTTATGGCCCAGTTCCCGCACCAGGCTTTCGATATCGGCCGAGATGATGGCTTCGTCCTCGATGATCAGGACGTCGGTGGCCAGTTCGGCGTCGATGTCGGTCTGAGCCTCGGCGATCAGGCGTTCGACCGTGCGCGGGTCAACGCCCAGGATCTGCGCCGCTTCCGAAGGCGTAAAGCCTTCCAGGGCGGTCAGCAGGAAGGCCTGGCGCGAGCGCGGCGCAATCCGCATCAGCCGGCGCGCGGCGTCGTCGCCCGCTTCCAGATCGCTGACATCCTCCAGCTGGGCGCCGGTCGACGACCAGATGGTGTGGAAGACGTGATAGAGCGCCACCCGCGGCGTCATCTCGGTGGGCAGCTGCCGCTCGCCGGCGGCCAGCGCCTCCAGCGCGACGCGCACATAGTTGTCGCCCGTGATCTGATCGCCGGTCAGCGCGCGCGCATAGCGGCGGACATAGGGCAGATGCGGCGCCAGTCTGGCCAGTAGACTCATACATATTCCCCGACAGTCGGCGTCCCCGATCTGAGGACGCGCCAGTCCGTCAAAACGCCCATAGCGCGCAAGGGTTCCACGCACGAAACACAAGCTTGAGCATAAAAACACACAGGCCTAGGAACTCTTGGGGTGAAGCGGCGTTTCCGGCTTCTATGAACGACTTCTCTAGGCTTGGGTGGCGGCCGGAACTCCATGATCAACACTAAGGAAACCAACCCGCGTCCTGACGCGCCAGCGTCCCGGGACCAGGGTCTGGAAGAGGTGCGCCTGCGTCAGCAGGCCATCGGCGTGAAGCTGCGCCATATGTTCGACCAGGTGGTGAACGAGCCCGTTCCCGACGAATTCCTGGACATCCTGCGGCGGGCCGACGAGCGGTCGTCGACCAAGGAGGGCCAGTGAGCAGCACCGGCGCCCCGCCTAAACCGCCCTCCGCCGACGACGATGGTTTCAAGAAGGAACTGGTGACGCTCATCCCTCATCTGCGCGCCTTCGCCCGGACCCTGACCGGCGACCCCACGGCCGCAGACGACCTGGCGCAGGAAGCCATGATGAAGGCCTGGGACGCCCGGGCCAGCTATCAGATGGGCACGAACATGAAGGCCTGGACCTTCATGATCCTGCGCAACCAGTTCTATTCGGAGAAGCGCCGCTCGTGGCGTCAGACCCAGCTAGATCAGGAAGCCGCCGAGCGGACCCTGGTGGCGGTAGACGATCCCGAGGCGCCCGTCGCCCTGGACGAACTGCGTCAGGCCCTGAAGACCCTGCCCGAGGAACAGCGCGAAGCCCTGATCCTGGTCGGCGCCGGCGGTTTCGCCTACGAAGAAGCCGCTGAAATCTGTCAGTGCGCCGTCGGCACGGTGAAGAGCCGCGTGTCGCGCGCCCGCAAGGCCCTGGCGGCCACGCTGGAGCGGGGCGGCTATGGCCGCGACGGCAAGGCGGCTGGCGACGCCATGCGCTCCATCCTGGCCGACGCCGACCGCCTGAGCGGCGCCAGGCAAAGCTGAGGCATGCTGCGGTTCGGCCGCCCATGGGCGCGCAAGCTCGGCCGTCCCAGCGTTCAGGGCATCCGCTTCCGCATGGGGCTGGCCATGGCGGCCGCCCTGCTGCCGATCCTGGTGCTCAGCGGCGTCCAGACCCAGGCCGAATTCCGTCGCCAGGCCGATGACCGTCGCATCGACCTGCAACTGGCCGCCGAACGCAGCGCCACCGAGGCCAAGGCGCGGATCGACAGCACTGTCGTCCTGTTGCAGGCCCTGGCCCCGGAGGCCGCGGGCTTCTACTGCGAACCGCGCCTGACGGCCCTGGTGTCGCGGCTGGACGGCCTGTCGGCCCTGCAGCGCTACAGCGCGACCGGAGAGCCCGTCTGCGCGTCCCGCAGCAGCGACAGCGAGCGACCTTCCGCCGAGGTGCGCAGCCAGGACTGGTATCAGCGGCTGAAGAACGGTGAGGACGTGGTCATGGTCCGCGCCCCCGATGCGCCGGGATCGCTGATCGTCGCCGTTCGTTCGGAACGTCCGCTGGGCGCGTTCCAGGGCGCGATCGCGGCGGTGATCCCGCTGACGGCCCTGCAGCCCGATATTCAAGACCCCGCCCTGCCGACCGGCTCCCAGGCCGCCCTGACCGACGCCGACGGCCGTCTCCTGGTCGCGACCGACCCGTCGACCTTCGCCATCGTCGATGACAAGGGCGCGACCTGGACCCGACGCGCCCAACAGGGCCAAGCCGCCCTGTTCGAGGCGCGGGACGCCAGGGGGCGCAGGCATGTCTACGCCGGCACCAATCTGGCCGGGCGCGATCTGTTCGTCCTGCTGGCGGCCCCGACCTCGGGCCTGCTGTCGTGGGCGCGGCTGAACCCGATCGGCACCTTCCTGCTGCCGCTGGCGGCCTGGCTGGTGGCCTTCCTGGCCGTCATGCTGCTGTCCGAGCGGATCGTCATTCGGTGGCTGGTCTATCTGGAGCGGGTGGCCTCCATCTATGCGAAAGGGCGCTTCTCGGTGCGGCCGGTTCAGGCTGAACACGCCCCCGCCGAGATCCGCACCCTGGCCCGCACTCTGGGCGCGCTGGGCGAAACCATCACGACCCGCGACAAGGCCTTGCTGGACTCGCTGGACGAGAAGGACGCGCTGATGCGCGAGATCCACCACCGGGTGAAGAACAATCTGCAGATCATCTCGTCCCTGCTGTCGATGCAGCAGCGGGCGGTGACGGACCCGGCGGCGCGCTCGGCGCTGGGCGACACACGCCAGCGGATCACGGCCCTGGCCCTGATCTATCGCACCCTCTACCAGAGCGAGGACATCCGCGAGGCGGACTCGCGCACCTTCCTGACGGAACTGGTCGGGCAGTTGATCGCGGGTGAGGCCATGCGCGGCCCGCTGGTCACGAGTTCGGTCGAGGCCGACGCCCTGATCATTGATCCTGACCGACTGGCCCCCGTGGCCCTGTGGCTGGTCGAGGCCGTCTCCAACGCCCAGAAGCACGCCTTCGCCGGGCGCGGCGGCGACCTGAAGGTCCGCTTCAAGGTCGCGGGCGACACCAGCGTTCTGGAGGTCCAGGACGACGGACCGGGCATGGGCGACCGCGACTCCACAGGCGTGGGCCGCACATTGATGAGCGCCTTCGCCAAACAGCTGCGCGGCCAGGCCGAAATGCTTGAGGCGGCGGGCGGCGGCTCTATCGCCCGCCTGACCTTCCCGACGCCCGAAGCGCCCCAGGCCGGCCATTCCACGCCCCCTTCCCGCGCCTGACCATCGACAGCTTGGCAGGAACCTGAGGGGCGCCGTGGCGTTAGGTCAGTCGAGGGCGCCGACTGCGCCCACCCTTTACAGGAACCGACCATGCGCAAACTGTTCGTACTCGCCGCCGCCGCCGCCCTTCTGACCACCGCCGCCTGCAACACCGTCGCCGGCGCCGGCAAGGACACCCAGGCCGCCGGCCGGGCTGTTGAAGACGCCGCCAAGGACGTCAAGAACTAGAATCATGCCGAACCCTCGCCGCCCACCGGGCTGCGAGGGTTTTTTATGTCTGGATTTCATCAGTTTCGTCTGGCGACATCCCCGGCGCCGGTTTAGCGTCCGCCCGCCCGCCACAGAGCGGACGGATCAGGAACCAGACCCATGCGCGTCGGCGTACCCCGCGAAATCAAGACCAACGAACATCGCGTAGGCCTGACCCCGACCGCCGCGCGCGAATATGTCGCCCATGGCCATGAGGTCCGTATCGAGACCGGCGCCGGACTCGGCGCGGGCTTCACCGACGCCGACTACGTCAAGGCGGGCGCGACCATCGTCGCCGACGCCGAAACCGTCTTCAGCGACAGCGACATGATCGTGAAGGTCAAGGAGCCGCAACCCGTCGAATGGGCGCGGCTGCGAGAAGACCATATCCTCTTCACCTATCTGCATCTGGCGCCCGATCCCGAGCAGACCAAGGGCCTCCTGGCCTCAAGATGCGCCGCCATCGCCTATGAGACGGTGACCGACAGGAACGGCGGTCTGCCCCTGCTGGCGCCCATGTCCGAGGTGGCCGGGCGGATCGCCGTCTTCTCCGCCGCCGAGACCCTGTTGAAGCACAACGGCGGCATGGGGCTGCTGTTCTGCGGCGTGCCGGGCGTGGCCCCTGCGCGGGTGCTGGTGTTGGGCGGCGGGGTCGTGGGGCTGAACGCCGCGCGCATGGCCATGGGCCTGGGCGCCGAGGTGGTGGTGCTGGAACGGTCCATCCCCCGCATGCGCGAGATCGACGAACTGACCGGCGGGCGGGTCATCACCCGCTATTCCTCCATCGGCGCCATCGAGGAGGAACTGGTCAAGGCCGACGTGGTCATCGGGGCGGTCCTGGTCCCCGGCGCCGAGGCCCCGACCCTGGTCCGCCGCGATCAGCTGAAATCCATGAAGCCCGGCAGCGTCCTGATCGACGTGGCTATCGATCAGGGCGGCTGCTTCGAGACCTCGAAGCCTACGACCCACGAAGACCCGACCTATGTCGTCGACGGCGTAGTCCACTACTGCGTCGCCAACATGCCTGGCGCGGCGCCGCGCACCAGTTCCGAGGCCCTGACCAACGCCACCCTGCCCTTCGGCCTGGCCCTGGCGGACAAGGGTCTGGCGGCCCTCAAGCAGGACCCGCATCTGGCGCGCGGCCTGAACGTGCTGAAGGGCGAGATCACCTATCCCGCCGTGGCCGAAGCGCTCGGGCTGTCGTGGAGCGATCCCTTCGGCGTCTGGGCGCGGGGGTAGAATCACGCGCGGCCTTCACTGGCCTGTAAATCGCCGCTCTCTTCGGTCATAAGGCGCCCATGAAGTTCCTCGACCAGGCCAAGATCTACATTCGCTCGGGCGCCGGCGGCGCCGGCGCCGTCTCGTTCCGACGCGAGAAATTCATCCCCAACGGCGGGCCGGACGGCGGCGACGGCGGCAAGGGCGGCGACGTCTGGGTCGAGGCCGCTGACGGCCTGAACACCCTGATCGACTTCCGTTATCAGCAGCATTTCAAGGCCCAGACCGGCCACCACGGCCAGGGCCGCCAGATGCACGGCGGCAAGGGCGAGGACGTGGTCCTGCGCGTGCCCGTCGGCACCCAGGTGCTGGACGAGGACAAGGAAACCGTGCTGCTCGACATGGACAAGCCGGGCCTGAAGGTGAAGCTGCTGTCCGGCGGCAACGGCGGCTGGGGCAATACCCGGTTCAAGGGCCCGACCAACCAGGCGCCGGCCTACGCCAACCCCGGCCAGGAGTCCCAGGAGCGCTGGATCTGGCTGCGGCTGAAGCTGATCGCCGACATCGGTCTGGCCGGCCTGCCCAACGCCGGCAAGTCGACCTTCCTGGCGGCGGTCTCGGCGGCCAAGCCCAAGGTGGCGGACTATCCCTTCACCACCCTGACGCCCAACCTGGGCGTGGTGGACCTGAGCCCGTCGGAACGCTTCGTCATCGCCGACATCCCTGGCCTGATCGAGGGCGCGCATGAGGGCGCAGGCCTGGGCACCCGCTTCCTGGGTCACGTCGAGCGTTCGGCCAGCCTGATCCACCTGATCGACGGCACGCAGGAAGACGTGGCCGAGGCCTACCGCATCATTCGCGGCGAGCTGGACGCTTACGGCGAAGGCCTGGCCGACAAGGTCGAGCTGCTGGCCCTGAACAAGGTCGACGCCCTGTCGCCCGAGGAACGCGAGGAAAAGGTCGCCGCGCTGAAGGAAGCCTCGGGCAAGACGCCCTTCCTGGTGTCTGGCGTGTCCGGCGAAGGCGTGACCGAGCTGCTGCGCGCCGCCTGGGCCGAGGTCCGCCAGACCCGCGGCGAGATCGTCGTCGAAGGCGACGACATCGTTCCCGAGACGCCGGGCGGCTGGGCGCCTTAAGCAAGCCCCGGCTTTCCTCCCCATTTCATGGGGAGGTGGCGCGTCGCCGCAGGCGAGGTGACGGAGGGGGCGACGCCGCCCTTTGCCTTTCTCGCGCTTGAAAGTCGGACCTCGCGCCGCCCCCTCCACCGCTACGCGGTCCCCCTCCCCACACAGTGGGGAGGAAAGCGGAAGCACAGATGACGCGACGGTCGCCGCCCCCTATGTTCGCGTCATGACCGACGCGCCCATCGAATCCGCCGCCCGCCCCCTCACCCAGGACGGACCGCCGCCCCGGCTGTGGCTGATCGACGCCTCGGCCTATATCTTCCGCGCCTATCACGCCCTGCCGCCCCTCACCCGAAAGTCGGACGGCCTGCCCGTCGGCGCGGTCCAGGGTTACTGCAACATGTTGTGGAAGCTGATCCGCGACATGAAGGGCGAGGACGGCCCGACCCATCTGGTCGCCGTCTTCGACCATTCGGAAAAGACCTTCCGCAACACCCTCTACGATCAGTACAAGGCCCACCGTCCGCCGGCGCCCGAGGATCTGGTGCCGCAGTTCCCCCTGGTGCGCGAGGCGACCGCCGCCTTCGGCGTCCACGGCGTCGAACTGGCCGGCTATGAGGCCGATGACCTGATCGCCACCTATGCCTGCAAGGTCCGCGACATGGGCGGCGAGGCGGTCATCGTCTCCTCCGACAAGGACCTGATGCAACTGATCGGGAACGGCGTCGTCATGTACGACCCGATGAAGGACAAGCGCCTGGACGAAGAGGCCGTGTTCGAGAAGTTCGGCGTCACCCCGGACAAGGTGGTCGAGGTCCAGGCCCTGATCGGCGACAGCGTCGACAACGTCCCCGGCGCCCCCGGCATCGGGCCGAAGACGGCGGCCCAGCTGATCCACGAATACGGCGACCTCGACACGCTGCTGGCCCGCGCGGGCGAGATCAAGCAACCCAAACGGCGCGAGACCCTGATCGCCTTCGCCGACCAGATCCGTCTGTCGCGCGAGCTTGTGACCCTGACCTGCGACGCCCCGGCGCCCGAGCCGGTCGACGACTTCCTGATCCGCGATCCCGACCCGGCGGTGCTGTCGGAGTTCCTGGAGCGGATGGAGTTCCGTTCCCTGCTGCGCCGCGTCGGCGACGGCAAGGCCCCGCAAAAGGAGGGCTCGGCCTTCGCCCGTCAGCCCAGCGCCCCGGTCGCCACGCCGCGCTATGGTCAGACCGAGGTCGCGACGCCCGACGCGGTCCACGACTTCGACCGCGACAAGTACGAGTGCGTGCAGACGCTGGAGGATCTGGACCGCTGGATCGCCCGCGCCCGCGCCGCTGGCGTCATCGGCTTTGACACCGAGACCGACGCCCTGTCGGCCACCCATGCCGGTCTGTGCGGGGTCTCCATTGCAGTCGGCCCTAACGAGGCCTGCTATATTCCGCTGACCCATGACCATGAGCCGAGCGGCGACGCGGCGCTGAGCGGCGGCTTCGACTTCGGTCTGGAACCGCCCCAGGGCGAGGTTCGCGAGCCGCTGACCCAGATCGACAAGCCCACCGCCCTGGAACGGCTCAAGACCCTGCTGGAAGACCCGGCGGTTCTGAAGGTCGGCCAGAACATCAAATACGACCTCGCCGTCATGGCCCGGCGCGGCATCCGCGTGGCCCCGATCGAGGACACCATGCTGATCTCATACGTCCTCGAAGGCGGGCTGCACGGCCACGGCATGGACGAGCTGGCGCGCCTGCACCTCGGCCACGAGACCATCCCGTTCAAGAGCGTGGCGGGCACAGGCAAGAGCCAGAAGAGCTTCAAGCACGTCGAGCTGAAACCGGCTACCTGCTACGCCGCCGAGGACGCGGACGTGACCCTGCGCCTCTACAGGCTGCTGAAGCCGCGTCTGGCGACCGAGCGCCTGACCACCGTCTATGAGACCTTGGAACGCGGCATGCCCGCCGTCCTGGCCGACATGGAGCTGAACGGGGTGCGGGTCGATCCCGACCGTCTGCGCTCCCTGTCCTCGACCTTCGGTCAGCGCATGGCCGAGCTGGAGGAGCAGGCGCACAAGCTGGCGGGTCGTCCCTTCAACGTCGGCAGCCCGCGTCAGATCGGCGAAATCCTGTTTGGCGAGATGAACCTGCCCGGCGGCAAGAAGACCGCCTCGGGCCAATGGGGCACCGAGGCCAGCGTGCTGGAAGAGCTGGCGCTGACGCACGACCTGCCGCGCGCAATCCTCGACTGGCGTCAGTTGTCGAAGCTGAAAGGCACCTATACCGACGCCCTCGTCGCGGCCTCGGACCCGACGACGCACCGAGTGCATACCTCCTATCAGTTGGCGGCGGCGACGACGGGGCGTCTGGCCTCGTCCGATCCGAACCTGCAGAACATCCCGATCCGCACCGAGACCGGCCGCCTGATCCGTCAGGCCTTCATCGCCTCGCCGGGCCATGTGCTGATCAGTGCCGACTACAGCCAGATCGAGCTGCGCCTGCTGGCCCATATCGGCGACATCCCCGAGCTGAAGCGCGCCTTCAAAGCCGGTCTCGACATTCACGCCGCCACGGCGTCGGAGATGTTCGGCGTGCCGGTCGAGGGCATGCCCTCGGAAACCCGTCGCCGGGCCAAGGCCATCAATTTCGGCATCGTCTATGGCATCTCGGCCTTTGGTCTGGCGGCCCAACTGGGCATCGATCAGGGCGAGGCCGCAGCCTATATCAAGACCTATTTCGAGCGCTTCCCCGGCATCCGCGCCTACATGGATCAGACCAAGACCTTCGTGAAGGAGCACGGCTTCGTCACCACCGTCTTCGGTCGCCGCATCCACATCCCGGCCATCCATTCCAAGTCGGGGGCCGAGCGTCAGTTCGGCGAACGCGCCGCCATCAACGCCCCGATCCAGGGCGCCGCCGCCGACATCATCCGCCGCGCCATGATCCGCATGCCCGCGGCCCTGCGCGAGGCGGGGCTGAAGACCCGCATGCTGTTGCAGGTCCACGATGAACTGATCTTCGAAGCCCCCGAAGCCGAGGCCGAGCGCGCCCTGGTCGTGGTGCGCAAGATCATGGAAGGCGCCGCCGACCCCGCCGTGGCCCTCAGCGTGCCGCTGGTGGTCGAGGCCAAGGCCGCCGCCAACTGGGACGAGGCGCACTGATCCAGCGTTGAGCGTTTCTCTCTGATCGCTGCAAACTTCTAAAAGAAACGCGCAGCGATCACGGCTGTTCGGGGTGAAAATTTTGCCTAAACCTTGACCACTTGGAACATCCCTCCAAGAACAAGGTTCAGTTGTGAAAAAGAGTCTGCTGCGGCTGTCGGTCGCCGCTATCGCCCTGACGGCGGCCGTCCCCGCCTTCGCCCAATCCGCCCCGGCGCCGGTCGAGGCGCCCGAACCCGAGGCCGTCGCCACGGTCGACGAGGTGGTCGTCACCGGCTCGCGCATCCGCCGCGTCGATCTGGAAGGCGTCGCCCCCGTCTCGGTCCTGACCGGCGAGGCCATCGACACGCGCGGCTTCCGCAGCGTCTTCGACGCCCTGAGCCAGGCGACCCAGAACACCGGCTCGGTCCAGGGCGAGGACTTCGGCGCCACCTTCACCCCAGCGGCCAACGTCATCTCGCTGCGCGGCCTCGGCCCCAACCACACCCTGGTGCTGCTGAACGGGCGGCGAGTGGCGGAGTATCCGTCGGCCTACAACGGCTCGGTCAATGCCGTGAACCTCGCCAACCTGCCCAACGCCGTGGTCGACCGGATCGAGGTCCTGACCGGGGGCGCCGGCGCCATCTATGGTTCGGACGCCATCGCCGGGGTGGTCAACATCAAGCTGAAGCAGAAGACCGACGGCTTCGACGCCTCGCTGCGCTATGGCGGCACCGAACAGGGCGGCGGCGAGAACTGGCGCGCCCAGTTGTCGGGCGGGCGCAGCTGGGACCGTCTGGATGTGGTCGGCAGCCTGGAATACAGCCGGCGCGACGCCATCTTCTGGGGCGACCGCGAGATCAGCCGATCCTTCACCCGCTACGCCGAGCCGGGCGCGGTCCCGCCGGCCCTGTTCTCGAACCGCAACCCGATCACCCGCGCCTATTATGACCCGCCCGCCGGCCTGTGCGAGGGCCTGGGCGCCTTGCAGGGCAGCACGGTCGAGCGCGTGGTCGCGGCCAGCGGCGGTTCCTATTGCGGCAGCGACGCCTTCTACAGCACGCGCACGATCCAGACGCAGAAGGAGTCGGGCAACGCCTATCTGGGCCTGACCTATCACCTGAACGACGACACCGAGGTGTTCGGCGAGTTCCTGTATGGCAAGACCCAGGTCGACAACGTCGTGCGCTCGCTGAGCTGGAACAAGACCTTCTGGAACGACACGGCCGGGCGGCTGGAGACCTGGAACCGGGTGCTGACGCCCGAGGAGACCGGCGGCGCCTTCGGCGTCGGCAACCGCTACGACGAGGAAAACTGGAACGCGGTCCTGGGCGTGCGCGGCCACATTGGCGACTGGCGCTATGAGGCCGCCTTCAACCGCTCAGAGTACGTCAGCGACCAGAGCCGCGTGCGGCTGCTGAGCGGGATCGACGCCTTCTTCCTGGGCGCCCAGCAGGGGACGCGCGACGTCGCCGGCACGACCCAGCCGGTCTATGCGCCCGCCGCCAACCGCCTCTACACGCCGCTGACCTCGGGTGAGTTCGGCGCGGTGGCCGATCACTTCACCGACCACAACACCTCCTGGCTGCAGGACTTCACCCTCTCGGTGGACGGCGACCTGTGGCAGCTTCCGGCAGGGGCCTTGCAAGCCGCCGCCGTGGTCGAGATCGGCGAGCAGGGCTACAGGAACCAGCCCGACGCGCGCCTGAACAACGGCGTCGCCTGGAACACCAGCGGGTCGCAGCCCTCGGGCGGCGAGCGCAAGCGTCAGGCGGCGGGTCTGGAGCTGCGCGTGCCGATCCTGGACCAGCTGACCGCCACGGTCGCCGGTCGCTACGATCGCTACGAATACCGCGGCGAATCCGTGGACAGCCCGACCTACAGCCTGGGCCTGCAGTACCGGCCCATCCCCAGCCTGATGCTGCGCTCCAGCTATTCGACCAGCTTCCGCGCCCCGGACATGAACTACATCTTCGCCACCGAGACGCGCGGCTACTATCCCGGCGTGACGGACTATTATCAGTGCCGTCTGGAGGGGCAGGACTATTCCAGCTGCGACATCCAGTACAACATGGACTTCACGCGCGGCGGCAACGCCGAACTGCAGCCGGAGAAGGGCAAGTCCTTCACCGCCGGCTTCGTCTGGACGCCCAGCAAGGCCTTCGACCTCCAGTTCGACTATTATGATCTGGAGATCAGCCAGCAGGTGACGTCGCTGAGCGAGGACATCATCCTGCGCACCGAGGCCGACTGCCGCATCGGTCGCACGCCCAGCGGCGGGACGGTCGATCCGACCTCGGCCCTGTGCCTGAACTATGTCGGACGGGTGGCGCGCAATCCGGGCGATGCGGCCATCAACCCGAACCAGGTGACGCGCATCACGGTCAACCCGATCAACGCGGCCAGCGAGACGACGCGCGGCTTCGACGCCACCGTCAACGCCCGCCACGACTTCGAGCGTTACGGAAGGCTGAGCGGCAGCCTGACCTACACCAAGGTGCTGGAACACGAATACCAGCAGTTCGAGGGCGACCCGACCTTCGACTATCTGCGCGATCTGTCGCGTCAGTCGGACTGGCGCGACCGCATGTCGGGCAGCGTCACCTGGGACGTCGGGCCGTGGACGACGACCCTTTACGGCGTCCGCTACGGGACCATTCCGACCAATGACTATGCCTCGGAGCGCGATCCCTACGCCGTGTTCAACGCCAGCGTTCGTTATCGCGTCAACGACAAGGCCTCGGTCTCGGTGATCATGAACAACATCGCCGACCGCTATCCCGAGGACCGCACCGGCGGCTGGCCGAACTATTCGATCGGCTGGTACGACATCTACGGCCGTCAGACCTGGGTCCAGCTGGACTACAGCTTCTGATGGGACGGGAGGGGGCGGCGACGTCCCCTCCCCTTTTCCCGACGACACGGCTAGGCTTTGGTTTCCGGCAGCAGGAGCGGACCATGAGCCTCGACCCCGAGATCCACGACAACGCCGAGGCCCGGCGCTACGAGCTGACCGTGGAGGGTGAAACCGCCGTGGTCATCTACAACCCCGTCGCGGGCGGCCTGCTGATCACCGAGACCATCGTGCCGATCCCGCTGGAGGGACGCGGCATCGCCAGCCGCATGGCGAAACACGTCCTGGCCTATCTGAAGGCGCGCGGCCTGGTCATCCTGCCGACCTGCCCCTTCTTCGCCGGTTATCTGAAGAAGCACCCGGAATACGCCGAGCTGGTGCATCCGTCGTATCGCGCCGCGCTCGGTCTCTAAGGTCGCCTCAGGCGGCCGCGCCTGCTAGGGCGGGGCGATGAAGAACGAGACCCTGGACGTCCTGATCGTCGGCGCCGGCGCGGCCGGCATGATGTGCGCCATCGAGGCGGGCAAGCGCGGCCGCCGCGTGCGCGTCATCGACCACGCCCGCGCGCC
>Ga0265296_1002660_pt1 | contig 17648 bp, 19 predicted proteins | sample MunlanPumphouse1_FD_189073 | JGI IMG/M metagenome (GOLD analysis project Ga0265296, IMG submission 189073) | Groundwater microbial communities from a municipal landfill in Southern Ontario, Canada - Pumphouse #1 | ecosystem: Environmental > Aquatic > Deep subsurface > Groundwater | place...
TGGGATTCCAGCCCACCGGCCTGAGCGATCATGGGAGCCTGCGCCTTCGGCGGGCGCCAGCGCGGCGCCTCTCTCCTGCATTCGGCCGCCAGTATATCCGCTGCAGTGCAGCACGGCATAATCCGGCCATGGTTTCGCCTTCCCGCCCGTGGTTCCTGTATCTGCTCGAATGCTGCGACGGCAGCTATTACGCCGGCATCAGCACCGACGTGCAGGCCCGTTTCGCCGCCCACCAGGCCGGCAAGGGGGCACGCTACACCCGGTCGCGTCCGCCGCTGCGGGTGCTGGCGGTACGCGAGTACCCGGACAGGGCAGCGGCCTCACGCGCCGAATGGGAGCTCAAGCAGCAGCCGCGCGAGCGCAAGCTGGCCTGGCTGTTGCAGTAGATCCACGCCATGCGTGGATGGGGCGCTCCCGACCATGCCATGATCGCCCAGCCCTCAGCGCTGGAGACCCGGATGTCCACCGTTGCCCTGTTGTTCGCACTGTCAGCAGCGGCAAGCCCCGCCGCCGACGCCACCACGATCGCGGCCATCGAAGCGACCTGCCACGACTACGTCGACGGACAGCTGGAAGCCGACCCGCAGCGCGTCGCCCGTTCCCTGCATCCGGACCTGGCCAAGCGCGCGGTGCTCGGTGATACGCCCGACGAACGCCTTGGCCTGCGCCGGATGTCGAAGGAAGAACTGGTCGCGTTGACGAAACAGGGCGCGCTGAAGACCCCGAAGGATCAATGGGATCGCCGCTGCACGGTGCTGGACGTGACTGGCAACACGGCCTCGGTGCGGCTGGAAACGCCGTGGTTCGTCGACTACTTCCACATGGGCCGCTTCGAGCAGCGCTGGGTCATCGTCAACGCGTTGTGGTACCCGAAGCCGAAGGCGGAGTGACGCATGCGGGCCGCCGGTAAAGCGTGGCTTTCGGTCGTCGTGCTGGCAGCCGGCATCGGGCTGCTGCCTGGCCTTCTGTACCTGCTCGGACTGGTGCTGGTGGAAGGCTGGCCGAAGCCGGCTGATCGCGCGCCCAGTGGTGTGGCCGCATGCAGCGGTGAGCCGCGCATGGGATTCCAGCAGATGAATCCATGGAGCTTCACGGCGCGGTTCTTCGATCCTGGAGCGCTGAAGAAGGCGACTGATATCGAGCGCGAAGCGTTCTGGGTTGCACGCCGCCACCTGATGCGGCAGCCGCAGCACGACATGCTGCGCTGGCACCTGAGCAGCACCGCGTTGACGATCTGGATCACCCGGCATTGGAGTGCCGCACAGATTGCCGATACCGCGAGGAAGGAAGATTTCTGCCGGGCATGGTCCAAACGGCGTGGGCCCGGCGGCCCGATGAAACGGTAAATCCACGGCATGCGTGAATGGTCCTGTTCTCCGCCACGCCATGTCGCATACGGCACCAAAGCAGATTCTCAGGAAGAAACCTCTCATTCCTCGTTGAGCAACTTGTCTGGAAGCCGCGACTGCGACAAATCACCTTATCCCGGGCGCTCGGCTTGATTTCATCCCGGTTTGCGGCCAAGCACAGCGGGTGGAATAGTTGCCACGGAAGTTGCGTTGCGGAAGGCTGATGCGCCCATCCGACAGACAGGGCATTCATGGAGCGGCAGATCAGGTGCCTAGTGTCGAGCGAATCTCCGGGTATCAGCAGCGCGCTCGATATCTTTGAAATCAACCGTATCTTGGGCTGCTACCTGCGGACGAAGATCGATCAGGTGAATGTTGCTGATCTGGGAGGTTGGCGACTGCTGATGTGCGTCGGCATCCGGAACACTGATTCCATTGGAGTCTTCAAGCGCACCAGGCGATATCCGTCCGACATGGAGTTCGAGGTCAGCATCTCGATTCCGGTTCCCAGTGTCGAAGACGCGGAATATGGCCTGTCCGAAATGGGGTTCTTCAACGGTATGGATGAAACCAAGTTTCACATCATTGCGCCACAGTACGCGACGTATCAGGGGCTGCAGGAATACGTTGTCGGTAGCGGGGGGCGTGCCATCGATAAAGCATTCGAGATGGGCTTCAAGTGCGGAGGCAAGGTGATCCGCTACGTGGCCTGATAAATAAATTGTCTGGAATGCAGCGAGCTGGGCGGGGTCAGAGCCTTTTCCTGCGGAAAGGGATCCAACCCCAACGTAATTCAATCATCCACGCATGGCGCGGCCCTACCGCTTCGGCCGCCGGTCTTCGCGGTCATCGCCAAAAATGATCCGCGCGCTGCGCTGGTAGCTCCAGTACGCCACCGCCCAGTTCAACAGCACCACGACGCGGTTGCGGAAACCGATCAGGAAGAACACGTGCGCGGCCAACCAGAACCACCAGGCCAGCACGCCCGACAGCTGCAGCTTGCCCAGGTGCACGATCGCAGCCATGCGGCCGATGGTGGCCAGATTGCCGAAGTCGGCGTACTTGAAAGGCCCCGGTGCCGGCTTGTCGTGCAGGCGTGCGCGAAGCGTTTCTGCCACGTACTTGCCCATCTGCTTGGCGGCCGGAGCCACGCCCGGTACCGGCTTGCCGTTGGCCTGGCTCAGCGCGGCCAGGTCGCCGGCCACGAACAGTTCCGGATGGCCGGGCAGGGTCAGGTCCGGCTGCACCGGCACGCGTCCGGCGCGGTCCAGCGGCACGTCCAGCGTGCGCGCCAGCGGCGAGGCCGCCACGCCGGCGGCCCAGACCACGGTGCGTGCGGGCACGAACTGGTCGCCCAGTTTGAAGCCCTGTCCATCGATGTGGCTGACCGGCGTGCCGGTCATCACTTCCACGCCCAGCTTTTCCAGCTGCCGGCGTGCCTTCAGCGAAAGCACTTCAGGGAAGGTCGACAACACGCGCGGACCGGCCTCGACCAGCCGCACCTTGGCGCTGGCTGGATCGATGTGGCGGAACTCATTGCGCAGCGTATGCCGGGCGATTTCAGCCAGGGTGCCAGCCAGCTCGACGCCGGTCGGTCCACCACCCACCACGGCAAAGCTCAGCCATGCGGCCTTCTTTGCCGGGTCCGGCTCGGCCTCGGCGCGCTCGAACGCCAGCAGCAGTTTGCGGCGCAGGGCGATGGCATCGTCCAGCGTCTTCAGGCCCGGCGCATCGTCGGCCCATTCGTCATGGCCGAAATAGGCGTGGGTGGCGCCGGTGGCCAGCAGCAGGCTGTCGTAGTCCAGCGTGCTGCCATCGGCCATGCGCACTTGGCGGGCTTCCTTGTCGATGGCCACCACTTCGCCCAGCCGCACCTCCACGTTGCGCTGGTGGCCGAGGATGTGGCGCAGCGGTGCGGCGATATCCGGAGCCGATAGTCCTGCGGTGGCCACCTGGTACAGCAGCGGCTGGAACAGGTGATGGTTGCGACGGTCGACCAGGGTGATGCGTATGCGTTCGCGGGCCAGCGCACGGGTGGCCCACAGGCCGGCGAAACCGCCGCCGACAACGACCAGGTGGGGGACGCGATCACGACTCATCGACTCACTCCAGGGGGGCATGGGGGAAGTGCCTGGCATCTTCGCACGGCCGGTCCTTGTCACGTCAGCGTGCATCCGGATCGGCGATACTCGGGTTCAGGCAACTGCCCGTGAGGAGTCCATGAGCGAACCGGAAAAGCGCATCGCCCTGTTGATCGACGCCGACAATGCACCGGCCTCGAAGATCGACGAAGTCCTGGCCGAGGTCGCTCGCTATGGTGTGGCCAACGTGCGCCGTGCCTATGGCAACTGGAAGAGCCCGCGGCTGAAAGGGTGGGAGGCGGTGCTGCACGAATACGCGATCCGGCCGATCCAGCAGTTCGCCTACAGCAAGGGCAAGAACGCGTCGGACATGGCGATGGTGATCGACGCGATGGATCTGCTGTACGCGCGCAACCTCGATGGCTTCGCGATCGTGTCCAGCGATGCCGACTTCACCCCGATGGTGATGCGCCTGCTGACCGACGGCGTGAAGGTCTATGGCTTCGGCGAAAAGAAGACCCCGGAACCCTTCGTCAACGCGTGCTCGAAGTTCACCTATCTCGAAGCGTTGGGCCAGACCCACGCCAGCGTGCAGGATGTCGAGCAGGCATCGAACGAACCATCATCGAACGAACAGGCGCCCAGCGAACAGGCGAGCAGCGACGATGCGCGCCCGCGCAAGAGCGGCGCGGAAATGCGCAGCGACACGCGCCTGGTGAAGATGCTGCGGCGTGCGGTGTCCTCGGCAGAAGGCGAGGATGGCTGGTCGCACCTGGGCCCGGTCGGCAGCCAGATCGGCAACCAGGCCTCGTTCGATCCGCGGAACTACGGGTACGGCAAACTCAGCGACCTGCTGGCCGCGATCGGTCTGTTCGAACTGAAGAAGGACGGTAAATCCTCCTACGTGCGCGCGCTGCCGAAGAAGAACCGGTAACGCCGGAAAACGCCGGTGCAAAGCAGAGCCGAGCCACGCTCGGCTGCTTTCCGCACGCGCTACAGCGCGCGTGCGTCGGACCCCGCGTAGCCCGCAGCAAAACCATCGGCGAAATCCTCAACTCCGTTGAATGCCAGCAGCAACAGCCCGGCACACAGCAGCATGTTGCGGTTGGATCGGAGGTACCCCAGCACCAGCGCCACCAGCCCTGCTGCCAGCAGAACGTAATTCACTGCATCCCATGCGGTCATGCCGTTTCTCCTTGTGGATCGGCGTATCGTAACGGCTCCGCGCCCTCTTGGCGCAGCGCTGCACGCAAGGAAATCCGCATGTTGAAGATCTGGGGTCGCCGCAATTCCAGCAACGTCCGCAAGGTGCTGTGGTGTGCCGAGGAAATCGGCCTGCCGTACGAGTCCATCGAAGTGGGTGGCAGCCACGGTGGAACGCAGTCGCCGGAGTACGTGGCGATGAACCCGAACGGGCTGGTGCCGGTGATCGAAGACCACGGCCTGCCGCTGTGGGAGTCGAACACCATCGTGCGCTACCTCAGTGCGCGCTATTCGCTGGGCACGCTGTACGCGGAAGACGCGATGGAGCGTGCGCAGGCCGAGAAGTGGATGGACTGGAGCACCTCGCGGATGGCGCCGCTGTACTCCGAACTGATCTGGGGGATCATGCGCACCGCGCCGGCCGACCGCGATGAGGCGCGCATCAATGCGGCGATCGTGCGCGCCGGTGATTTCCTGGCGCTGCCCAACGCGACCCTGGCCACGCAGCCGTGGCTGTCGGGCGAGAAATTCGCCATGGGTGACATCGCCCTGGGCTCGTTGATCTACGCGTGGTTCGAGCTGCCGATCCAGCGCCCGGACCTGCCGCACCTGGCCGACTGGTATGCACGCCTGCGCGAGCGCCCGGCGTACCAGCGCGGCGTGATGTCACCGATGACGTAACGGTGGATCCAAGGTGGCACCTGTAGTGCCGAGCCATGCTCGGCAGCGCTCTGCCGATCAATACAGGTCGGTGGGATCCACATCCAGCGACCAGCGCACCTTGCGTGCCTCCGGCAGCGCGTACAGCTGCGGCACCAGCTGTGCCAGCACCCCGTGCAGCGGTGGCCGCTGCGCTGCCGACAACAACAACTGCGTGCGCTGGTAGCCGGCACGCCTCGGCATCGGTGCGGGCATCGGCCCATAGGCCTCCACCACGTTCTGCTCGCCCAGCAGTTTCCGCGCGGCCAGCAGGAATGCATTGGCATGCTCCAGCTGCTGCGCTTCGGCGCGCATCAGCGCCAGGTGTGCGAACGGTGGAAAACCCGCCGCTTCGCGCTGGTTCAATTCAGCCTGCGCGAACGGGTGGTAACCACCGTTCACCAGCGTCTCCAGCAGCGGATGACCCGGGTGATGGGTCTGCAGCCACACTTCGCCCGGATCGCGCGCGCGACCGGCGCGGCCGGCTACCTGGATCAGCTGCTGCGCCAGTTTTTCGCTGGCGCGGAAATCGGCCGAGAACAGGCCTTCGTCGATGCCCACCACCACCACCAGGGTCAGCTTGGGCAGGTCGTGGCCCTTGGCCAGGATCTGCGTGCCGACCAGGATGCCGGGTTCGTTGCCCAGCTTGGCCAGCTGCTGCTCCAGCGCATCGCGCCGTGCGGTGGTGCCGCGGTCGATGCGCACGACCGGGAAATCGGCGAAGGCACTGACCAGGTGTTCTTCCAGCCGCTCGGTGCCGATGCCCTGCGGCTGCAGGGCCAGGCTGCCACAGGCGGGGCAGGCCAACGGTGCCGGCTGCCGCGCACCACAGTGATGGCATTGCAGGCGACGGCCACCGCCATGCACGGTCATCGGTGCATCGCAGCGGTTGCAGGGCGCGGTCCAGCCGCAGTCGTGGCACAGCAGCACCGGCGCATAGCCGCGCCGGTTCTTGAACACCAGCACCTGCTGGCCACGCTGCAGGTGTTCGCCGATGCCGGCCAGTACGTCGGCGGAAAGGCCATCGCGAAGCGGGCGCTTGCGCACATCGAGGATGCGCACGCGCGGCGGTCGGGCATCACCGGCGCGCTGCTTCAGGCGCAGGTGCGCATAGCGGCCGGCGTAGGCGTTGTGCAGGGTTTCCAATGAGGGCGTGGCGCTGCCCAGCAGCACCGGAACGCCCTGCGCCTTGGCCCGCACCAGGGCGAAATCGCGCGCGTGGTAGCGGATGCCGTCCTGCTGCTTGTAGCTGCCGTCATGCTCTTCGTCGACGATCAACAGGCCGGGCTGCGGCAGCGGGATGAACACCGCTGACCGCGTACCGACGATCACCCGCGCTTCGCCGCGTGAGGCCGCGGCCCAGACCCGCGCACGTTCGTTGTCGGCCAGCCCCGAGTGCAGCGCGTGCACGGCAATGCCGAGACGGCCGCGGAAGCGCGCCAGGGTCTGCGGGGTCAGGCCGATCTCGGGCACCAGCACCAGCGCCTGCCTGCCCTGCGCCAGGCAATGGATGATTGCCTGCAGGTAGACCTCGGTCTTGCCGCTGCCGGTCACCCCGTCCAGCAGGAAGGCCTGGAAGCTTTCGGCGGCGGTGATCGCGGCCACGGCCTCGGCCTGCTCCGCATTGAGGATGGGGCCGGGCAGGGGCTGGGCGTGCTGCGGCGCCACGCTCAGGGCGATGCGCTCGGCCAGGTCGCGCTTGCCCAGGCTGCGTGCGGCCACCCGCCAGTCCTGCATGCGCGCGGACAGGACATCCTCGTCCACCACCGCGTCGGCCAGCAGCTCGGCCAGTTGCCGTGGTCGGCTGCCGGCGCGCAGCTTTTCGCGCTGGGCGTGGCCCTCCGGTGTCAGCTGCCAGCCCCAGTGATGGGTATCGGGCAGCGGTTCGCCGTGCCGCAGCGGGCCGGGCAGGGCGGTGCTCAGCACCTCGCCCAGGGGGGCGTGGGTATAGCGGGCCAGCCACTGCAGGCTCTGCCACAGCTCGCCCTGCAGCAGCGGCGCGGAGTCACACCAGGCCAGTGCCTGGCGCAGCCCCTGGCTGTCCTCGGCCTGCCCGTGGCCGGCCACCACGCCGATCAGTTCGCGGTTGCCGAACGGCACCTTCAGCCGGCAGCCGACCGCCATCGTCGGGCCCTCGCCCTGCGGCGGCAGGTAGTCGAACAGGCGCGGCAGGGGGACGGGCAGGGCGACCTGCAGGGTCGGGACGGGGCCGGAATCGGGGGCGAGCATCGGGTCAGTGTAACGGCCCCTGCGAGGGCGCATTGCAGAGGCAGATGCGACTGGCATGCCCTTCGGCGAATCATAAATGTCACCTAAATATCGGTGTCTATTGGAGATTCAGTCTTATCCACATCTTCTGTGGATAAGTCTGTGCGTTAGCGGCTCGTGGCGCCGCATGAGGCCGATGGCGACGGCCTCACGCTTGGGTTGGTCAAAAAATAGCCACACTTTAAAGTACATTAAAATCAATAACTTAAGTGTGAAACATTGCTGAAACAGGGTGAATTCAGCCATTCATCGAGGAATCGCCCGATTCCCGCGTGATGCTGTGCACAACCTGCAGCATGAAGTGTCTGGAATCGCAAGCCTGCCGGGCAGCGATGGGCTGCCGCTATCATGCCGGCAGACCTTTGGAGTGACCGATGACGGCTGTGCCCGCCCCTGTTTCCTCGACCGCGGCCGGCGCGCTGTCGGCTTTTCTGCGTGGCGTCGAACGCCGTGCCCTGGTCGTGGCCGAACTGCAGTGCGGCGACCCCGCCCGTGCCGAACAAACGCTGGTGGCGGTGATGCGCGCCTTCGCCGCCGTCGCCAGCGACCTGCCGATGGCGCAGTGGCCCGGCCGCTTCTGGACCCTGCTGGGCCAGCGCCAGGCGCTGCGCGAGCCGACCACCGGTCAGTGGCCGCCGCCGCTGGCCGCGCTGGGCGACATGGCCCCCCTGCCGCGGCTGGCTCTGTTGCTGCGGGTGGGCGGCAGCCTGGACGAGGGCATCGCCACCCGCGTTCTGGATGTCGACGAGGAGGGTTATCAACGCCTGTTGGCCACGGCCTGCCCACGCGATGCCAATGGCCAGCCCGATGCCGCCGCATGGCGGACGCTGGCCGAACAGGTGCAGCTGCGTATCCGCGACCTGCCGGCCAAGCGTCTGCAGCAGCTGGCGCAACCGTCCGCGCCAGCGGCCAACAACCAGGCGCCTGCTTCCAGCTGGCGTGCGCCGCCGCGCGACGAACGCGCGCCTGCCAGCGGCAAGCGTCGTCGCCCCAATACCAAGCCGCGCTGGCGTGGCCCGGTGATCCTGTTGATCACCGTGGCGGTGCTGCTGCTGGCTGCGTTGGGCTGGCGCCATTGGCAGGGCCGCGCGTTGACGGCCGATGGCCCGTTGCCCGAGGGCGTGGTGGGTGAGGCCGGGCCGGTCACCGTCGAGGCACTGCCCGCCAGCGATGTCCGCCCCGCTGCAGGCGGCGATGCGCAGGCCAGCGAAGATGCCGCCATGCTGGCCGACCGCGATTACCCGCTGCTGGCCGAGGCCGACATGCATGCCTGGAGTGCTGCCGGTGGCCCGCTGCCGGTGGACGAGTCACAACCCAAGCCAACCCGCCCGGAACCGGTCGGCGCAGCGCTGGAAACCTCTGCTGCCGATGAATAAGCTCCTCTTCGCCGGCCTGCTGCTGGCCTTGCCGCTGTCGCTGGCCGCTGCGCCGCAATCGTTGAACGTGCCGCTGCCCGCACCCTCGGCAACACCGTCGGCGGCCGCGCCCACCGCAGCGGCGGCATTCGCGCAACTCGATCCCGCCCAGCAACGTCAGCGTCGCAGCGACTACGCCGCGTGGCGGGCCCTGCCAGAGGGTGAGCGCGAACGCATCCGTCAGGCCGCCAGCCGTTTCGCCGCCTTGCCGGCCGATCAGCAGCAGCGCCTGCGCACGCAGTTCCTGGCACAGGACCAGGCCTTCCGCGAAGGCTGGCGTCTGGGCCCGCAACTGGGCGCCGAGTTCCCCAAGCTGCACGGCCTGTTCGGCTTCGTGCCGCCGCAACAGCGCGACGCGGTCCTTGCCGTGCTGCGCCAGCTGAGCCCGGCGCAGTTGGCGCAGCTGGCCCTGGTCGCGCAGCGCACACCGCCGCAGGAACGCGACAGCGTACGCAGCGCATTCCTTACCGTCCCCGCCGCCGAACGCGACACCTGGCTCAAGCGCCAGGCCGGGCAGTAAGAAAAAGGGGAGGGAGGGAACTAGGTCATTTCTGGCCCGACTGTGCCGGATACGACTTGATTCCCTCCGTTCCCTTTATGGGGCAGTCATGGGAATGGCCGCCCAGCGCGCGTAAGATGGCCGGCCGCAACCCGGTGCCTGTGCCCTTCGCGCGCAACCGTAGTTCGCGTCAAGCACCTTATGTCTACTGCAACCTCCACGCCGCGCTTCAGCAAGGAAGTCGGCGCCACCGGTCTGCTTGCCCTGCCGCTTGTGCTCGGGCACGTCTCCACCGGTCTGATCTCCTTCGTCGACAACGTGATTGCCGGCCACCATGCGACATCCACCCTGGCCGCGGTGACCATCGGCACCGCGCTGCTGTGGCTGCCGATGCTGATCCCGATCGGCACGCTGATCTCACTCACCGCCTCGGTGTCGCAGCTGCATGGCGCCGGCCGTGAGCGCGAGATCGGCCCGTTGTTCCGGCAGGCGCTGTGGCTGGCGCTGGGCCTGGGCCTGATCATGTTCACCTTCCTCACCGTGGTGCCGCCGCTGCTGCCGGCCTTCGGCATCGCTCCGGACATCGTGCCGGGCGCAACGGCGTTCCTGCATGCGGTGCGCTGGGGTGGCCCGGCGCTGACCCTGTACTTCTGCATGCGCTATCTCAGTGAAGGCATGCATTGGACGCTGCCGACCATGCTGCTCGGTTTTGGCGGTCTGCTGGTGCTGGCGCCGATGGGCTACGTGCTGGCCAACGGCAAGCTGGGCTTCCCGGAAATGGGCGCCGAAGGCCTGGGCATCGCCTCGGCGGTGATGATGTGGCTGCAGGCGATCGCCTTCGGTACCTACCTGTGGTTCACCAAGCGCTTTGCCCACCTGCAGCTGTTCTCGCACTTCGAGGGGCCGCGCTGGTCAGCGATCTGGGACCTGCTGCGCACCGGCCTGCCGATCGGCATCACCGTGTTGATGGAAGGTGGCCTGTTCATCGTCACCGCACTGTTGATCGGTCGCCTGGGTGCCAATGAAGCGGCTGCGCACCAGATCGCGATCAACGTGGCGCAGCTGTGCTTCATGATCCCGATGGGCGTGGCCGAGGCGACCACCGTGCGGGTCGGCCATGCGGTCGGCCGTGGCGATGGCTTCGGCGTGCGCCGTGCGGCGTGGGCCGGCTACGCGATCATCATGGGTACGCAGACGCTGTCGGCGGCGGCGCTGCTGTTCGGCCACGACGCCATCGTCGGCGTCTACACCAACGACCTGGCCGTGGCCGGTCTGGCCTCGACCCTGCTGCTGTACGCGGCCACCTTCCAGTTCCCCGATGGCATCCAGGTGCTGTCGGCCGGCGCGCTGCGCGGACTGAAGGACACCCGCGTGCCGATGTTCATCGCCATGTTCGCCTATTGGGGCCTGGGCATGCCGCTGGGCGCCGGGCTCGGCCTCGGCCTGGGCATGGGCCCGCAGGGCATGTGGATCGGCCTGATCGTCGGCCTGACCGCGGCGGCAATCCTGATGGGCTGGCGCCTGAGCCGCAGCAGCAAGCGCATCGGCCAGTCCACGCTGGCCTGACATCACGCCGGTCCAGGGCAACTGTGACCGGCGATCCCCTGACTTGTGTCCGATGCTGCCTCACGCGGCACCGGCTATGCTGTCACCACGGCAAGAAGCCATCCGGAGTGCTCCATGAACCAACCCGTGCCGCCGCTGCCCCCGGCGAACCGCAATCCAGTCGCCAGCTTCTTCATCGGGCTGTGGGACGTGATGAATTTCACCCGCCGGTTGATCCTCAACCTGGTGTTCTTCGGCCTGTTGCTGCTGGTGCTGGTGATGTTCATCGTCGCTGCGGGCATGGGCGCTGGCGCCAGCAAGGCGCTGCAGGACCGCACCACCCTGGTGATCGCGCCGGAAGGCCGCCTGGTCGAGCAGTACAGCGCCGATCCGGTCAGCCGCGCGCTGGCCAAGGCCGTTGGTGACAACGGTGCCGAGGAAGTGCAGCTGCGCGATCTGATCCGGGTGATCGAGAACGCGCGCGATGACAAGAAGATCGAGCGCGTGGTGCTGGAACTGGACAAGCTGCAGCCGTCCGGTTTCGCCTCGCTGCGCGAAGTGTCCGCTGCGCTGCAGGACCTGCGCGCTTCGGGCAAGCAGCTGGTCGCCTTCAGCGAGAGCATGGGGCAGTCGCAGTATCTGCTCGCCGCACAGGCCGACGAGGTCTATCTGGACCCGATGGGGTCGGTGGTGCTGGAAGGCCTGGGCCGCTACCGCCAGTACTTCCGCACCGGCCTGCAGGACAAGCTGGGCGTGGACGTGCACCTGTTCAAGGTGGGCGAGTACAAGTCGGCCGCCGAGCCGTACGTGCTCGACGCGGCGTCGCCGGCCTCCAAGGAAGCCGATCTGTTCTGGATGAACGATGTGTGGCAGCGCTACCTCGGCGACATCGCCAAGGCCCGCCGCCTGGATCCGGCGCAGCTGGCGGCCGGCATCGATACCCTGCCTGAAGGTGTGGCTGCCGCTGGTGGCGACCTGGCCAAGTTCGCCCTGCAGCAGAAGCTGGTGACCGCGCTGAAGACCCGCGAGGAATTCGAGGATCTGATGATCGAACGCGGCGTGGCTGATGAAGACGCCGACGGTGGTTTCCGCAACATCGATTTCGGCACCTACATGGCCCAGCTCGATGCGCGCCGCAACCCGGTTGATTCGCGTCCGCAGGTCGCGGTCATCGTGGCCTCCGGTGAAATCAGCGGCGGCGATCTGCCGGCCGGCCGCATCGGCGGTGAATCGACCTCGGCGCTGCTGCGTGCGGCGCGCGACGATGACGACGTCAAGGCCGTAGTGCTGCGTGTGGATTCGCCCGGTGGCGAAGTCTACGCCTCCGAGCAGATCCGTCGCGAAGTGGTGGCCCTGCAGGCTGCGGGCAAGCCGGTGGTGGTGTCCATGGGCGACCTCGCTGCGTCCGGTGGTTACTGGATCAGCATGAACGCCGATCGCATCTATGCCGATCCCTCGACCATCACCGGTTCGATCGGCATCTTCGGCATGATCCCGAACTTCAGCCGTGCGCTGGACAAGTTCGGCGTGCACACCGATGGCGTCGGCACCACCCGTTTCGCCGGTGCCTTCGATGTCACCCGGCCGATGGATCCGGCGGTGGGACAGGTCATCCAGTCGGTGATCAACAAGGGCTATGCCGATTTCACCGGCCGTGTCGCCGAGGCCCGCAAGAAGCCGGTCGAGGCGATCGACGAAGTAGCCCGCGGGCGTGTCTGGAGCGGTGCGCAGGCCAAGGAACGCGGTCTGGTCGATGCGTTCGGTGGCCTGAAGGACGCCGTGGCTGACGCTGCCGGTCGGGCCAAGCTGGGTGCGACCGACAAGTACCGTGTGCGTTACATCGAGAAGGCGGCGACGCCGTTCGCGCAGTTCGTCAGCGGCTTCGCTGGCAGCCACGCCGGCGCCTGGATGCTGGCCGATTCCGGCGTGGGCCGGATGATGCTGGCGCGCACGATGCCGGAAATCGATACGCAGCTGCGCTTCGTTGAGAACGCGGCCCGCGAGAAGGGCAACGGTGCACCGGTGAAGTCGCTGGCGTATTGCTTCTGCGGGTTCTGATACCGATCCAGGATGTCCACGCATGGCGTGGATCTACTGAACGCACAACGCCCGGCCTTGGCCGGGCGTTGTTGCATGCGGGGATCTACTGCGCGTCGGCCTCTGCCTTGCGCTCGCGTTCGGCCGCCTCGTCCATGGTCTTCTGCACGCCCTTGGCGCGGTCCAGTGGTTGCTTGACTGCCTTGGCCAATGCCTGCGGTTCCGGTGGTCGTTCCGGATTCGGCGGTGCAGGGCGCTGGCACCCGGCCAGCACGGCGGCCGACAGCAGGGCGGGAATCAGGACGCGCATGGCAGCTCTCCACAAGGGATGTGGGGCCAGTGTCGCATCACGGACGGGGGACGGTCGTGAGCGCGTATCCTTGCCGCATCGAAACACAGTGGGCGCGGCCCCGGAGGACATATGACCCAGCAACGGTGGCGCCTGGACGGGCAGACGGCCCTGATCACCGGTGCCAGCGCCGGAATCGGCCTGGCGATCGCGCATGAACTGGCCGGTCTCGGCGCCGATCTGATGATCGTCGGCCGCGACCTCGACATGCTGGAGAGCGCCCGCGATGAGCTGCTGGATGTGTATCCGCAGCACCAGGTTCACGCATTGGCCGCCGATGTATCCGACGACGAAGACCGTCGGCAGATCCTGGACTGGGTCGAGGACCACGCCGATGGCCTGCACATCCTGGTCAACAATGCCGGTGGCAACATCACCAAGCCCGCCACGGAGTACTCCGAAGACGAGTGGCGTGGCATTTTCGAAACCAATCTGTTCTCGGCGTTCGAACTGTCGCGCTATGCGCATCCGTTGCTCGCGCGCCACGCGTCATCGGCCATCGTCAACGTCGGCAGCGTGTCCGGCCTGACCCATGTGCGCAGTGGCGTGGTCTATGGCATGACCAAGGCGGCGATGCACCAGATGACCCGCAACCTAGCAGTGGAATGGGCCGAGGACGGCATCCGGGTCAATGCCGTGGCGCCGTGGTACATCCGCACCCGTCGTACCTCCGGCCCGCTGTCCGATGCCGACTACTACGAAGAAGTGATCGGACGCACGCCGATGCGGCGCATCGGTGAGCCGGAAGAAGTGGCCTCGGCGGTGGGCTTCCTGTGCCTGCCGGCGTCGAGCTATGTCACCGGCGAATGCATCGCGGTGGATGGCGGCTTCCTGCGTTACGGGTTCTGATCGCGGCTGCTCACTGCGGCACCGGGCAATTGCTGGCTTCCAGCACGGCCTGCAGGCGCTCGCGTTCGCCGCGCGCCGCCTGCTGATTCTCCGGTGCGACGAACCGCTCGCGACCGCGTGCATCGCGGAAGCGCTGTTGCCAGCTGCCGCAGCGCTGTGCTTCGGTCACTTCCGTGCAGCGGTCGCTGACCACCTCGCAACTGGCGGCGTTGACCGGTGTTGCCCCGCCCAGGCCCTGTATGTTCAACAGTTCGCATCGACCTGGCGCAGCCTCGTACTCATGCAGGTAGGAGCCGCCCTGCGTGTCAACGCACTGGAAGATCGCCGGTAACGGAGGCTTTGCTGGCGCGTCCTTGTCCGTTGCAGCGCCCTCACCGCGTTGGTGCAGCGTCGCGCTGTCGAGGATGGCGTCTCCCTCTGCGCTGTCGACCATGCGGGCTTCCATGATCGGACGTTCCTCGCCGGCGCGCGGGCTGGCCGACGCGGCAGTGGGCACGCTGGGCGTTGAGGTGGGGGGCGAAGCAGGCAAGGCAGGGGGACTGGGGGGCGGAACTTCCGGTGTGGCAGCGACGGGCGCCGTCCGAGCCGGATCGGCCACCCGCTGCACGCGCTGCGTGCTGCCGTCGGGACAGGGCATGCGCTGGATGGTCTGCACGTCGCTGGCCGAGGTGCAGCGGTAGATCACCATGTCATCGGCCAACGCGTTGCCGGGCAACAGGCCGATGGCCAGCCAGATCAGTCTTCTCATGCGAGCAGCCTACAGCCGTGGCCCATGCCCTGGTAGCTGCCAACCCTGGTTGGCACCGCTGTCTGCCACGGCGCAGGGCTCACATGCCCTGGTAGTTGCCAACCTTGGTTGGCACTGCTGTCTGCCAGCGCCCACCAAGGTGGGCCTCTACCAAAGCGGGGCGCAGCGCTCAGCGCAGTGCTCACACGCCCTGGTAGTTGCCAACCTTGGTTGGCACCGCTGTCTGCCAGCGCCCACCAAGGTGGGCCTCTACCAAAGCGGGGCGCAGCCCTCAGCGCAGGGCTCACACGCCCTGGTAGTTGCCAACCTTGGTTGGCACCGCTGTCTGCCAGCGCCCACCAAGGTGGGCCTCTACCAAAGCGGGGCGCAGCCCTCAGCGCAGGGCTCACACGCCCTGGTAGCTGCCAACCTTGGTTGGCACCGCTGTCTGCCAGCGCCCACCAAGGTGGGCCTCTACCAAAGCGGGGCGCAGCCCTCAGCGCAGGGCTCACACGCCCTGGTAGCTGCCAACCTTGGTTGGCACTGCGGTCTGCCAGTGCCCACCAAGGTGGGCCTCTACCAAAGCGAGGCACAGTCCCGGCGCAGGGCTCACACGCCCTGGTAGTTGCCAACCTTGGTTGGCACTGCTGTCTGCCAGCGCCCACCAAGGTGGGCCTCTACCAAAGCGGGGCGCAGCCCTCAGCGCAGGGCTCACATGCCCTGGTAGTTGCCAACCTTGGTTGGCACTGCGGTCTGCCAGCGCCCACCAAGGTGGGCCTCTACCAAAGCGCGCGGCACAACCCCCGGCGCGGGGCTCAGCGGCCGCAATCCTGCGCCAGCCGTGCATCGATGCCGCGCTGCTCGTTGCTGATCGCGGTGCGCTCGCTCTGCAGTGCGCTGTTGTAGCGCCGGTCCAGTTCCCAGCGACGGTCACGCAGGCGTGCGCACACTTCCTGCGGGGGCAGGGCGTGGCAGGTATCGCGAACCAGGATGTTGCCGGCAGGCACGTTGACGCCGACGCCCACTGACGGCGGGCGATACACCGGCGGCCCGCCGCCGATGGGGGTACCGATGGTGCTGCCGCTACCGGCCGGGCGCGGCCCTGGATGCGGTCCGGGTCGCCCGCCGCCAGGATGGCCATGCGGATACCAGACCGTCGTCCACAGCGGCACCCAGCGCGGATTCCCTTCGTTGTTGTCGCTGGTGTAGCGGTCGCCGTCTTCACTCACGCATTCGTACATCGGCTGTGGCGGCTGGATGTAGACATGGCGCACCTCGCGCTCGCGCATCGGCGATGTCTGCGCCGGTGCGGGCACTGCGGCATCGGTGCTGACCACTCGCGGCGGCGGATCGCGTGGACGCTGCAGGTCGCGCACTTCCTGGCGGCCGGCAGTGCAGGGCTTGTCCTGCAGGGCGACGGCACCATTGCTGCCGACGCAGCGGTAGACCCGCACGTCGTCAGCGGCAAGTGCCGGCAACGGCAGCAGCAGGGCCAGGCACAGGACAGGGCGCAGCAGGGTCATGGGCGCAGCGTGCGCGATCGGCAACGCCGACGCAATCAGCCTGTCAGGAGCGCAGTACGTTGCCACTGAGCGCGTCGCGGATCGGCGTGGGTTGGGCCAGGCCGCCGGTCTGCCCATCGAGGATGCCGTCGAGCAGGCGCAGCAGGCGTGGGTCCAGCTCTTCGCGGCTGCGCGCGGGTGGCTCGCCGGCAAGGTTGGCGCTGGTAGAGACCAGAGGGCCACCCCAGGCCTGGCACAGTGCCGCGACCAAGGGGTGGGCGCTGATCCGTACCGCGATGCCGCTGTGTTCGCCGGTGATCCAGTCGGGGGCGCGTGCACCGGCGGGCAGGATCCAGGTGTTGGCGCCGGGCCAGCTGGCAAGCACCGCGCGCTGGCGTGCATCGGGCAGCGCCTGCAGGCGCACCCAGCCCTGCAGCTGCGACAGTTCCGCGGCCACCAGGATCATGCCTTTCTCGATCGGGCGCTGCTTCAGCCGCAGCAGCAGGTGCACCGCTGCCTCATGCGAAGGGTCGCACCCCAGGCCCCAGACTGCTTCGGTCGGGTAGGCGATCACCCCGCCACTGCGAAGCGTGGCGACTGCGGTGTCCAGTGTGAGTTCTTTCATGGCGGCGACCGGGCCCGGCGTGGGCCTTCATTATCCCCCCGCTGCGTGCACAACGGGTGGAGCAGTGGGTGCGGACCGTTGGTCCGCACACCTTGGCAGATCATCCACGCATGGCGTGGATCTACTTGGCGGCTTTCTTGGCCGGGGCCTTCTTCACCGCTTTCTTGGTGGCCTTCTTCGCCGCCTTCTTTGCCGGCGCCTTCTTGGCAGCCGCCTTCTTCGGCGCGGCTTCCTTCTTCACTGCCGCCTTCTTCGCGGCGGCCTTCTTGGCACCGAAGCCCTTGCGCACCGGCTTGCCGGTCTCTTCCATCAACTGCTGCACTTCGGCCAGGGTCAGCGATGCCGGCTCACGATCCTTGGGGATCTTGCCGTTCATCTTGCCGTCGCTGATGTACGGGCCGAAACGACCGTTCAGCACCTGGATGTCGCTGCCCTCGAATTCCTTGATGATCCGGTTGCGCGCGATTTCTTCCTTCTCTTCGATCAGGAACACGGCGCGG
>Ga0265296_1002661_pt1 | contig 17644 bp, 16 predicted proteins | sample MunlanPumphouse1_FD_189073 | JGI IMG/M metagenome (GOLD analysis project Ga0265296, IMG submission 189073) | Groundwater microbial communities from a municipal landfill in Southern Ontario, Canada - Pumphouse #1 | ecosystem: Environmental > Aquatic > Deep subsurface > Groundwater | place...
TCACGTAGATATTATTTGTCAAAAAATTGCATAACCAGCGCTTAGTTCTGGGGACACAATACTCAATTCAGCCACCGAAGGGACGGAAGTCAGGTCTTGCAATCACACGTTTCCTCCATTCAGCGACACTATGAGGATGAAATGAGGCAATCAAATTCTGAATGGAAAGCTATAAGGAATTCCGTACTTCGTGGAGCTGCTGTATCTGTGACCAATTCTCATATTCTGTTAAAAAAGGGGCTAACCGCAATCGGTTAACCCCCCGATTTTTTTGGTGCCGGAGGTCGGACTCGAACCGACATGCCCTTGCGAGCGGGGGATTTTGAGTCCCCTGCGTCTACCAGTTTCACCACTCCGGCAGTTAGCTTATTTGGGCACCACTTCCATATCTTAATATTGACTGGAATTATAAGCAAAACCCAACCTAACTGTCAACAAAAAACCTTGACGGCGAATTGATTTTATGGTACGTCATAAAAAACCCAATCAATTATGGGTTTTTTATTAGAAAAATGAAGGGGCTGTAGCTCAGTTGGGAGAGCGCTTGAATGGCATTCAAGAGGTCAGCGGTTCGATCCCGCTCAGCTCCACCAAAAAAATCAAGGGGTTAGCTAAAGTAACTAACCCCTTATATTTTTGCCCGTCGATCCAGCCAGCAATGGAAACAGTTTCTTTTCCCCTCTGTTCCTTCTCCATCTTAAGAGCAAAAAGGTAAAAGCAGGAATGTTTTATTTTTCTTGGGAATGCCTCTTTATACTATGAGAACCCTGTAGGAGACATAATTGGCATCTATTATCACTGCATATTTGACATGAATAACAGTCCTTGCAATCATGCTTTTTTGTATGTCCTGGTTTTTCATCCGGGACATAAATCTTTCCCTTAATACCAGGAATTTCAATAAAGGCCATATCAATTCTATCTCTTTGCATCCTTGGGAACATCAATTCCTTCTTTCCTTAGCATATCCAGAGGCGATACCGGTTCTGAATCATGTAAACGAATAAAATTCTCCCTTAAAACCTTTCTCTGTGTCTCTTCACTCCAGCCGAATCCTTTCAGTTGTTTAAAAGCCTTAAACCATGATTGCATTCCTACGAAAGGATAATCTGTTCCGAAGAGAATCTTTGGCTGATAGAAGGGGGTGTTAGCAGATATCACGAGGCTTTGGGGATATATCCTGGGAGAAGCACCCGATATGTCCAGATACACATTGGGATGCCTGAATGCCAGTGACATGGCCTGATCATGCCATCCCCCGATACCGTAATGGAGAAGTACCAGTTTTAAGGTGGGAAAATCCACCGCCACATCATCATAGTGGAGGGGCATCATGTATTTGATCTTTGTGAAATACATCCCTGTCGTTCCACAGTGACTTTGGACAGGAACATTGTGCTCCACACACTTTTCATAGATGGGGTAGAAAAGCTTCTCGTCATTTGGATATGTACTAACAGCAGCCGGATGGAACTTCATGCCTTTTAAACCCAGCTCTTTTATACACCTTTCAGTCTCTTCCGCAGCGTCCTCTCTTCTGGGGTCGACCGAACCATACCCTATAAACCTGTCGGGATACTGTGATACTAATTTAGCAACCTTGTCATTGCTTAACATTGATTCTTTAAATGCCCAATGATCTGACTTTGAAGTGTCCAGACCCATTATTAAAGCCTTTTCCACGTTAGCCTTGTCCATATCTTCTGTCATATCATCCAGGCCTTTTGGGATAACTTCTTCCTTAAGTCTGAAATGTCTTGCCGCCATAAAAAGACCGGGATTCTTTTTTAAATCATCCCTAAACATAGGATGAGCATGATTGTCTATGGCAGGCACAGGTGAAAAGGCAGCACTTTCTGCCTGAACCGTTTCGATCTCTTTTTCACACTCGGCGGCATTGCTATCGTCTTTTGCTTCTTTTAACAATTCCAGCGCTTGTTTGAATATCCTCTCTGCATCCATGTAGTATCTGGCATTCAATGCAGACCTTGCCTCCTTGTACAGCTTTTCTACTTTTTCTGGTACTTCGTTTTTAGAACCTTCAGTCATTTAGAAAACCTCCTTTTGTGTTATTTAAGTTTAATTGCTTCAGAACAAAATCTAGGAGCCAGTAGTCGGCAGTCAGAATTCAAATAAAATTATTCTCGATTCTAACTTCTGCGTTCTGACTTCTCTTAGTAATTAGCGTGCCTATTTTATGACAACCTTTTTCTATTTTATGGGAGAACTAATAGAAAGGTCAAGCTTTTTTACTTTCTATCTCGATGCCTCTTTTCTTCTAAGCTTTTCCGTTGACTTTTTCTTGAAAAGTTGCTAATTTGTTCCCACTTTGAGGCGTTTGTGTTTTGTAACTTGCTGAATTTATAATAGACGCGCTGTTGCCCGAACAGGAATTCCTTTGAACAGCAGCCCGTAGAGAGGTAAGTCTTGATTCCTCGTTATACCAGAAAAGAGATGGCCATGATATGGGAAGCCGAGAACAGATTCAACAAGTGGCTTAAGATAGAAATACTCGTATGCGAGGCCCTTGCTGAACTCGGTGATATTCCTCCAGAGGCTATTAAAAACATAAAAGAGAGAGCCGGGTTTGACATAAAGAGGATCGAGGAAATAGAAAGGGAAACGAAACACGATGTTATTGCCTTCCTTACCTGTGTAGGAGAATATGTAGGAGAGGATTCCAGATATATCCACATGGGTTTAACCTCTTCTGATATCCTTGACACTTCAATGGCCATTCTTCTGAGAGAAGCAGCCGATATAATAATCGCTGATTTGGAACGTATGCTTTCCGTTTTGAAGAAGAAGGCATATCAGTACAAAGACACAGTAATGGTTGGAAGAACCCATGGTATTCATGCCGAACCCATTACTTTTGGTATGAAGATCGCAGTTTGGTATGATGAGACCAGAAGGAATCTTGATAGAATGAGGAAGGCAAAGGATACCATAGGCTATGGCAAGATTTCCGGGGCAGTGGGGACTTTTGCCTTCATTCCTCCCTTTGTAGAAGACTACGTCTGCCAGAGGTCTGATCTAAAGCCCGCTCCTATTTCAACCCAGATTATCCAGAGAGATAGATATGCCGAGTACCTTACCACATTGGCTATAATAGCGAGCTCCGTTGATAAATTTGCTACAGAAATCAGACACCTGCAGCGTACAGAGGTACTTGAAGCGGAAGAGTTCTTTTCTGGAGGGCAAAAGGGGTCTTCTGCTATGCCCCATAAACGGAATCCTATCCTCTCTGAAAACCTCTCTGGCCTGGCCAGGGTAGTAAGGTCAAATTCTTTGGCAGCATTGGAGAACATAGCTCTCTGGCATGAGAGAGACATCAGCCATTCATCGGTGGAAAGGATTATATTGCCAGACAGTACTATGCTTGTTGATTTCATGTTGAATAGGATTATAGGTCTTATAGACGATTTACAGGTATACCCGGAAAATATGCTGAACAATCTATATCGAACACATGGTTTGATCTTCTCTCAAGGTTTGCTTTTGGCCATTACTCGAAAAGGGGTAAGCCGTGAACATGCCTATGAAATGGTTCAGAGAAATGCCATGAGAGTATGGAAGGAAAATGCTGATTTCAGGTGCTTGATCTTACAGGATGAGGTTATAATGAAGCACTTAACTAAAGACGAGGTAGAAGAATGCTTTGATATTAATTGGCACTTAAGATACAGAGACGAAATCTTTCAGAGAGTGTTTGGGTAACAGCGTATTGATTATTGATGTTGTTTTTATGTAGCAGAGAGGAGATAAAAATTGCTGGCAAAGATATATGTGACACTGAAAAAGGGTGTACTGGATCCCCAGGGAAAGGCAGTGCAGCATTCCTTAGAATCCCTTGGCTATAAAGAGGTAAGAGATATAAGATTAGGGAAGTATATGGAAGTTAAATTCGGTGATATTGAAAGGGATAAAGCTGATACTAGGATCAAGGAGATGTGTGAGAAATTGTTGACGAATCCGGTAATAGAGGATTATCGATTTGAGGTTAGTGATGAGTAAACGATCAGAGCAGTGGGAGTACCAATGAAATTTGGAGTAATAGTTTTTCCCGGGTCAAATTGTGACCATGATTGCTACCATGTTATAAAACATATATTAAAACAGGAAGTGGGATTTATCTGGCATAAAGAGGGTAGTTTGCCCCCTGTTGACTGTTTGATACTCCCTGGTGGTTTTTCTCATGGTGACTACTTGAGACCCGGCGCTATTGCAAAGTTTTCTCCTATAATGAAGGAAATAAGGAAGTTTGCTTATAACGGAGGCTTAGTTCTTGGAATCTGTAATGGTTTTCAAATTCTCCTGGAAGCAGGTTTGTTACCCGGCGTTATGATGACAAATAGATCTTTGAAGTTCGTATGTGATAATGTTTATCTCCGGCTTGAAAACAATGAAACCCCTTTTACCAATCAGGGAAAGTTAGGGGGGGTCTTGAAAATGCCTATTGCTCATTTCGACGGAAATTATTATGCTGATGAAAAGACATTGCAGGAATTGAAGGATAACCGTCAGATAGTGTTCAGGTATTCTACCAAGAATGGGGATATTACAGATGCTGCCAACCCAAATGGCGCCTTCTGGAATATATCAGGAATATGCAATAAAGAACGGAATGTCCTTGGAATGATGCCCCATCCCGAAAGATGTGCTGAAGGGATACTGGGGAATGAAGACGGTAGGGTGATTTTCGAGTCTATTATAAAAAGCGTAATTACTCAGCCACCGATCTACTCTGATCATCACTGATATTTTTTCTTTTATTATCATATACAAATCTTTTGAATTATGGTTTTCTGCCAAAATTCAATAATAGGCCAACTTCAATATTTGTTGCCTTCAAGTAATTGATTGAATAATTTCTGTGATTTCTTTGCATTTAAACCTATCTGCGTTCATCTGTGTGAATCTGTGGCTGAATAGTTACTAAAAAGCTTTGCATAATGTTTATATGAAAATAGGCACAGAGGCACAGAGTACCAAAGGCACAAATTTTTCTAGCCTATTAGCCTATAGGCTACAGGCTATTAGCCTGTTCTTTGTGCCTATGTGCCTTTGCCACTTTGTGCCTGCATCATCCGCACAATATCCAACTGTGGAACTGATATATGATGGATAATTTTAAAGAGCCTGAAATTACTGAAGGACTAATCAAAGAACACGGATTGACGGACGAGGAATATAAAAAAATAAAGCAGATTCTAGGAAGAGACCCTAACTATACGGAATTAGGTATTTTTTCGGTAATGTGGAGTGAGCATTGCAGTTATAAGAGTTCAAGGGTTTTTCTTAAGAACTTCCCCACCAGCGGAGAACATATCATTCAAGGTCCGGGAGAGAATGCAGGAATAGTTGATATCGGTGATGGTATGGCCATTGTCTTTAAGATGGAGAGTCATAATCATCCTTCTTTTATTGAGCCCTATCAAGGGGCAGCTACAGGGGTTGGAGGTATTTTGCGTGATATTTTTACCATGGGAGCCAGGCCTATAGCTTCCCTGAATTCTTTACGCTTCGGATCTTTCGATCACCCTAAAACCAGGTATTTGCTTAATGGAGTGGTAGGGGGTATATCAGGCTACGGCAACTGTATTGGTGTGCCTACGGTTGGAGGTGAGACTTATTTTAATAAATGCTACAATGGAAATATATTGGTCAATGTCTTTAGTCTGGGATTGGTTAAAAAGGAGAGGATATTCAAAGGGGTTGCCTGTGGACCGGGGAATCCTGTCATCTACGTTGGCTCTAAAACAGGGAGAGACGGTATTCATGGGGCAACTATGGCTTCAGAAGAATTCGATGAAAAGTCTGGAGAGAGACGCCCCACGGTTCAGGTTGGTGACCCTTTTACAGAGAAGCTCTTACTGGAAGCCTGCCTTGAGGTAATGAGCAGCGATTGTATAGTTGGTATTCAAGATATGGGTGCAGCAGGACTGACATGTTCATCCTGTGAAATGGCAAGTAGAGGAGGGACGGGGATTGAGATAGATCTTTCCAAAGTGCCAAGACGGGAAGTGGGGATGACACCTTACGAGCTGATGTTGTCAGAATCTCAGGAGAGAATGCTGTTGGTTGTGAAGGAGGGTTGTGAAGAAGAGGTAGAGGAAGTATTTAAAAAATGGGATTTGGACGTATCCGTGGTGGGTAGTGTTACAGATGATGGGTTACTTAGGGTGATGAATGATGGTGTCATGGTAGCTGAAATACCGGCCAGGGCTTTGTCCGAGGAATCCCCAGTCTATTTGCGGCCCAAAGAAAGACCTGAATACCTTTCTACGACCCAAAGATTTTCTATAGATAACCTTCCTGAACCAACAGAATATATGGGGATTTTCCTTAAATTATTGGAGTCTCCTAATATTGCCAGCAAGGGATGGGTTTACAGGCAATATGACCATATGGTGCGAACCAATACTGTAGTTCTCCCTGGTTCTGATGCGGCTGTTATAAGGGTGAAGGGAACAAATAAAGGCATTGCAATGACGGTTGATTGTAATAGCCGATACTGTTATCTTGATCCTTACATGGGAGGAATGATAGCCGTTGCCGAGGCAGCAAGGAATCTGGTCTGCTCCGGGGCAAAACCCCTGGCTATAACCGATTGCCTTAATTTTGGTAACCCGGAAAAGCCTGAGATAATGTGGCAGTTTGAGCAGGCTACTAACGGGATTAGTGATGCCTGTAAAAGACTGAACACTCCTGTGGTAGGGGGAAATGTCAGTTTTTACAATGAGACCCAGGGAGAGGGTATCTACCCTACACCTACAGTGGCTATGGTTGGTATTATTCCCGACATTAACCTCCATCAAACCCAGTGGTTTAAAGATGATGGTGATGTAATAGTAATGCTGGGAAAGCTTTATGAAGAGCTGGGGGGCAGCGAATACCTGGCAGTTGTCCATGGCATTGAGGAGGGTATCCCTCCCAGGATTGAGCTGGATTTAGAGATTGCTGTGCAGAATACCTGTTTGGATGCTATCCGGAAAGGAATAATAAAGTCAGCCCATGATTGTTCTGAAGGCGGTATCGCTGTCGCGCTGGCAGAATGTTGTTTCTCAGGCCCTAAATTTAATCGCGGCGCAAAGGTAACTATTAGTGAAAATATACGAGGAGACTGCCTTCTTTTTGGAGAATCTCAATCTCGGATTATAGTCTCATTGGATAAGGTTAATTTGGATCATTTTAAGGAAATTGCAGAAAAAAATAAAGCCCCTTTTAAAATTATTGGAAGGGTTGGTGGAGAGAGATTGGTAATAAACGAGCTTATTGATTGTTCTGTGGAGACTCTTAAGCAAAGATGGGAAATGGCCATTAAAGAGAGGGTTTGAGGAAGGGATCAGGAAACCCATAATGTTTGATAAATTTAGAGAAGAATGCGGTGTATTTGGAGTCTTTGGACATCCTGAAGCCGCCAACCTGACGTATCTGGGATTATATGCCCTGCAGCACCGGGGGCAAGAAAGCGCTGGCATTGTATCATCTGATGGCGGAATACTGCGTTCCCATCGCCAGATGGGGCTGGTTGCGGATATATTCAATGAAGATATCTTATGTAAGTTAACCGGTTGTAGCGCTATAGGTCATGTGCGGTATTCAACGGCCGGTTCAAGTTTATTAAAAAACGCGCAACCCTTTGTAGTAACTTATTCTCAAGGGGGTATAGCGGTTGCCCACAATGGGAATTTGGTGAATGCAGGACTGATGAGGCATGAACTGGAGGAGGGTGGCTCAATCTTTCAATCTACAATGGATACAGAGATAGTAGTGCATCTTATGGCAACCTCCCGGGCAAGCTCACTGGTTGAGCGTATAATCGATGCCCTTTCAAGGATAAAAGGGGCATATTCTTTGCTATTTCTTACGGAAAGAGAGATGGTTGCTGTCCGTGATCCTCATGGCTTTCACCCTCTGGTTTTGGGAAGGCTTAAGGGTGCTTATATAGTATCATCTGAGACCTGTGCCTTAGATTTAATAGAGGCCGAATACATACGTGAGATTGAACCGGGAGAAATTGTACTTATAGATGATCACGGCCTCACTTCCTATAAACCATTCAGCTCTTTGAACAAGTTCTGTATATTTGAATTAGTCTACTTTTCGCGTCCTGACAGCAATATATTCGGAAGAAACGTCTATGCTGTTAGAAAAGAGATGGGCAGACAACTGGCTCGAGAGAACCCGGTTGAGGCAGATATTGTAATACCTGTGCCAGACTCGGGAATCCCTGCCGCTATTGGTTATGCTGAAGAGTCTTCTATACCTTTTGAAATGGGGCTGATAAGAAACCACTATGTGGGAAGGACATTTATTGAGCCTCAGCAGTCCATAAGGCATTTTGGCGCAAAGATTAAGCTTAACCCTATAAAGGACTTTTTGAAGGGAAAGCGGGTAATAGTCATTGATGATTCTATCGTAAGGGGGACTACTTCTCACAAGATAATAAATATGATACGAAACGCAGGAGCCAGAGAAATCCATGTTCGAATAAGCTCTCCTCCTACCGCCCATCCATGCTTTTATGGCATTGACACCCCCGCAAAAACAGAGCTTATTGCTTCTTCCCACACTGTTTCTGAAATCAACCGGTTTATAACTTCTGATTCTCTTGAGTATTTGAGTATTGAAGGACTTAGAGAATCGGTTAAAAATGGTGGATGTGATTTTTGTGATGCATGTTTTACCGGAGAATACCCCATAGAACCCCCTGTTGATCTGGACTCCAGGCAACTGACTCTGTTCGAGAGAGAGATAGTTATATAGTTAGAGATATGGATTATAAAAGCAGGCTATTAAAAATACTAAAGGAAAAGTCATACGAAAGGGGAAAGTTTGTCTTAGCTTCCGGGAGAGAAAGTGATATGTATATTGATGGGAAACAGACAACCCTTAGTGCTGAAGGCTCGTATTTGGTGGGCAAGATGTTTTATGATATAATCCGAATGTCCAAGGTTCCCATAGATGGGGTAGGGGGGTTGAGTTTGGGCGCAGATCCTATTGTTACTGCCATATCTCTGGTTAGTTATACTGAAGGGAATCCCATCCAGGCATTTATTGTCAGAAAAGAACCAAAGAAACACGGCACGTCGCTATGGATTGAAGGGGTAAAAGGTCTGAGAAAGGGAGCTAAGGTTGCAATAGTAGATGATGTGGTGACAACGGCGGGCTCAACCTTAAAGGCTATCCATCGAGCTGAGGAAGAGGGTTATGAGGTAGTTAAAGTTCTGACTTTGGTCGATAGGGAAGAGGGAGGCAGAGAAAATTTAGCAAAAGAGGGGTATCAACTGGAGGCTGTATTCACAAAAGCAGACTTTCTCGAAGATAGATGAATTAAGATGTCCCTAGAATCCCACCATTCCACCATTCCATTATTCCACCATTCCAATTTCACAATGAAGCGGGACTAGGTTCAAATCAAAAAAGGTATAAGGAGACGTTTATTGTGAATGTTAGAAGGAAATTACCTGGCCTTATAAGCATACCATTCCTTTTAATTCCATTAACCTTTTTAACCAATCTTTCCCATGCAATTCAACGAGTTACCCCCGATAGTATATCGACAAAAGGTCCCATAACAGACAGAATCCCAAGCTCATTGATTAACATGGGAGATGGAGACAAGTCTTACGCTATTCTCGTTGACAAATCGAAACAAAAGCTCTATTTATACTCATACGGCAACCATGGATATGTGTTGTCAAAGATATTTAATTCCTCTACCGGGGAAAATAGCGGCGACAAAGAAAGAAAAGGGGATTTTAAAACCCCAGAAGGGGTCTATTTTGTTACTGAGATCATTGAGGGCAGGGAACTACCACCCAAATATGGAGTGAAGGCCTTCGTACTGGATTACCCTAACTACCTGGATAAAAGAAGGAATAAGGGTGGTAATGGGATATGGCTTCACGGTACAAATAAGGAGTTGATGCCTACTGATACAAATGGATGTATAGCCCTGGAAAATGAGGATGTACTTTACCTCTCAAGATATATTGAACCCTATAGCACACCGATAATTATCAAAGAAAAAATAGATTACCTACATAAAGATTCCCTCCTACAGGAGAATAGAGAGATTCAGGATTTTATTTCCAAATGGTTAAGCTATTGGGAAAACAAGGAATTAGACAACTATATGGCAAGTTATTCTGAGAGGTTTCGGTCGGAGAACATGGACTGGCAGTCGTGGAGAGCCAAAAAGAGGTCTCTTAATAGAATATACAAAACAATCAATATAACATTGGAGAACTTGAGAATATTCAGACAAAAGGATAGCGTTGTTGCACTTTTCCTTCAGGGTTACCATTCAGGTAGCTTTGATAGTTTTGGATTGAAGAGATTGTATTTAGAAAAAGGGAAAAATGGCTGGGAGATAATAGGCGAGACATGGAGTCCGTTGCCCCCTTCTTTGAAAAAGTATAGAGACCGTTTGGCGAAAAATATACTCAAGCCAAAAGAGAAGCCTTTAATTAAACCCACTCTAGAGTCAGAAGAACAATCAATCCGTTCTTTTATTTCTAAATGGAAGGCATACTGGGAAAACAAAGAGTTAGACAGGTATATGTCTTGTTATTCTAAAGGGTTCAATGCTAAGGGTAGGGGCTGGCAGTCATGGAGAGATTATAAAAAGGCCCTCAATAAAAAGGTACGTACTATTAATATAAAGATAGGTGATATTAAAATCCTGAAACAAGAGAATAAGGTAATTGCAGATTTTCGGCAGGACTATCGTTCAGACAGCTATGACGATTCGGGGATAAAGAGATTGTATTTAGAGAAGAAAGGGGACGACTGGGAAATTGTCGGTGAGGATTGGAAGTCAGATTTTGATAACGATAGTACTCAAAAATAAGCTTCCAGCGAGATAAAGATGAAAAAAGACTCTTTAACCATTATCTTTATGAGGCACGTGGGTAAGATATGGTCATTTGAAATAAAAACCAATAGGTTTATTTATATCCTTATATTGCTTGTATGTTCAATATTAGCCTCTATGTATTTTACCTATGGGTACTTTTCCTTGTGCCGGGAGAGGGCTTTATTGGTCAAAGAGATTCAAAGGTTAGAGTTGGATATTAGAAACCGGTCAAATTCTATTGAAATAAAAGGGGTTAAACCGGTCTATAACCCCAGGAGTGCCCCTGTTTCACGTGGTCCAGGTAGTCCAGAAAAATCCAAGATAGCGACACTCTTATCCTCGGAAATCAGTATAGGAGGTTTTAAGGTGGTGACGGCTGAATCAGAGCCGGATATTATTAATTTTACCTTTACAGTATTTAACAACACTGAAGACAATAGACTGGTTTCTGGATACATAGCAATGATAGCGCAAAATGAAGATATTAACTCTCCCGTCTACGGGGCATCTTCCATGGTTGAAGTTAAAAACGGGGTTCCCGTGGACTACAGAAAGGGACAGTTCTTTGCAATAAAGCATTCAAAACCCTTAAAAGGACGTATTAAAAGGCCAAAAGGAGGGGTAGAGTTTAAAGAAATTGTAATCTTTGTTTATTCAATTGAGGGGGATATTTTGCTGAATAAATCCTTTAAAATAAAGACATAATAGGAGAACTTGGCTCCCCTTAGCTCCGTAATTGGAATATTATTAATAATTGAATGGTGGAATGATGGGGGTTGTAGAACTTCCGAGACGTGACAGGTGGATAAACAATGAGTCGACAATATAACGTTCACCTCAAAAAAATCTTGATAACCTTCTTGTTTTCCTTACTGTTGATCCTTCCCAAGAGAAGCATAGCAGCTACTAAACACGAAATATATTTACCTAACACCCAATACGAGTTAAATGTATATAGGATTTATGGCAATAAGCCTGGTAAAACCCTCTTAATAATTGGCGGAATTCAAGGGGATGAACCAGGAGGGTATCTATCTGCAGATCTTTATGCAGACATGTCTCTGGAAAGTGGTAATTTGATTGTTGTGCCCAGGGCCAATTTTTATTCTATCCTCTTAAATCAACGTGGTCCAAGTGGTGATATGAACAGAAAATTCACCGACTCTTCCATAAAAGACTATAATAGTAAGATTGTTTTCGTACTGAAGAGATTAATAGCAGAATCTGACTATCTCTTAAATCTCCATGAGGGTTCGGGGTTCTATTCCACCAGATGGGAGAGTGACATTAGAAATCCCTTGCGCTATGGTCAATCCATAATAGCTGATGCCGATATATTCTATTCAAAGCGGAACAAAAAAACCCTTTATTTAGGTGATCTCGCAAGAAAGGTAGCAAGCAAAGTTAACGAACACATAAACAACCCCGATTTTCATTTTCATTTTAATAATCACAGGACCAGTTCACCTGATACCCCCCATATAGAGCAGCGTAAGTCGGCAACATACTACTCATTAACCGATCATGAAATCCCTGCGTTCGGGATTGAAACATCCAAAAACATTCCCTCTGTTAGACTGAGGATTAAGTTTCAAACGATGGTAATCAATGCCTTTATGAAAGAGTTAGACATTATGCCGGAAAACCCGAAGATATATCTGGATCCACCCCTCTTGAAGTACCTTGTTGTCTCTATAAACGACTCTCTTCCTTTGGTAGTCTTCAATCAAAAGAGATTAACCTTGCAGAAGGGAGATAGTATTGAGATATCTCATGTCGAAACAAACTACGAAAGGGGGCTCTCCGTAGATATTTCAAAGATGGGCACAAAAAATGACTATAGAAAAAAGTTTGTGGTTAATGAGCCAACCTCCATTATCGTAAGAAAAGATAATTATAAATGTGGTGAAATTCAGGTATCGCTGGCTTCCCAGAAGGGAGATCGTCTTTTTGTAAAGAGTGTAGATGTAATTCCAAAAGTGGAATATTTTGTACTGGATGTTAATGGTATTAAAAGGGTTTTTTGCAATAATGAGCGAGTTCAAGTTGTTAAAGGAGATAAGATAAAGATTATCGATGTGATAACTAATCCTTCAGAGTTCAAGAATACTACCGTTAATTTTCTTGGCTTTGTTGGTAATAAAAGCAATAACAGTGGAAATGACCGTGGATACATAATAAATACAGCAAGGGATGTTTGGAAAAAATACTCTACAGACGGAAAAGGCAATCAGTATCGAATAGTAGTATCGAATAAAAGTAAAAATATGGGCCAAATTTTTATAGATTTGGTGGAGCCTGAGCTGTATTATCTGGTGGTAAAACACAATGGGAAAGAAGGGGTGTGCTACGATAACGGTAAGGTTATAAGGGCGTTGTATAATGATTACATAGAAATAGCCGATCTTCGTACCAATATCGCCGATAACTCGGGAGTCAAGGTAAATTTTAGAGGATATATACATGGGGATGATGGAGAGGATAGAAAGCGTATTATAAGATTAGATGGAAACCTGCAAAAAAAGTATTCCCTCGACAAAAAAGGGAAGCAATATGAGATTTTGGTAACCAGGGAGGGATTGCTTATAGGTAAGGTCATCGTTGAGATAGGATAATCGAGGCGGGGGTTGATTCTTTTGTAATAGGCAATATTGAGAAAGGAGGTCAGGGCGGATAGATATGCTTAGAATGAAATTTCTGCTTAAAAAAGCATTTACTCCGATAACTATAATGGTAATACCTCACAGCGGCAGAAAACCGTTCAATCTCAAGATACCTTCTATAGGCATATTCATTTCAGTGCTCCTCTGGCTCATTGGAACCGGTTATGTCTTCTCAATAGCTATTGACACGCTTGAATATTACAGGATGCAGGAGAAGGTTCAGTATTATTCGGACGAGTTTCTGGAAATGAAGACAACAATGTCAGCGCTTAAAAAAGCGGAAGCTGAGTTCAAAAAACTCTTTTCTCTGAAATCCAAAGAAAAGGTTCTTGAAAACGTGGATACATCAGACAGCGGCGTAATTGACATGGAAGCTCTGAAGAAGCAGATAAAAAAGACGGTTGAAGACGTTGGAGAGATAAAAGATTACCTGAGCCAGCGAAGAGACCTTTACATGGCAACACCCAAAGGCTGGCCTCTCATAGGGAATGTAACTTCACCCTATGGCAAAAGGAAGCATCCTATAACCGGTGAAAAAGATTTTCACAACGGAATAGATATAAGCGCCTCTCCGGGCAATCCTGTTACAGTCACTGCTGACGGCATAGTGAGTTTTGCCGGATGGCACGGCGGTAGCGGCAACGTTGTAGTTGTTGAGCACGGTTTCGGATTTTCAACGGTTTATGCCCATAACAAGATGAATGCGGTTAAGATAAGCCAGAGGGTAAAAAGAGGAGATGTCGTGTCCTATGTCGGCTCGACAGGAAATATAACAGGTCCCCATCTTCATTACGAAGTATGGAAGAACGGCAGTCCTGTTAATCTGAAACCTTTTATCTAAGGGAGGAATTAAGAAATGGGTTCAATCGGTTCAATGTTTTCAAAAAACACAGAAAAGCTCGGATCATTTATCGGCAGCAACTGTCATTTCAAAGGTGACATAAAAACACAGGGAACACTGCGGATTGACGGCACAGTTGAAGGCAATATTGAAGCTAACTGGCTCATACTTGGAGAAACAGCGCATCTTAAGGGCGATACCGTCTCAAGAGGCATTATTGTCGGAGGCAGGGTTGACGGCAATCTGAACGCCAGAGAAATTATAGAGATTAAGGCAAAAGGACAGGTTACAGGGGAGATTACGACAAGCAAACTCAGCATTGCAGAAGGTGCAATGTTTAACGGCCGTTCTTCAATGTTCAGAGAAGAATCAAATGTGGTTGAACTGCAGGCAAAGGAAAAGGTGTCTTAGACATTTTAATTCCGAAGGCACGTATAAATATGTTATACATTGTCCATAAATAAAAATAGGGAAGGTGAAACATGGAATGGAAGACTAGAGTTACAGAGATGCTGGGGATGAAATATCCTATTATTCAAGGGTCATACGGTGGATTTGGCACTTCAGCGATTGCAGCGCCTGTTTCCGAGGCAGGGGGTTTAGGTATTATTACTGCAGGGGCTTTGAAAACTCCGGAAATGCTCAGGGAAGATATACGAAAAGCCAGATCCATGACTGATAAGCCTATCTGTGTGAATCTTACTGTGGGGATGTGTCCGCATATCGATGAGATGCGGGAAGTTGCCATTGAGGAGAGTATCCCTGTCGTTGAAACCTCAGCATTTCAAGCCACCGATCATGGAAAGCGACTGAAGGAGGCCGGGGTTAAGTGGATTCACAAGGTAGCTACTGTTAAGCATGCAATAGTAGCTGAGAAACAGGGGGCTGATGCAGTTGTTATTGTTGGCATGGAGGGGGTCGGATTTAAGAGTGTGGACCAACTTCCTACACTTACCAGTATAACATGGGCAGTTAAACAGATAAAAATACCGGTAATTGCAGCCGGTGGTATTGGAGATGCTCGGGGATTTCTGGCTTCTTTGGCAATGGGGGCCGAGGCAGCGTATCTGGGAACAGCTTTCATGGCCACTAAAGAATGTCCCATATCAGAACGGCATAAGCAATATCTTGCGGATGTCGATCCGTCTGATCCTAAGCTTATGAAAAAGGTTTTGGCCCCACCTAACCCTTTGGACCTGGAAAAGGTTATGAAACTGAGAGGGAAGATTCCCCATGGTGAGTGGATGATGAAGCTGGAGAGGGTTTTATTGAAGGAAGACCCTGATGCTGATACGTCGTTTGAAAGTGATGAAGTACTAAAACTTGCTCCCGGCTCTCTGGCTGTGAGCGGAATAGACAAGATATTAACTGTGAAGGAACTCATAGACAGCATTATTAATGGCGCCGAAGATATTCTAAAAAGTGGGGTTTTTGCTGGGATAAGGGGTTAGAGAGTAGTAAGAGTTTTATATAAAGGAGGAAAGGATTATGATCAGATTAATAGGGTTTTTCTTTGCAGCTATTTTTTATTTCAATGGGATTCCCCATTTCATTCAAGGGATCTGTGGCAAGACTCACATGACCCCCTTCGCCCGCAAGTCACGTCCTTTGACCAATGTGATCTGGGGATTGATCAACTTTGTTATTGGAGAGGTGATAATGCACTTATCCAAAACGGACACATGGGAACCTTCCCAGATAGTGGCTTTCTGGCTGGGAGCAATTGTGATCTCTGTATACCTATCCATTTTCTGGAGCAATCCAGAGGCCAGGCTTCCATGGCATAAGGATTAAAAAGTTTTACCACTGTTATTCTAAAACTATACCTACGGCTGTCCCTTTCGCTACCAATCTATCGCTCTGGTCTTTGACCTCTACTTCTATTATTCTTGTCTTACGCCCATTGTGGATTACCCATGCCTCGGCAACTATATCTTCGTCTATCTTGGGAGAAGAAATAAAATTAACACTGAACTGACCCCCAACACACGGCCCCAAGGTCATAGCTGCGGTTCCACAAGTGTGATCGGCTAATGACAGGATGGCACCGCCATGAGGGGCCTTTGAGGGATTTAGCAACTCCTGCTTCAGCTTCAGGGATATCTTTGCTTTACCTTTAGAAACTTCAATTACTTTTAATCCAAGGAGCTTTGCATAACTGGAATTGTCACTCATTTCAGATATAGAATGAACATCATGGGAAATATTGCTTTTTGTTTTAACACTCATTGTATTCTTCCTCTGGGATCAACAATAGTATCTGTTTTCCAATTTGCATCATTTCTTTCTGGGTAGTCTCTATTGAAATGTAGGCCTCTGCTTTCCTTTCTTATCAAGGCAGATTCTATTATTAGCCTGGCTACTACGGCTATATTTCTCAACTCCACCAGATCGCTGGATATGGTAAAATTCCAGTAGTACTCTGTTATCTCTTCTTGAAGGAGTTGGATTCTCCTTTTGGCCCTGTTTAACCGTTTATCGGATCTCACAATACCTACATAGTTCCACATAAGACGCCTGATCTCATCCCAGTTTTGAGATACAACTACAGACTCGTCGCTATCTACGGCACCACTGGAATCCCATTGCGGAATATGGGGGGGGCTTTTTCGATCGTCCTTGATATCCTTGACACTTTTGATAGATGCACTATGACTGAATACCAATGCCTCTAAAAGAGAATTGCTTGCCAGTCTATTTGCTCCATGTAGTCCGGTAAAAGCTGCTTCTCCACAGGCATAGAGCTTTTTTATACTGGTCTCTCCGTTGATATCCGTCACTACTCCACCACATATATAATGAGCGGCAGGAACAACCGGAAGGAGTTCCTTTGTCATATCAATCCCGAAGGAAAGGCACCTTTCGTAAATATTGGGGAACCTTCGTTTGATTAAATCAGCATCCCTGTGGCTGATGTCTAGAAACACACAATCATCACCGCTCTTTTTCAATTCATTGTCAATCGCCCGGGCCACTATGTCTCTTGGCGCCAGATCCCCTGAAGGATGGTATTTCTTCATAAAAGGTGTACCGTCTCCTAGCCTGAGAATACCTCCTTCTCCTCTGAGGGCTTCAGATATTAAAAAAGACTTTGCATCAGGGTGATACAGACAGGTTGGGTGGAACTGAATGAATTCCATGTTGGCTATCCTGGCGCCTGCCCTGTATGCCATTGCCATTCCATCCCCGGTGGCAATATCGGGATTGCTGGTGATAAGATAGACTTTACCTGCTCCTCCAGTAGACAGGAGGGTCACTTTCGAAAGGAAGGTA
>Ga0265296_1002662_pt1 | contig 17642 bp, 16 predicted proteins | sample MunlanPumphouse1_FD_189073 | JGI IMG/M metagenome (GOLD analysis project Ga0265296, IMG submission 189073) | Groundwater microbial communities from a municipal landfill in Southern Ontario, Canada - Pumphouse #1 | ecosystem: Environmental > Aquatic > Deep subsurface > Groundwater | place...
GGGCGTCCTCATTCGTGGGGGTTCTCCGCAAAATGGGTTCTGACTTTTTCAAACAAACACCACCAAATTATCTAACGGGATGAACATTGCAGGGGTCGGGGGGTTAGAATCCCCCACGGTCCATACGAAAGCGCCCCGATGAAACCGGGGCGCTTTCGTTTCCTGAATGTGCCACGTGGCACAATACCGGATCAATCTGCGGGGCTCCCACAAAAGGTTCTCCCCGAGACCTCTGCAAAACTCCCTCCGCGTCGTTTCGAGCGAGCCGCGCGAGTCGAGAAATCTCGCAGCGATGCGATCGAGGTCTCTCGACTCCGCTGCGCTCCGCTCGAGATGACGAGTTTTACAGAGGTCCATGCATAGATCATTACAGTACCGCTCTCCACTGATGAGGTGAGGGATCATGCCCTCCAAGTTTCTATTCCCCTTCCCATAACTCCCCCTCGCCCCCTCTTACGCTAAGCGGGGGAGATCGGACTCTCATTTGGCGTTTCAATAGATTATCTGCCCCCTAGTCAATGTCGTGACGCCTCCGACTGAAAATGTGCCACGTGGCACAATACCGGATCAACTCAGTCCCGTTCGAGAAAATCGGGAGGGCCCTGCTCCTCCCATTAGAGTAAGGGGAGGTTGGGAGGGGTTATGAATGGCTCGATTAACTCCCCCGCGCCCCCTCTTACTCTAAGAGAGGGGCCAACTTCTCCATCCGTTGAGATAGGTAGGACTCGCCCAAAGCCAAGGCATTGCGCTGTATTGCCATGCTGAGGGTGATACAAAGGATTGTCAGCGAATCTAACGAATATAGTTTTATGACACTAGAGTGCCAAGATAAATGGAGCCAGCTCTAAAAATGGCTCGTATTACGAAAAATCCAAAACATGACACCATCCTTATATTATTTTGTTTTGTTGATTCCGGCAAACAATTCCTACCCATCCTTGAATCAAGGACAGCACGTAGCTAAATCGGGATGATGTGCGCTATAGTTTAGGTGGCCGCATTGCCACCTACCACAAACTCAATGGGCCCGTAGCTCAGCGGTAGAGCACTTCGATGGCATCGAAGGGGTCAGGGGTTCGATCCCCCTCGGGTCCATACGAAAACACCCCAATGAGTTTGGGGTGTTTTCGTGTACCGGTACGCAACTATCGAACTATTTGACGCCGTGAATATGCCGAGTATGCTCTTGGTATCCTCCATAGCGGAGGACATAGGAGACGTCCCATGCGAACGTTCGTTCTTTCGGCAATCGCCGTGCTCGCGATCGCCGCCGCCGCGCTTGTCCTCACCACCTCCGAGGCGGAGGCGTATGTGGACTGCGAAGATTGCGCGGTTGCCCACGCGCAGCAGGCCGCACCGACCGCCGACGCAATCGCACCCGCAACCGCGGACGCCGACGGGAACATCCCGTGGAACGAGCCGGAGGTCAAGACGGTGGAAGGCAAGTGCGGTCCCGGATCGTGCAGAACCGGATCCTGCGAATGCCACGGCGACTGCTGCTCCGTTTGCGGCACCACGGTCATGACCGCGTGCTGCGAGGATGGAAACGGGAACTGCTTCCCGTGCAACCCGATGGTGTGCCCGCGTTGCGGGAAGGGCTGCATCTGACCTGAGCGCCGAACCCGCCCCGATGGAAGTCGAGGCGGGTTCTCCATGCGCCGTCCAGAGAGTACTGAAAAATTCGAAAACCATAGTCCCTGAGCTTGTCGAAGGGGCGGCGTATTCGCGAAACTAAGCAAACCCTTCGACTCCGTTTCACTCCGCTCAGGGAGTATTCGGGAGTTTTTTAACGGTACGCCCACGGGATTGACGATGCGCACAAAGTGCGGTACGGTTGTCCTATCGTCCATTCACAACCACAGGAGGTCCCGTGCGAATTCGCACCACACTCGGCGCGCTCATGGGCGCAGCATTCGTCCTCACCCACGCTCCCCGCGCCCACGCATCCCACGCCGATCACGTCATGCAGAGCATCTTCGAGTTGTGTGCACAGGATGCCCTCGCTCCATTCATCGAATGCGTGCACACGGAGACGGCGAAGCGCACGCCCGAGGAACTCCGCCAAATGCAGGTGACGTGCGGATTCTACCCCGATATCGAAACCGCACGCCGTGATCCGAAGAGCGGGGCCGCAGACAAACGCACGCTGCGATGCATGCGCACACTCGCTAAAACCGAGTTCGCAGAGCGGAGGAGCCACGAGCACGCGATGGATGATGAAGACAATGAAGAAGCGAGGCACCCGGAGCAGCTCAGGATCGGTGACGGCGTAGCGTCATTCAAGCCGGGTGGCGGCATAAACGGCGACGACCACCACGAGTCATGGAACTTTGGCGCCGGACTCACCGGCGAGTGGTTTCCGAAGGACGGAGGATTCGTCGCACTCGCCGGGAAGCTCGACTACACGGAATCGAAATTCGAAGTGACTGGCAGTGGACTCGACGTAGTGCACGCATCGAATGTCTTGACTGGCAACGGCGACCTCCTTATCCTCTTCGGGAACGGCGGCGAATTCGATGCAACTGCGCACGAATACTCCGCATCGCCGGTCGGCGTCTACCTCCGCGGCAAGCTCTCCAAGGGAGTCACGGGCGGACCGCTCGTGGATTCGCTCTTTGCGGGCGGTGTCGGCGTCGGCACCGCAATCTCCCCGGCGCGTTGGAGGATCGACGGCATCCGCACTGCACTCGACAGAGAGCGCTTCGCAATCCTCGCCGGCATCTGGGGAGCAACGCTCCACGTCACCGGCGTGAATGGCGAGGAAGAGAACATCGAGACGATGGGACCACTCCTCATCATGCGCTGGCGCGTGGCGAGCGGCTTCGAGATTAGGGCAAGCATGCACGGACTGCCCTTCCAAAACATGTTCGGCCTCGGGGCGACTCCCGAGTACGGAGAGCTCACGCTCGTACCATCGTTGACCGTGGGACGCTTCCAGATCAGCGCGACCATCACCCACACGACGACCAGTCACGACGATGCGCACGCACCAACGAGCACAACGTACTCCGTCGACCTCGGATTCACGGTGCCGCTCTAATACCCCCACAAGGAGGCGTCGCACCACGAGAGACCCCGCGATGCGGGGTCTCTTCCATTTTCTGAGCGCCTCGGAGTCCACCACGGAAGACGAGAAGACCCGCCCCGGTGAACACCGGAGCGGGTTGTAGGAGCGCTGATGGTCGGAGACCTCACGCTTACATACAGCGGAATTCAGGGATCAATGAACAAAGATCCAAGAATTCAAGACCTCAGGGGGCGATCACTGCGCCAGGTATTCCGCAGCGATACCGTTGTGGTAGTCGGGGTGATCACATTCGCTGGGTCCGTACCATACCCAGCCGCCAGCGTATATGCGTGGATCCGGTGGGCTCGCGGAGATGCCAAAGTGGCCGTATTCGATGGGGATCGGTTCCCACTTGACCACCTGTTCTAAGTGGGTTAGGATCATGCACCCAGCAGCGAACGTACTGAGATCGCACTCGATGACGCTCACCGCCTCACTGCTCGGACGAACCAAGTTGTTGCGGCGACGAAGACCGAACTTGCATGGGACGATGCAAATATCGAAATCATCCCGAAAGTCACCGGGCGTGTGAAACTCCGTTGCCCTCTCGGCGTAGTAACTCAGGTAGTTCGGACCGATCCGACATCGGCACCCACCGTAGTTGTCGAACGCCATTTTGGACTCGATGGCAGAGAGCACCATGTCGACGGCCGAAGCGTAGCTCGAGCTGAGCTTCTTCCACTTAGGGATGGCGAACCACCCTTCGACATTCGGGGGAAGCGGCTTCGTGGCGATGTTTTCGTCGAACGTGGCACCATTGAGTGCCGGGAAGAAATGACGCAAACTCGCGACCTGATCCGCGATCCCCTTGATCTTGTAGCCGTCGGGATACATGCCATCCTCCGTGTGTTGGGAACGAACGATCGTCTGAGTGTAGCATGGGGGTGCGGAGGCGTCAAATGGGCTGTACGGGGTAATCTAAGTCTGTTGGTACAAACTCCTCATACGATGGAGTCATATGTACCAGCTCAACCAAGTGCCCTCCGAGGCGCAAATTCGGAAGTACCTCCGGCGCATCGTGTTCGGCCGGAACGTGCGGTGCCCAGAATGTCGATCCCAGAACGTCGTCGCGTACGAGGATCGGTACCGATGTCGGAAGTGCCGCGGGAAGTTCTCCCTGACCTCCACGACATGGCTCGGGGACATGAAGCTCTCGCACCAATCCTTCTGGCTCCTCCTCTGGTGCTGGACGACGATGATCCCGGTCCGACAAGCGATGGCGCTCTGCCATCGATCGGAGGGAGCCGTCCGTCACTGGTACGATCAATTCCGATCCCACCTCCCCCAGGATCCCGTCATTCTAGCGAAACTCGTCCAACTCGATGAGATGTACGCGACGGAGCGATCCCTGCTCATGGGGAAGCAACCCGGAACTCGGAAGCTCGCCTGGGAGGTCCTCACCACCACGAATGTCCAGCGGCACCATGCGACGTTCTTCCTCCAGCAGCACGTGAAACCAGGCACGAAACTCCGCACGGATGGGGCCGCCATCTACCGGACGATCGATCAGTGGTGGCCGGTCCAGCACGCCTTCGACATCCACAAGAAATTCGAGTTCGCGCAGACCTCCGAGATCGAGGGAACTTTCGGGAATCTCCGCACGTTCATCCGCCGGATGTACCACCACGTGACTCCGGAACAGTTCTCTGCAATCGTCGGGGAATTCTGCTACCGATTTTCACATCCTGAATTGTTCAAAAATCCGCTCGGTTATCTTGAAAAATCGTTGATGGCTGTACCAATTGACTAGGTATACCCGCTGTTGTACGGACCGTTGAAAAATTTGAGAACGCCCCACCCGTAGAAATGGGTGGGGCGCTTGATTGCCGCACACGGGGTCGGGCGCGGACTCAGAACGACTGGAAGAACTCCACTGCGTGGGCTGCGGCCTCGTGCCCGCCGCTCCACGCCATGAGGAGGAAGAGCGTCGCCGCGAGCGTTGCGTACGTCGCCGCAACCGCGACCGTCCTCCGTGGCGACATCTCCCACTCCTGCCCCACGTCCGCCGCAGCGGCGGACTCGATGAGTCGAGCGAACGCGCGCTCGTTCACGAGGTTGACGACGATCGTGGCACAGTCGCAGGCCGCTTCGTAGGAGAGATCGGCGACCGCGTCGGAGCAATGGCCATCCGCGGACTCTTCCGACGGTGCACGAGCACGCAGCATGAGCCGCGGCGACTCATCGAGGACATCCTCGCCGACCCGACGGAGTTCGGAGGCCTCCATGGAAACGGGGAGTGGTGGTCCCGAATGGAAGCGCTGCATGAGACGGACGGTAATTCGCCCCGCCTCCTCGTGTGCGTCGTTGCGCCGCCCGGTGCCGTCCGCGAACTCGCGGACCCAGCGCACGAAGCGCGGATCACCCTCCGAGCAGCACAGGAACTTCTCCCGTCGCCTCCGGAGCCGATTGGTCCACCGTTGATCGTACTTCCCGACGACCCTACGGAGCTCTGCGAGCCGCTCGAGGTGCGGACGGATCGTTGCGTCCTTCCGGAGCGCTCGGACGCGGAGGATGAGCCGGTCGAGCGGCTCACCGGCAGGCGCACCGGAGCACCGCCGGATCGCATCGAGACACTTCACGATGTCCGCGCGGTGCTCGCGGGCTTGGTCCACGCGCCTGCGCCGCGTTCGCTGGACTCTTCGAGGAACCCGAGGACCCCGAGCCACGCGAAGAGGTAGTAGCCCTTGGCGATGCAGAACGCCATCGCGAGCGCGCTGATGCCGAGCGTGAGGACGGTGGACCGCCAGCCGCGCAACGACTGCACGAGCGATCGGACGACACGTCCGCCGTCGAGCGGGAACACCGGGATGAGGTTGAGGAGGTTCACGAACGCCATCCAGCACGCCGCGACCTCGAACACGCGGTTGCCCGTCAGGAGGAACGCGACGGCGGTGACCGCCGTGACGATCAGCCCCCAGATCGGCCCCATGAGCGCGACGTACCCTTCCGCCCACGCGGACGGGAACGCGCTCTCCGGCACTGCCGCACCGCCGAAGAATGGGATGAAGTAGAACCCGCGCGTCGCCATCCCCACCCGGCGCATCGCCCAGACGTGCCCGGACTCGTGGATGCCGATGAGGAGGAGGAGCGCGACCGCGAACCGCCAGTCCACGAGCACCGAGTACACGCCGAACGACCCGACGCCGAGTGCGAGCTTCGTCGCGCTCGCGCCCTTCACGAACTTCGTGAGGAGCGCAGCCCCCTTCGCGAGTATCGCGAGCAAGGGCTTCGCGAACTTCAGCGCCAAGATGACGAACGCCACCACTCGAGTGAGCATCGCTGTCCTCCGTATTCGGTTGTCTTTGCTATGGGAATGAGCTTGCGCGAACCGTAGCATGAGGCCGCGCGACCGTCAACACCAACGCCCCCGCTTGGAGGCGGGGGCGTGGGGTCAAACTGCGGTATCAATTCTCACTGTACGGGCTCGGCTTCCGGCGCTTCCTTCCCGAACTTTTCCCCGAGCAGCCCTTCGAGTCGCTCGAGCCGCGGTGAGTACTGGAATCGCCGCGAGCTGATGACCTTGTACAGGAGCTGCTGGAGCTCGTTGAACACCTCGTTGATCGCCTGGTTCGCCTCGCGGAAATCGCCCTCGTTCGCCGCGTCAATGATCGGCTGGAGCACCGCCGCGAATTCATCACGAACCGCGGCATCCTTCACGCGCTTGAGCTGGTTCCCAATCTCGGAGAGTCGCTGGACGACGCCGTTGATCTCGCCCGGGTGCTTCCCCTCGTAGATCGTCTGCATCGCGTCGTTCGCATCCTCGCAGCTCCCGGCCGCCACGCCGCTCTTCGCGGCGGCGATCGCCTGCTTCACCTCCTCGAGGTTCGCTTTGAACCGCTCGGGGTCGAGTCGCGCGGCGGCGAGCTTCTTCGCGGTCGCCGATCGTTCGAGCCGTTTGAGCTCGCGTTCGATCTGCGCGAACTGCTGCGGGAGCTCCGCCTTGCACCGGAACTCATTGACCTGCTCCCCCACCTGCTCGTCGTAGAACTCCTGCAGGCGCTCGCGCGTGCACTCCTTCGCGATCGCATTGTCGAACCCCTTGATCTTCGCGCGGAGCGCGACGAGCGTCTGGAGGTCGGCGTCGAGCTTCAATTTCCGGAGCATCTTCTCAAACCGGTTGAGCTCGCGGAACTGATCCCGAACCTGCCGACGCACATCGCGGCACTCCTGCGGATCCGGCGGCGGCTCGGGGCGATCCTCATCCACCGCAGCGTCGTCGTGCTTCGGCGTAGCCGGCTCCGCGGACGCTCCATCCGGAGGAGCGGCGGCCGGTTCTACGGGCACGGACGGCGGCGTGGGCGGCTTCTCCTCCTCGGAGAGCGCGGCGAGTGACACCACCGTCACCGCGGTTGCCGCCTCCGTTTTCGCGTCGGTCGCAACCACCGCTTCGATCGCGCGCGAGGTTGTCGCGAGGCCCACAGCGCCCACCGCGAGGAGGGCGATCATGGCGACGGTGCCCGGGGCCGCGAATCCCGGACGCATCCTAAGCGTGCAAGCATTACGCATACATGTGAGGGACTCAAGAATCCGCTCGATCATCCACAGTATAGCACGAACACCTACAGCGTGGGTCTCACGAGCGCACTCGCGTGCGCACGCGCCGCGTGGGCTGGCGGTGCGTCAGCGCGTGCGCGTGCGCCGCAAATTGTGAGGCATTCAAAATCTCCACGAGGACCGGCTTTCCGTTCCGACTGACGTGTACGATGAGATTCCCAACCTCCATCGCATGGTCAATCGGCGTCCGACGCGCGTACTCCACCGAGAGGATATCCGCCTCCGGCTCATACTGGAGCGTCATCGTCGTATGGTTACGCTGCGCATTGGCCGCCATATTGTGCGGTGCGTCCCGGGTAGAACGTGATGATGATTCGTTTTGTACCCGCGGTGCGGTAGACCACGCGGAGCACGTGCGCTGCATCCGGCGTCGTCTGCGCGATTCGGAGTGGGGCGCGTGACCGGTCCATGACCCCCGGTTGCTCCACCGCTCGAATGACCATCTCCATGGTGATGCGCACACCGTGCCGACGGAGCACCGCGAACTTCGCTCGCGCGTGCTTCGTGAAAACGATGGTCATACCGCGGTGGTTGGTAGGGCCAGTATCACATGCCTGCCGGCATCCGTCAATGCCCGCATTGCGTGTTGCACTCGAGTGCGATCCCCGCTACTGTTCCGATCAGTATGCCCCTGCAAATCGGTATCGTCGGCCTCCCGAACGTCGGCAAGTCCACGCTCTTCCGCGCGCTCACGCGGAAGCAGGTACCGTGCGAGAATTACCCGTTCTGCACGATTGATCCGAACGTCGGCGTCGTCGCGGTGCCGGACGAACGACTCGATGCGCTGGCAACCGTATCGTCCTCCGCGAAGGTCGTTCCGACGACGATCGAGTTCGTGGACATTGCCGGACTCGTCGCCGGCGCGCACAAGGGCGAGGGGCTCGGGAACAAATTCCTTGCGAACATCCGCGAGGTGGATGCGATCGCGGAAGTCGTCCGCGTGTTCGAGGGGAGCGGGGTCATCCACGTTGCCGGGCGCGTGGATCCCATCTCGGATGTCGAGACGATCGGACTCGAGCTTGCGATGGCGGATCTCGCGACGGTCCGCAAACGCATCGAGGCGACGCAGGGCAAGGCGAAGTCCGGGGACAAGGAGGCGATCCGCGATCTCGCGCTGCTCGAGGAGTGGGAACGACACCTGAACGCAGGACAACCGATCCGCAGCTTGCAGCTTACCGCTGACGCCTTACGCCTCGCTCAAGAGCTTCATCTCTTGAGCGCAAAGCCGCTGCTGTACGTCCTCAATGTTGATGACCGCGAGCAGCTCTCCGTGCCGGAGGAGGAGTGGCGGAAGCGATTCGCGTTCCTCGGGAGTGCGCCGTTCGTCGTCCTCTGCGCGAAGATCGAAGCGGAGCTCGCGGAGCTCTCCGAGTCGGACGCTGCCGCGATGCGCAGCGACCTCGGGCTCGCAAGTCCGAGCGGGCCTGCCCCGACCTCCGGTCTCGCGGCCGGAGCGTCGGGGCTCAACCGTCTCATCCGCGCTGCGTATGACACGCTCGGCCTCATCACGTTCCTCACCTCGGGTCCGACCGAGACGCGCGCGTGGACTGTGCCGCGCGGGACGAAAGCGCCGCAGGCCGCCGGCGTCATCCATACGGATTTTGAAAAGGGATTTATCCGCGCCGAGGTCATTGATTGGCGCGACTTCGTGGCGCACGGCGAGGCGAAGTGTAAGGAATTAGGGAAGATGCGACTCGAAGGGAAGGAGTACGAGGTGCGCGACGGAGACACGGTGTACTTCCACGTGAGCACGTGAGCGGAGCGGACACGTGACCTCGAACTGGTTCAGGCGTTCCGCATTTGGTACGATTGGGCCATGCGAAACACCGGTATGCGACTCGAACACTACCCCCCAGCGAAACTCGCGCGAGAGCTCCTCGACATCATGAGACGTCACCTCGACCTCACAAAGTACCGCGTGTTCTTCTTCGGTTCCCGCGTGACCGGAATGGGGGACGATCGCTCCGATGTGGACGTCGGCATTGAGGGAGCGGCTCCGGTACCATCCGCTGCGCTTGAGGCGATCACGGAGGACGTCCGTGCGCTTCGGACGCTCTACACAATCGAGGTCGTGGATTTCGCGACGACATCCGATGCGTTCCGCCGCGTGGCGAAGGAGCGCGTCGAGCTGATCGAGGAGGTCGCAGCGACCGGAACGCAATCGTAATCGAAACAGTATGTCGATGAAGTACGGAGAGCAACGCGCGCAGCTCGCGCAGGCGCTCGCTCGGCTCGAGGAAGCGCTCGCGGCGGAACGCAGCGCGATCAACCGCGATGCGGCGATCCAGCGGTTTGAGTTCACGCTCGACCTCGCATGGAAGACGCTGAAGACACACCTCGAAATCGCGAAGGGCACCGTGTGCGCATCGCCGAAGGATTGCTTCCGCGCGGCATTCCGCGTACGCGTCCTCGACGAGGATCCTGTGTGGTGCGATCTCGTGGACTACCGCAACCTCACCGCGCACACGTACAAGGAGGAACTCGCGGAACGCGTCTTCGCTGTCCTTCCCGACGCCGCGAAACATTTCCGCACACTCCTCGAGCGCCTGCCGGAATCGTGAATATCAGAAACGGATGAATGGAGAAGCGGCCGATCCCAGAAGGGATCGGCCGCTTGTGTCATCAACTCCGTGACCGCCGGAACACGAGGATCCTCCTCCCGACGCGCTGGTCTGGGCGCGCGTACTCAAGCGCGTGAATACCACGGAGCAGCGGGTGGTGTTCGAGCGATTTCGGGAATGGCGACAGGGCGCGGAACCCCATCCGCTCGACATCTCTCGTGATATCAACGGCGCGTGTGTCGAGTCGTCCGCGGAACACCGGCACGACGAACACGACGCGGCCGTCGGGTTTGAGCACCTTCGCGAACTCGCGGAAGGCATCAATGTACAGCAATCGCAATTCCGCTTGTAGCTTGCGGCTGTCGGCTTGTGGCTTGGGCGGTCCGAGGCACGGTTCCGTCACGATCGCATCCACGCGTTCGCGGACGCACTGCGAGAGTTGTCGGACGTCACACTCAGTAATATGCACCGAAGGAATACGCCCTGAGCCCATCGAAGGGCGCCCTTCGATGCTCCCTTCGGGCTCGCTCAGGGGATACCGTTGCTGGGACCAACGCACGTTCTCCTCCGCGGCGCGCACCGCTGCCGCGCTCGCATCCGTTCCGATGATTCGTGGCACGCCGAGCGCCATCGCCTCGGTGAGGATCGTTCCGCTCCCGCAGAAGGGGTCGAGGAGCGCATGCTTTGAGATTTGAGGTTTGAGATTTGAGATTCCCAAATTCACCATCACCCGCGCGAGCTTCGGCGGGAGCATGCCGGATTTTGCATCACGGCTCGGGCGGCCGTAGTCGCGTGCTCCCCATTCCTCGAACGGCTGCACCGCGAGCGTCTGCGCGAGCACGATGCGCTCCGCACCGACGAGCGCGAGCACCTCGACGCCGTTGCGCTCCGGGAGGAGATCATTCTTCTGTACCACGACACTCGACAGCGTCGGCTCGCGCGACGTCACCCAACGCACCTTCCGGCCGCGCTCTTCTAGCCACGCTTTTTGTGCCGCCGCGCTGCGCACGAGCGTGCGCCGTACGTCGTCGGTTCGCTTGCGCCCACCGCCGCAGTCGTACACCGAGTACCCGAAGTGCGTCTTCCGATCCGCGTTCGTATGCGCGAGGATGCGCTCCCCAATCGCATCCACGGCCAGCGAGGACGAAAACCCGGACGAGGACGCCCCGATGCGGTCTTCGGAATTCGATGTACTCGTTCTCGTTTCAATAGTCCGCCACACCGCTCCGATTTTGATCGTGCCCCCGAGCCGCTCTACGAGCGTTCGGGCTGGGATTCCGTGCTCTAGCTCCCATGCCCTAGAGGGACCTCTGCAAAACTCGTCGTCTCGAGCGGAGCGCAGCGGAGTCGAGAGACCTCGATCGCATCGTTGCGAGATTTCTCGACTCGCGCGGCTCGCTCGAAACGACGCGGAGGGAGTTTTGCAGAGGTCTCTAGATTCCACGATCAACGCCTCCGCGCTCACCTCCGCATGCGCCCAATCGGCATCCGGAAGCACCGCCGCAATTTCCGCAACGGAGATGTGCGGTTCGCGGCCGAGGATGAAGACGAGGGCGGGCATGTCCCATCAGTGTACTCCGCCAATACTGCACCCGTTGCGGAAAAGGAAACGCCCCACCCCGGAATCCCGGGATGGGGCGTCGAATGAACAATGGTATACGTGCGGCCCAGCGACCGCCGGTCAGCCGAGCGTCAGACCGTCGGCGGAACCGACGTAGCCGACGCCGTGAGCGCGCCCTTCGCAGCCGAACCGTTGCCGCCGAGTTTTCCCGCGAGCGTCTTGAATCCGTCGAGGAGCTGCGCGATGACTGGCGTGCCGCCCGCGACCTGCGCGAGGAGCTCCGTCACCTCCATGCCCCTAAGGGATGCGGTCCTGCCGAGCGCCTCGATGACCGGCTTCGCCGCCTCGACGCTCGCGAGGAGCCGGATGTCCGCCGCAACCTGTGGGAGCGCCGCCGCGAGCACCGTCGCCTGCGCCCCGGCCTTCGCGTCGAGCTCCTCGGCCAGACGCATGACGTTTTCCTTCGTGCGCTCGATTTCCGGCTTCAGCGCCTCGAGCGCGCCCCGCGCGTTGAGTTCCGCGGCATCCGCGTCAACCGCGGCGACCTGCTTGCGGCTCTCCGCCTTGGCGGACGCGAGCTCGGCCTCCTGCCCCTGCCTGAGCTGTTCGTTCGCGTGATCCTGTCCGATCTTCGCGCGCTCCGCGACTGCGCGCTTCGCGGCGAGATCCTGCTCGCGCGCGATCCGCTGCTCCTCGGTCTCCGCCTTGAGCCGCGCAGTCGCACGCGTCTGTTCCTCCTCCGCCGTCACCTGCGCGACCGCGGCGGCCGCCTTCGCCTGCGCGAACGTGCCCGCGGCGTCGACCTTCAGCCGCTCGATCTCCGCGCGCTCCTGCGCCGCCTCGAGCTCGAGTCGCGCGCGCCGCGTTTCGAACGACTCGGCGACGGCCGTCCGTTGGAGGTCGCCGAGCTGCGCCTGGAGCTGCGCGTCCGTGAGCGTGAACTTCCGGACGTTGATGTCCGTCAGCCGCGCGCCGCACCGCGGGAACGCGAGCCCGAGCCGCGGCTTGCCCTCCTCCTTCTTCCCGAGGATCGCGTCGCGGACGAGTTCGACGTATCGCGTTCCGATCTCGTGGATCGGGTGCCGGAGCATCTCGCCGAGGAGCCGCGAGCGCACCTCGTCGCAGGCGAGGAACACGTAGTCGTCGATCGCGAACCACGCGTCCGACTGCGCCACGTCGAAGTCGACGGTGAGCGTGTACTCGATTGCGAACTCGCAATCATCTCTCGACCGGAGCCCCTTGCCGACGTCGTTGACGCGGTTCCCCACCACCCAGAGGAAGCAGATTTCCTTCCCCTTCTTCCACGTCTTCTCCTCGCCGCGATCCGAGCCGGACACGCGGACGACCGCGAGCGACTCGTCCCACTCGAGGAAGTGCACCGCGTGGCCGACGAGCACCTTGCGCGCCACTGTGCCGTCCTCGTTGATGCCGAGGACCATCGCTGCGGTGCCCTGCGGCACCGTGATGCACGGGACGAGCGCGGGGTCGTACCCGCCGTTCGGGAACCAGAGCAGGCGTTCGCGCTCCGTGAGGCACCGCGCGATGAACTCCTCGACGCGCGGGTCCGGGAGGTAGAGCTGCTCGCCCTTCACGATGCGCGTCTTTCCGGTCTCGAGGTTCCGCACGTACCGCGCAGTCCCCGCGAGGATGTGCGTCGCCGCGAATCTCCGGACGACCTCGACGCCGTCAGCCGGGAACACGAGCCGTTCCTGCTTCCAGACGATGAGCTGCGTGCCGGGCGGGAGTCGCTCCTCCGCACCCGCGCTCTTCGGGAGGACGACGCCGGGGATGCGCTGCGCGATTGTGCCCGCGGTGAGCGGTGCGAGTGTCTGGAGGAGCACGCCGGAGTTCACGTCGATCTGCGTCGCGGTGAACACCGGGCTCTGCGTCTCGGCATTCAGCCGGAACTCCTGGTCAATGCACGGGATGACCGTCGTCGGTCCCTGAACGAAGCTCACGCGACCGACGCGGTTCACGAGCACGACGTACTCGTTCGCCGCGAGCCGGACGCCACGCCGCTTGTACGACTGCGCGGGCCGCGTCGTGGGCTTCCGCTCTGTCGTCTCCGCGCGCGCCCCGCTTCGGAACTGGTCGGCGAACTCACGCGCGCGGCGCGCCATCGCCGCCGCGAACGTCAGGAAGTCGCCGTTGCCTTCGCTCGACACCGTCTCCCCGAACGCCTCGTCGAGGATCCGCCGGAGGTTCGCGTCGCCGCGGAGCTCCGCGACGTTCGTGCCGATGAGGCGTTCGACGACCTGTCGTGCGATGCTCGAGTTGAATGCCGCGCTGGACGCGGAGCTACGAAGGGCTGCGCGATACGCCGCATCGTATTCCGGCTGCGTGACGAGCCCTGCGAGGCGATCGAAGAACTTCGCCTGCTGGAGCGCTGCCGCGTGCGCCGCGGCCGCGTGGTCCGTTGCCGACGACGACATCGCTGCCGGCTCGACCGTGCAGACCGTGATGCCCGTCGGCGGAATGAAGAACCTTGTCTTCGCACCGCTCACGATGAACTCGAACCCGATCGGGAAGTGCGAAGCCAGATTCGCGGGCAGCGCCGGAGCGACGGTTGCGGCAGCCGCGTTCGGCGGCGCAGCCGCCGCGGGCTTCTCCGGAAGCTCGCGCCAGTCCTCGCGCGCGATCTTCCAGAGCGCCGCCGCATCGTCCGGCGAGAGCGGCCCGGTGACGCGGCACCGGAGGTACTGGTCCTCGTCGAGCTGGTGCCCGTCAATGACCTCGGCGTCCTGGCCGGGCCAGAGTGGGAACTCCGTCGGGCCACGAATGACGATCGCCTTCCCCGCCTCGAGCGGAATTGCGCCGTTCTTCCCCGCCGCCATCTCCCGCCTCGGATCGTGGGCGGGATTCTGGAGGACGACGTACTGCGACTCACGCGCGCGGACGAACTCGCAGATCGCGGCCTCGAAGTCCTCACACTCGACGAACCTCGCGCCGTCCCACCGCACGGGGCGGAAGTCGGCGGAGATCGCCTCCTTGTACGGCCCGCGGTAGACGTTCACCTGCCCGGTCGTCCGGTCGAGGATGTAGACGTACTGGCCCGGTGCCAGCACCACATCCCGCTGCCTTGCATTGTCCGGCATGACGAACTCCTCCTGTCCTGCTTGGCATTCCTGCCGTATGTTGAGCCGTGTGTTGGAAAACAACCGACCGAAAATCCCACCAGCAAATTCTGGTGGCGTGACCATACTCCCACCACGAGCAGCGTTCGTCAAGGACGGCCTCCCACCGCGCCTACACCACCGCTTGCGCCTTCTCGCGGTACTGGAGCGCCTCGCCGAGGTGCGCGGCGGAGACCGCGTCCGCGCCCTGAAGGTCCGCGATGGTCCGTGCGACGCGGAGCGTGCGGATCGTCGCGCGCGCGGAGAGGTGGAAGCGATCCGCGGCGCGGAGGAGGACGTCGCGCACTTCACCGTTGATACTGGCGACTGCGCGGAGGTGCGCGCTCGAGAGCTCGGCATTTGTCACAGGGAGCTTCGCCCCCTGTGCGACCCCCGCCTCGCTGCTTCGCAAGGGTCGGGCAAAGCCCTTCTTCCCTTGCTCGAGCTCGGCATTCGTTTGCGGCAATTCGGATCCAACGGCGCGTGCGCGCTGTCGCTCGCGCGCCGCCTCGACCCTCGCCCGCACGACCGCCGAACACTCCTCGGTCGGCTCGCGGAGCAGTACTTCGGTCGGCTGGCGCGGCACTTCAACGACGAGATCAATGCGGTCGAGGAGCGGCCCGGAAATTTTTCGTTGGTACTTCAGGATGGCGCCCGGCGCGCACGAGCACACGCGCTGCGCATCGCGGAAGTACCCGCACGGGCACGGGTTCTGCGCCGCGATGAGCATGAACCGCGCGGGGAACGTGACCGATCCGGCGGCGCGACTCACGGTGACGACGCCGTCCTCGAGCGGCTGCCGGAGCGATTCGAGCACCGGACGATCGAACTCCGGAAACTCATCCATGAACAGCACGCCGCGGTGCGCGAGCGACACCTCGCCCGGTTTCGGCACCGTGCCGCCGCCGATGATCGCGACGTCCGACGCGGAGTGGTGCGGACTCCGGAACGGCCGCTCGCGCATGAGCATGCCGTCGCGCGGGCCCAATCCGACGACCGAGTGCACCATCGTCGCCTCGAGTCGCTCCTCCTCGGTCATTGCCGGGAGGATCGTCGGGATTGCGCGCGCGAGGAGCGACTTCCCGGTTCCCGGCGGACCGGTGAGCAAGAGGTTGTGTCCGCCCGCGGCCGCAATCTCGAGCGCGCGCTTCGCGTGGTGGAGTCCGTGGATGAGCGCGAGGTCGTTCGGCGCGATGCGCCCGTCCTCTGCGGGTTCTGCTCGCGCTCGCTCGCGTTCGTACGGCGCGAGCGACGTCTGCCCGAGGAGGTACGGGATGACCTCGCGGAGGTGGTGCACGGGGAGGATGGTGAGTTCGCCGATGACCGCCGCCTCCGCCGCGTTCCCGGCGGGAATGACGAGCGTGCGGATGCCGAACTTCCGGCACGCGATCGCAATCGGGAGCATGCCGGTGATCGGTCGAACGGACCCGTCGAGTCCGAGCTCGCCGAGGAAGAGCGTCCGCTCCGTGAGCGGCGCGACCTCCTTCGCATCATCGAGCGTCCCGTCCTCGCGTTCGATCTCGATCTTCCCGGCCGCGAGCATGGTCGCGCACGCGATCGGGAGGTCGAACATCGGCCCCTCCTTCCGGAGGTCCGCAGGCGCGAGGTTCACCGTGACGCGCGTGCGCGGGAAGGCAACCCCACAATTCCGAATCGCCGCGCGCACGCGATCGCGCGATTCCTTCACCGCCGCATCCGGCAGCCCGACGATGTTGAACGTCGGCAGTCCTTGTCCGACATCCGCCTCGACTTCGATGGGGACGCCGTCAATGCCAATCGTGGTCGCGGAGAGTATCGTTGCTGGCACAGAGAGCCATCGTACCACGCGCGGTCGTTTGGGGATCACTCATGTACAATGAGTACGTATGCGGATCACCCACTACGGCGCTGCGGGCGGCGTCACGGGGTCGAAGCACCTCCTCGACACCGGCTCGATGCGCATCCTCCTCGACTGCGGGATGTTCCAAGGGGACGCGGAAGTGGAGGAGAAGAATCGTTCGTTCGCATTCGACCCCGCATCCGTTGATGCGGTCGTCCTCTCCCACGCGCACACGGACCACGCGGGGATGCTCCCGCTCCTCGTGAAGCGCGGCTTCCGCGGCCCCATCTACGCGACCGCGGCGACGCGCGAAATCGCGGCGCACATCCTCCGCGACGCCGCTGGCATTGAAGTCCATGAGGCGAAGGAGCGGGAGCGCGAGCACATCGGCACTCCGGAACGCTGGACGCCGATCATCACGCCGGAGGACGTCGCGCCCGTCCTCGAACGATTCGTGGACGTACCGTACGCGCGGCGCAGCGACGGCTGGCACGACCTCGGGAAAGGCGTGCGCCTGCGGTGCGACGACGCCGGCCACATCCTCGGCTCCGCGATCACGGTCCTCGACATTGCGACGCCGCGCGGCCCCTTTCGGCTCGCGTACTCCGGCGACCTCGGGAGCCCGGGCATGCCGCTCCTCTACGATCCCGAAATCCCCGCAGGGCCCATCACTGCCGTGCTCCTCGAGAGCACGTACGGCGACCGCACGCACGAGTCGTTCGGGGAAGCAACCGCGCGGCTCGCCGCAACCGTCCGCACCGTTGCGGCACGGAGGGGGAAGCTCCTCATCCCCGCGTTCTCGCTCGGCCGCACGCAGCTCCTCATCTACCTCCTCAATAGGATGAGCGACGCGGGGGAAATCCCGCGCATTCCGATCGTCGTGGACTCGCCGCTCGCGACGAGGATCACCGAGGTGTTCACGCGGCACCGCGACGAGTTCGATCGCGAGACCGCGAGCGACTTCACC
>Ga0265296_1002663_pt1 | contig 17620 bp, 20 predicted proteins | sample MunlanPumphouse1_FD_189073 | JGI IMG/M metagenome (GOLD analysis project Ga0265296, IMG submission 189073) | Groundwater microbial communities from a municipal landfill in Southern Ontario, Canada - Pumphouse #1 | ecosystem: Environmental > Aquatic > Deep subsurface > Groundwater | place...
GACATATCGCCAAGGAATTGACGAGTATCTTTGGGGTCATATTGCAACATATATGGAGTTTTAGCGCTTTCGGGAGGCGAAGCCTCGCCAGAGGCGGGCGAGGCGGAAGCCCTTTGCGGCATAGCAATAGTAGCTGCCATAATTGCAGGAACGAAAGCGAGCTTCATTGAATGTAGATTTAACATCTTTTACCTCAACAATACCCTATATCGCATAATTCTTTGAGCCTGTCTTTAGCAAAAGGCACAAAAGGCGAATTCGGGTAATTCTGAATTAGATTTTTATATTCCAAAACGGCGTTGGGATAATCATGGATTTTCTCATCATAGATATGAGCGATTTTTAATTGAGCGTAAGGGGCATTAAAATAATTGGGGTAATTTTGAAGCACTTTTCGGTATTCCGCGATGGCGTTCTGGTAATCATTGAGTTTATAGTCATAGGTATAAGCGATTTCAAATTGAGCATTGGGACTCAATAGATTTGAAGGGTCTTCTGATATAAATGCTTTAAGTTCCTTTATCGCTTCTTTATAATAGCCGGCTTGTAAAAGTTGTTGTGCGAGTTCGTAATGCGTCCAATCGTTTGGCGGGGAAAAGGAAAAATCACAGCCGGAAGCCGCCATTAAAGTAAGAGTCGGAATTGCTAATGAAGGGGCAGTTGTGGAAACGATTCCTGAAATTGATTTTACAGCGATACAAGAACTTAGGGCGGCTTTTGAAGCAAACAAAATAGCCCTGGCGGTAAACGAATTGGCCTTGGCGGCAAGTGAACTCAATCTTATCGGCGCAACACTAGCTGATGTTCTGATTCGACTGCTCATTTCCGGCAATTAAAATCACTCCCTGGCGCAAACTCATAGGTTTTGCTATATGATTATCGTCAAAATGAGAGGGGAATTTCAGTTTTCAGGATAATAATTTGGGGTCAGCCGGATTTAAATCAGGACTGAAGCTTGATTGTTATTCATATTAAGCAGGCCCTTGCCAGCGTTAATTTTAACTTCTGCGCCGTCGATCTTCTTAAATTTGATCGGTCCTTTTTTTATAACCGTTATGATCGGCGCATGGCCGGATAATATCGTCAGCTCACCGTCTTCCGCATTTATGTTAAGCGAAACCGCTTCGCCGGAGTATAATTCTTTTTCGAGGGACAAGATGTTCAATTTAAAGCTTTTACTTTGCATTGGCCCTTGCGACCGCTTCTTCTATACCGCCAATCATGTAAAAATCCTGCTCGCTCAGTTCGTCATATTTACCTTCTACGATGCCGCTAAAACCTTCGATCGCGTCTTCAAGCTTTACGTATTTGCCGGGGATCTGGGTAAAATTCTCGGCCACAAAGAACGGCTGCGATAAAAAGCGCTGGATCTTTCTGGCGCGCCCCACTATCAATTTGTCTTCTTCCGGAAGCTCGGAAATGCCCAGGATCGCGATCACGTCCTGCAATTCCTTATATCTTTGCAGGATCTGTTGGACTTCTCTGGCCGTGCGATAATGCTTTTCGCCCAATATCTGCGGATCAAGTATCCTTGAGGTCGAAGCCAGAGGATCGACCGCCGGATAGATCCCCATTTCTGAAACCGCTCGAGAAAGAACGGTCGTAGCATCAAGATGGGCAAAAGTAGCGGCCGCGGCCGGATCGGTGATGTCATCGGCCGGAACATAAACCGCCTGGACGGACGTGATCGATCCTTTCTTTGTTGATACGATCCTTTCTTCAAATCTTCCGACTTCCGCTTGCAGAGTTGGCTGATATCCGACCGCCGAAGGCATTCTACCGAGAAGGGTTGAAACTTCCGAGCCCGCCTGTACGAAACGAAAAATATTATCGACAAAGAAAAGAACGTCTTTCCCCTCAATATCCCTGAAATATTCGGCCATGGTCAGCGCGGTATTCCCGGCCACCAATCTCGCGCCGGGAAGCTCGTCCATCTGCCCAAAGCAAAGCACGGTTTTGTCCAGAACGCCTGTCTCTTTCATTTCAATCCAAAGGTCGTTCCCTTCCCTGGTGCGCTCTCCCACCCCGCCAAAAACCGATGTCCCGCCGTGCTGCTTGGCGATATTGTGGATCAGTTCCTCTATCAGAACGGTCTTGCCAACACCCGCCCCGCCAAACAATCCGGTCTTCCCGCCCTTTACATACGGGGCTAAAAGATCGATCACCTTGATGCCGGTCTCAAATATTTCATTCTTTGAAACGATCTCTTCGAACTTTGGCGGGTCCCGGCGGATCGGCCATCGTTCGCCTTTTAACTGTTCCCCGTTGTCAATGGCTTCGCCCAGCACATTGAACATCCTGCCTAGGGTATCGGACCCGATCGGAACGGAAAGCGGCATCCCGGTGTCTATTACCTCTGTTCCTCTTTTTAAGCCATCGGTCGAAAGCAGGGAAACCGCGCGGACGATGCCGTCGTCAAACTGCGCGGCTACTTCCGCCACTATTTTGGGACTGCCGATGGTCAGAGCATTCCTGATCCGGGGGATCGAATCGAGCGGGAATTTAACATCTATCACCGCTCCTATCACCTGAACTACTATTCCTTTAGCCATTGGCTTCCCCCTTCATAGCTTCAGAGGCTTCAACTATCTCCAGTATTTCCTGGGTTATCATCTGCTGGCGGGATTTATTCCTTTTGATTATCAATTCATCTATAAGTTCTTTTGAGTTGTCGATCGCCGATTTTAAGGTGACCATCCTGGCGGACAATATCCCCTGCTGCGACTCATAAAGCGCGGCGAACAATTGGGCCTTAAGATGCATCTTGACCGCCGTTTCTCTTACCGCGGCTTCATCGGGCTCTTTAATGAGAAGGCCTTTATGCTCGTTTTTATTTTCAAGCGGCAAAATCCGGTTTGCCACCGCGCGCCGTTTGAGCATGGTATGAAAATGGTTATAGACCAGATATGTTTCCGCCAGCTCCCCGCTTTTGTGCGCGTCAATGATCTTATCGGATAAAAGGGCCACGTTTTCGAGGTCAACATAATCGGACAAGAACACATCGGCAACATCTTGTTTTTTGCTCTTCAAATAATCGTAGCCTTTTCTTCCGAAAACGAAATATTTTACCGGCTTGCCTTTATGTTCCGTCATGAATGACTGGGTCCTTGCCAGTACGTCCTGGTTAAAAGTGCCGCACAGCCCGCGATCGCCGGTAATGACGACCGCCGCAATGCCGCCGGTCATTATTTTTTTATCTTCATCGGCCGGGCCGATCATTTGAACCGCGGCATCCATCTGCGCCTTGTATTTTTTTGAAGAATTATGGACCTCTTTTACCTTTGACAATTTGGCGACGGTTATCACCTGCATGGCCGAGAATATGGAATTCAAGCTTTTAAGGGTGGTTATTCGCGATCTAAGTTTTGCGTCCCCGGCCATTAAAAGCTCTCCTTGAACCTGGCAATATGCTGTTTGAGTTTTTCTTCCGACAGTTTGGACAGTTCTTTGAGCGTTTTGAACAATTCCGGGTCAACGCTTCTGATCAGCGAGATCAATTTTTTTTCAAATTCTTTGACCCGGCCGACCTGCACGTCATCCATCATCCCGTTCACGGCGGCGTAAATGATGATTATCTGTTCTTCCACCGGTACCGGCGCGTTTTTTTCCTGCTTTAAAACTTCGGAAACAATGGCCCCGCGCTGCAGCTGCTTCAGCGTTTCCTTGTCAACTTCGCCGGAAAACAAAGCAAACGCCTGTTTTTCGCGGTATTGCGCAAGGTCAAGCCGCAGTCTGCCGGCGATCTTTCGGATGGCGGGCACCTGCGCTTTGCCGCCAACGCGGGAAACGGAAATTCCTACATCCACCGCCGGCCTGAAGCCGGCGTTAAAAAGGTCGGTCTGCAAAAATATCTGTCCGTCAGTAATAGAGATAACATTGGTCGGTATATATGAAGTTACATCTCCCAACTGAGTCTCGATCAGCGGCAGGGCGGTGAGCGAACCCGCGCCGTTTTCGGTAGAAAGCTTTGCCGCCCGTTCGAGCAAGCGAGAATGGAGATAAAAAACATCCCCGGGGTAAGCTTCGCGCCCCGGCGGTCTTCTTAAAAGCAATGATATCATTCTGTAAGCTTGGGCATGTTTTGTAAGATCATCGTAAATTATCAGCGCTTCCCTGCCGGAATACATAAAATACTCCGCCATGGCGCAGCCGGAGAACGGCGCGATGTACTGCATGGCCGCGGGATCGGAGGCGGAAGCGACAACTACGATCGTATAATCCATGGCGCCGGCTTCCCTTAACTTTTGTACGATCTGAACGATGTTTGATTCTTTTTGGCCGATGGCGACATAAACGCAGATCACATTCTGGCCTTTTTGATTGATGATCGCGTCTATTCCCAAAGTCGATTTTCCGGTCGACCGGTCGCCGATGATCAATTCGCGCTGGCCGCGCCCGATCGGGATCAGCGCATCCACCAGTTTGTATCCGGTCTGCAGAGGCGTATTGACCGGCATGCGGTCAACGACCTTTGGCGCGATCCTTTCTATCGGCAAATATTTTTCGGCTTTGATCTCGCCCCGGCCGTCAATGGGCTTTCCAAGCGCGTCGACTACTCTGCCGATCAAAGCTTCTCCGGCCGGAACCTCCATGACCCTGCCCGTAAGCTTTGCCCAATCCCCTTCTTTGACATCGGTATGGGCGCCAAAAACCACGACCACGATCTTGTCATACTCAAGGTTAAACGCCATCCCGTACACTTTGTTCGGGAACTCTATCATTTCCAGGGCCATGGCGGACGGCAAACCTTTGATCTGAACAATCCCGTCGCCGGAAGAGATGACGGTCCCGATCTCTTCCATCTTGCTGCCGGGTTGATATTCCTGCAGCCTCTTTTTTATTATTGAATTTATATCATCCATTACGCCGTGATCTCCTCTTTTATAGCCGAAAGCCGTCCGGCAATGCTGGCGTTAAGGACCTTTCCGTCCATTGTTTTCCAGATAAATCCGCCCATGATCGCGGGATCGATCCGCACCCTGAACTTAACCTTGCCATCGGTCATTTTAGCGAATTTCGATAAAAGATTTTCCTCCGGTTTTTCGGAAAATATCAACTCATCAAACCTTACGTTTAATTTTCCGGCCACAATTTTGGTGACTTCTTCGGAAATTTCCGGGATGCTGCGGCAAAATTCTTCTTTTATCAAAACCGGGACCAGTTTCTTGAATATTTTTGACGATGAAGGAAAAGCATCCTCAATAACTTTTCTTCTTACTTCCCCGGGCTTGCTGATATCCTCTATAAAGCTCATCAGCGTAAAATCGGAAACGATCATGTTCGTGAACCGGTAAAGGTCTTCTTGTAAAACTTCGGCTTCTTCTCCCGCCAGCTCGACCAATTTTTTTATGTCGATCTGATTCATCGCAGAGCTTCCTCGATTATTTTTAGATTGTCTTCTTTTTTTATTACCCGGCCGATAACCTTTCCGGCTGCCAGGGCGACCAGTTCCGCGATCTCTTTTTTCGCATCATTCAATATCTTTGCCTTTTCCGAATTCAAATCTTCCCTGGCCTGGTCCAATATCAGCGTAGCCTGTTTTTCCGCCCTTTCAAGCGTTTCTGCTCGCGCCCGATCGCCGTCATCTTTTGCCTGGATCAATATTTTCTGGGCGGACCGATCGGCTTCCGCCATTTTTTCTTTATAAGATGATAAAAGCTCTTCCGAGCGTTTTTGAGCGTCGGCCGCCAGCGCCACTGAATCGGAGATCGCCTTCTCCCTCTCCTTTATCACCTTAACGATGGGAGGCAAAACCCATTTGTACATAAGGAACACCAGTATCGCGAACGATACCGTGTTCCAGAAGATCAATCCGGTCTCAAGTTCGAACATTTTATCCTTTTATTTTGTCACCAGGATCAGCGATATGACCAGCGCGTAAAGCGCGATCGCTTCGACGAACGCGATCGCAATGATCATCGAGGTCCTGATATTGTTGGTTGCCTCCGGCTGCCGGGCAATCCCTTCCATGGCCTTAGCCGAAAGCATTCCAATCGCAATGCTGGCTCCTATCGCGGCCAGACCGATACTTAACCCCGCACCCAAAAACGCCGCTACTTTTTCCATCTGTGCACCTCCTGAATTAATGCTCCGTCCTTACCGCCCCTATTATATAGGAAGAGGCAAGGAACGCAAAGATAAAAGCCTGGATAAAACTCACAAACACTTCGAATGCCATGATCGCCACGTTCCCGAGGACCGGGAACGGAACGATCAGATAACTTTGAAAAACAAAGATCAAACCGATGAGCGTCAGTATGATCGCGTGTCCGGCAAACATGTTGGCAAAAAGTCGCACTGCAAGCGAGAACGGCCGCGCGAACTGGCCGATGATCTCTATCGGCAGAAGAAATGGTATCAAAAGTGATGGGACCCCTTGAGGGATAAGGGATTTCACATAACCGACCGGCCCCTGCCTGACCACGCCCGTAATCTGGACGGTAAAGAATACGATAACGGCAAGCATGGCGGTAAAATTGATATTGCTGGTTGGAGGGACCACCCCCGGTATCAATCCCAATAAATTGCAGAAAAGTATGAAGCAAAATATCGAAACGATGAACGGGAGCCAGGCGTAAGCTTCTTCCCCCAGCGGGGACAGCATCTCGTCCTTTACGAACTGGATCAAATATTCCGCTATGGTCTGGATAAACGTTGGTTTAAGCTTTGCCTGATTCGCCGCCGCGAGAAAAAACAATATTACCAGAACCGCCGCGAGGAAGCCGATCAGGACGCCGTTTGTGATCGAGATGTCAAAGCCTGATATCTCGAGCCCGATTATTTTTACCTGTTTAAGATGTTCAAATATGTTCATTTAATGCTAAGACCTATTCTTGCCGCGTTCCAAAGTCCGGCAACTGCGCCCGTTATCGCTCCGACCGCCAGTCCAATCGGAGCGGAATTCAACCGGAGATCAATCTGGTAGCCGATAAAGGCGCCCAGAAAAGTCGCCGCTGCGATCTCAACCCCGATCCCGGCCGCCCGCATAAAGTCCTCCTTTTGGACCTGCCCTATTTTAGCCGATGAAGCGCCGCTTTTCAATGAATCATGGATTATCGAAGCCACCTCGTCCACCGCATCCTCAATTTCCGACGAGACCTGACCGCCGAATTTCATGGTCTTAGGCTCAATTCCAATGATAATTATCTCGCATTGTATGTCATTAAGGATGTAATCGATCATGATCTTAAGCGGCAGGGAATGGGTGCTAAAGGTATAGCCGCCGATCTTTTCTTTATCGATCAGTTCAATATGTCCGGGCTCTCTCCCCATTTCCGCGGCATCTATTATTATCAGATGAGAAGGATTGATCTTTCTTATCTCGCCGGTAAAATTTTCGGGCGCCGTCCCGCCGAAAATGACTTCAAGATGGGGGGTTCTTTTATCTTTTAATCGCTGTGCGACTAACAATCCGGCCGCATCATCGCCTTTTAATTCCGCGCCTACGCCGATAAGCGCCGCACGGGAAATATTTTTAAGCTTTATCTGGAGCGCTGTCCGGAGATCCGGGCTTTGCATTATATGACACCTTTAATTTATTGCGGTCGATCTGCGCCAGTTCAAATTCGGGGGTTATTTCGATCGCTTTTTTGGGGCAGGAATCGACACACTGCCCGCAGTACACGCATTTGCCGAGATCGATCTCGGCTTCAAACTGCTTGTCGCCGATCTTTTTTATGGTTATCGCTTTTGCCGGGCAGTCTTTCATGCAGATCAGACAGCCGATGCATTTTTCCGGATGGACAATCAGCTTCCCGCGAAATTTTTCGGGCATTTTCATCTTTTCAAAAGGATAGTTGACCGTCGCCGGCTTTTTAAAAAGCGACTGCAGAACGAATTCGATCATTTTTCCCGGATGGATCCAAGGTTTTTTGCTCATCTTATCACGAACGCCTTTAACACCAGGTCCAACAATACCTGGAAGAACGCGATCGGCGCGATATATTTCCAGCAGAACTCGACCATCTGGTCAATACGCAGTCTGGCAAATACCGTTCGGAACAAAGCCAGTAAAGCAATAATCGCAAAGATTTTAATAAGATACAAAATGAATCCCAAGACGGGACTAAGCCCGAGGCCGAACGGCAGGAATACCGCAGCCAAAAGCGATGCGCCGACGATGGCTTCCATATCGATGGCCATCCTGAAATAAGCCAGGAGTCGTCCGCTGTATTCGGTAAAGCTTCCCGCCACGATCTCCGTTTCCGCCTCCGGAATATCAAAGGGCACGCGTTCCAGTTTGCCAAGTAGGGAGATAAGAGCCACTCCGAACCCGATGAGATTAGCCAGCCAGAACCACGGATGCGAGTTGTAATAAGCCGCCATTTCTGACAGCGACCAGGTATTGGCAAGCATGGCCGGAGCAAGAATGCTGACGAATAAAGGAATTTCATAAGCGAATAACTGGGTTATGGAACGGACGGCGCCGATGGTCGAAAAAAGCGACCTCGAATACCAGCCCCCGAGAAAGAACGTCAGGGTTGGAATGGTCAAAAGATACAGAACAACGATCAGATCGCCGTTAAAAGAAAAGATCGCCTGCGCGCCCCAGAGCGGAATATAAAAGAAAGCGGTCATGACGGCCGTTAAAGCAAAAACAGGGGAAAGATTGAACATTTTTTTGTCCGCTTCTTCCGGGACCACGTCTTCTTTGCCGAGAAGTTTTATAAAATCGGCCAGCGGCTGAAACCAGGGCGGACCGACGCGGTTCTGCAGCCGGGCGTAAAGCTTGCGGTCAAAATATTCCGCGACCAGGCTGATGACGCCTAAGAACAGGAAACCGGGAAAAATAAAGATATTAAATAAAGCGTAACCCATTATGGGAACTGTCTCCTTTTCATCTTAGAAAAATCCACGCCCTGCTTCTTGTACCACTCGACGCTGTAATCTCTCAAATCCTTCCAGGTCATAACCTTTTCATGCTCATTTTCAAGATTGATTATTGAGATCGACCGGTCGGTGCAGGAGAAGCACGGATCTATTGCCGCCACCACTATCGGCAGGTCGGCCAGATATCTGTCCTCTAGCATTTTTGAAACCGCCTGGGTGTTGGCCAGCGTCGGCGCTCTAACTTTTACTCTTTCAGGATTTTCGGTGCCGTTAGATTTTATGTAATGTACGTCTTCGCCGCGGGGAGCCTCATACCTGCTTACCGCTTCCCCTGCCGGGATCTTGCGCGGAGCCTTCACGGAGATCGGGCCGTCCGGCATGTTTATCAACGCGTGTTTGGTCATGGAATATGATTCCATCAATTCGCCCAGCCTCACGATGGTCCGGCCGTAAACGTCATTGTGATCATCGGTTATGACTTTAAAAGGCATTTCGGCATAAGCCGCGTATGGATCGTCTTTCCTGGTATCTCTTGGGACCGAAGAAGCTCTGGCCGTCGGTCCGACCGCGCCCAATCTTAAAACATCTTCTTTTGACAATACCCCCACTCCGGACAGGCGCTGGATAAGCGTCACTTCCTCGAGCGCCAATTGAATGTAATATTTCGTCTGTTCCTCAAGGGTCTCTATAACTTTGATAATTTGAGGGACCTGGTCGGGCGTAATATCGCGGCGCACTCCGCCGATCTGGTTGATGCCGTAATTTACGCGGTTGCCGGTAAGCATGGCCAGAATATCCATGATCGCTTCGCGGTCTCTCCAGGAATACATTAGAAGAGTATCAAAACCGATCTCGTGCCCGGCCACGCCCAGCCATAACAGATGGCTGTGTATCCTTTCAAGTTCGGCAATGATCGTACGAATATACGAAGCTCTTTTTGGTATCTCAAGCCCGGCGATTTCTTCCACCGCGGAGACATATGCGGTGGAATGAGAATGCGAACAGATGCCGCAGATCCTTTCAATTAAATAAATATCCTGAATATAGGAGCGCTGTTCGCAGCCCTTTTCAATGCCGCGGTGATTATAGCCAAGCCGCAGCTCAACGCCCGCGATCTTTTCGCCCCTTAAAGCAACGCTGAAACTTTCGGGCTCTTTTAAGGCCGGGTGCTGCGGGCCGATCGGGAGGGTAACATCGTTCTTATGAGCGATACTGAAACTGGTCGGCCCTTTGATCTGTTTTGGGCCGATAGGCATCTGCACATTTTCTCCGTGCATTTCGCCGTAGGAGCCTTTTTCAAGCACTTTCGCGTCCCAATCCTTGCGCAGCGGATATTGGTCCCGCGGCCAGTCATCCGGAAGCGGATATCTTAATCCTTCGATCAGGCCTTCCACTTTTGCGCCCAGCAGATCGACCAATTCTCTCTCGTAAATATTGCCGCTCGGGAAATATGCGGTTATGGACTTTATCGGCTCGTTCTTTTTAGTCCTGGTCTTAATGTTCAGGACAATGCCGCCCGGCTGCGCCAGGTGGTAGATATAACCCAGGTTTTCACCCTCATCCAGGCCGGTGATCGTGCAAAGGAATGAAAATCCCAATTCCTTCACGGCAAAATCAAATAGCTCGGCGAATTTATCATAGGCAGTCTCAAGCCAAAGCCTTTTTTCTCTTTGCAGCCTGACGCTGCCTTTTAAATAATTAAATTTGGCTTCAAGCTTCTGTTTTATCGTTTCGGCATCAGTCATTCGGATTCCTCCAGACTTTTTAAAAGTTTTACGACTCCGTCTATGATCGCCATCGGGCTGGCGGGACAACCTGGGATATAGGCATTGACCGGGATCGCCTGATCTATTCCTCCAAGCACGTTATACAATCCCTGAAAAACTCCCCCGCTGGTGGCGCAGGTTCCTACCGCCACGACAAATTTCGGCTCCGGCATCTGCTCATATATCCTTATCAAACGGTCTCTTATCTGCCTGGTTACCGGGCCGGAACAGACAAGTATGTCCGCGTGCCTCGGGGTCGCTTTTAACTGCACGCCAAAGCGTTCAACGTCAAAGCGAGGCGTCAAGGCCGCGATTATTTCAATATCGCAGGCGTTGCAGGCTCCGGTATTAAAATGCAGGATCCACGGCGATTTTAATCTCGCCCAATGTACTATTTTATCAATAACTTTCATTTTATCTCCTGAATAATATATACAGGCCCAACATCGCGCCGACAATATAAACCACTGCTACCACAAAAGCACCCAGCGAACCGACCGGAAATGTGGCAAGGACTAAAGTGACCACATGCAAAATCGTAAAGAAAAACGCGAACGGGAAGAACTGCGAGTAATCCGGCTGTACCCGGTGTTTTTTTACATCCTCTCCCCCGGCATACGGCTTATCCAACGCTCCTATCGGGCCTTTCCTTTTAAACGCAACGATCGAAGACGCCATCGCCAGCAGCCAGGAAAAAGCCAGCAGAATGATAAATACTATCGGCGGAGTTAAAATAATCATCCCTTCATGTTCCTCGCGTTGCGCACATTCAAGGAATCGTATTCCCGGAAAAAGCCCAGGATGATCCCCGTCGCGATCACAACCACTACGACCTCGATGACAATAACGGTAATGACCACGGCCTGCGCCAGGGACATGTTGCCGCTGATGTAGCCGGCAAATATGATGAACAAAGTTACCGCTTTTATCAATATTTCAAGGCCGATCAAAACCCTTAAAAGATTATAAGTCATGGTGATGCAGTAAAACCCTTCAATCAGCATCAGGATAAAGAACGTCAGGACGATCCAGAATAATTGGGACATTTCAATTCCCATTTTTTTTGCTCCCTCCAAACAAGATCAAAACGCCGAAAACGCCGGCAAGCAGTATAATGATCTGCCCAAAAAGATCAAGCCGCCTTAACTGCCATAAGACTACGCGCACGTCGGCGATCAATATTTTTGCGGGCAGCCGCATATCAAACGATTGTTTAAAGTAAAACATGGCCAGGCCGGCGATCACAAGCAAGACCGGCAGGAACCAGAACCTGCCGATGCGGTTCTTCCTGCGGTCAAGATATTCCTTGAGCGGAAGCCTGTGCGTAAGACTGATAACGCTGATAAAAACAACGGAGATCAGTCCCGCGCAAACTGAAAGCTCAAATACCGCCGCCAGAGGAGCTCCCATCTCGAACATCAGCACGGTAAGGATAATGCTGGTCAACGCCAGCGCGATCGCCGCCCGCAGAAGCAGGCTGGTCATTACCGCCCAGAGGGCCGCAAGGACCAACAAAACCAATAAAAATATCATTATGTTCATTTCATTGCCTCATAAATAATTTTAAAATAAAAGGAAACGCCAGGCCGATGCCGACGGTCAGCGCCGAAAGTAAGACCGCCGGAGAGACAAGCAGCGCGTCGGCTTCGCGGACATTTGCCAAATCCGCCGGCACTTTGCCGAAGAAAATGCTTCTCTGGAAATATAGAAAATAGGCCAGCGTCAGCAGGCTTGCCAGGACCGCGATCACGGCATAAGCGAAGTTCCCCGACAGCCAGAGAGAAATTATGATAAGAAGCTTGCTCCAGAAGCCGGCAAGCGGAGGGATTCCGGCAGTTGAGAGCGAAGCGATCGCCGAGGTGACGCCGGTAACCGGCATCACTTGCGCTAATCCTCCCATTTTATCCATGTCGCGCGTTCCCGTCTGTTCCTCGACCGCGGCCGCGTTAACGAACAGCTGCGACTTGAAGATCGCGTGGTTTATAAAATGGAACAATGCGGCAAATATGCCCAGCGGCGTACCGGTGCCTAAAGCAATAACAATGTATCCCATTTGGCTGATGCTCGAATAAGCGAGAATTCTTTTGATATCTTTTTGGCCAAGCGCCGCGAGCGCGCCAAAGACGATCGACAAAGCCCCGACAAACAATAACATATCCATTATTGAAGTGGTAAAGCACAGGGTCGAGGTCATAAATTTAATAAGTGTAAATACTCCCGAGGCTTTCGTTATTATCCCCGCCAGGAGGATGGAGACCGATGCCGGAGCGGAAGTATACGCGTCCGCCACCCAACCGTGGAAAGGAACCAGTCCGCCCTTGATCAGCAATCCGCAGATAAAAAGCGCCACTGCGGCCTGTGAAAAGATCGTTCCACCCGAAGGATAGATGAAAGCGCGGATATCGGAAAAGCCGAGACTTCCGCAGGATATGATCAAAAGAGCTATGGAGGTCAGCATCAGCGTGCTCGCGACCACCGAAAGTATAAGATATTTCAAGATCCCTTCAAACGCCGGCTTGTCCATGTTCAAGGAGATCAGGATAAAAGTCGCCACCGCCGTCGCCTCGATGAAGACATAAAGAGAAAAAACATCCTTGACCATGGCGATCCCGTTCAAGCCGATAACGGAAAGAAGGATGAGGCTGATGAAGTTGAATTTTTTATCGTCATCTTTCAGCGTTGCCCAGCCCGCGACCAGCGATACGCCGGCGATCAAGCCGGAGATCATGAGCAATATTACGCTAAGATTATTGATTATCAGATTAAACCCGAAGATGACTTCCATTTGCGCCGGTTTAACAAATTCAAAAGGAGAAAACACGACCTGGGCCGCAAGCATTGCCAGCGTAGAATAAAATGCCGCCGCCCTTAACCTTTTCGGCAAGAGGTTCAATATAACCAATAATATAAACGGGACAAAAATAAATAAATAAGTCATTTTATCCTAATACCTCAAAACAAAAAACAGGACCAGCAGGGCGCCGACCAGCGCCCAGCCCACGTAATTTGAAAAATTTCCGCTTTGCGTCCATCTTACCGCGTTTGAAAAAACAAAAGTTATGTTAACTATCGCTTTTTCGTAAACCCAATCGCACGCCCGGTCGATAAAGAACAGGACCTTCGCGAACCAGTCCGCGATCTTCAAGCCGATGTCATAAGGATCAAAATATTTTTTCTCCGCCAGATCGTAAGCGGTCGAAAGCCCCGGCGCATAATGGATGTGATCCGCGGCGCCCAGCCCCTTCCCCGTTCTCTTTACTCCATACCAGTGGTTTAAAAGCGCCAGCGCCAGAACGATCAGCGTTATGATAACGATCATGAGATTGCCCGGAAGCCCGGCATAATTATAGCCTTCAAGCCTATGGCCAAGGATCGGCTGGATCAGATTATTTAATGGAAGAGGATTATAAACGCCAAAAAGAATGCAAAGGCCGGCAATGATCAGCATTGGAAAAAGCATCAGCCAGGACGATTCTTTGACATTTTTAGTTGCCCCGTCCGCTTTGCCAAGATACGCGGCATGTCCAAGCTTCAGGAACGAGGCCGCGGTTAAGAACGAACCGAGCGCCGCCGCCAGATAAAAGATCCAGTGTCTCTCCAGCGCGCCGTCATAGATCAGTTCTTTGGAAAAGAAACCGTTGAACGGCGGGACTCCGGAAATCGAAACCGCCGCGACAATAAAACAGGCAAAAGTTATCGGCATATATTTGCCGAGGCCTCCCAATTTTGAAAGGTCGGTCGTCCCCGTTTGTTTTTCAACCGAACCGCCGGAAAGGAAAAGGCATGATTTATATAACGCATTGTTGATCATGTGGAAAAGCCCGCCTACGATCCCGGCCGGCACCATGGTCCCGATGCCCAATATCATATACCCCACCTGGCTTATGGCATGGTAGGAAAGCAGGCGTTTATAGTCTTTCTGTACGAGTGCCATCATTACCGCCAGAAGGATCGTGATCGCTCCGATGGTCATTAAAAGAAGCGATATTTTTGAGCCCGGATTCAACTGAAAAAGATCAAGCGAGATCCGGGTCAGGAAATATATTCCCAGAAGTTTTTCCAGCGCGCCGGGAATGATCGCCATAAAAGGCAGCGGGGCGTCAAGCGCCGCGTCCGGGATCCAGCTGTGGAAAGGCATGGAGCCCGATTTGGCGATCGCTCCGATCATCAAAAAAACAAAAGCCAGGCTGGCAAGCCCGCCGAGCGGAAGACTGATCGCGCTCATGGTAAAAGTCCCGGCCAGCCGGCCGGTCAGAGCGATGCCAAACATCAGGCAAAGGTCGGTGATGCCAATAATGACAAAAGCTTTGATCGCGGTCTTATACGCTTCCTTTTTACCAATAATGATAAGGCCAAAGAGGGTTAACAGAAGTCCTTCCCAAAAGAACAGGAATAGCAAAAGGTTGTTTGAAAGCACGGCGCCGTTCGCCATGGCAATGGTTATGAGAAGATACGCGTAAAATTGATTAAGCTTTTCCCTGCCGGCCATGAAGGCGGTTGAATAAAGCGAGATCAATACGCCAAAACCGGCGATCGCGAGAATAATAAACGCGCTGAACTGATAAAGCCGGAAAGAGATGTCAAAGCCAAAACTCCCCCATGGGATATTGAGGACCATAACTCTCTTAAATACCATGATCGCCGCAATAAGGCCGGCAAGTGTGGAGATAAGGGTGATCGCCTCTTTTACTCCCTTCCATTTATCCGGGATGATCAGGTTTACTAATCCGGCAATCAATGGAAGCGCAATTGATAACAAAAGTAATTTTATCATTTGAGTACCAGCTTCAAGAAGTTAAGCGGATAATTGGCCAGGAAGCCGCTGCCGATCGAAAGGAACGCCAAAAAGACCACGCAAAACACCATTGTTCTAGAGCCTTCTTTGGCCGGCGCGCCTTTTGATTCGCCTAAAAAGATCAGGCTGAACGCTCTAAACAGATATAAGATGGTAAGAAACGCGCCAATTATAAACACAACCGCGGTCAGATTTTGTCCGGCAGAAACCGCTCCGCTGATCACCAGGTATTTGCTGAAAAAGCCGCCGAAAGGCGGGATCCCCATTACCGAAAACGCGCAGAAAAGGAAAGAGACCGCGGTCAGCGGCATGGTATTTATCAAACCGCCCATTTCGGTTATATTTTTTGTTTTTGCGTTCTGCTCTATGATCCCGGCGGTCAGGAACAGTCCGCCTTTAGCTATGCTGTGCATCAATATATATAGAAGGCCGCCGATCATCCCTATCGGACTTCCGACCGCAAGGCCAAGAAAAATGAACGCGAGCTGGCTAATGGTTGAATAAGCAATTATTCTCTTAAGATCAGTTTCAATAAGCGCCGCGCCGGCGGAAACCAGCGCGCTGACCGCGGCCAGTACCGGAACGGCAACATGCCAAAATTGTCCGATCGTAAATGTAACTATGAAGAGTCTGGCAAAAACATAAACGCCGATCTTGACCAATACCGCGGCGTGAAGAAGAGCGGTAACCGGGGAGGGAGCAACACCGGCATCGGGCAACCAGGTATGGAACGGCAGGGTCGCCGATTTTGAAAGAATGCCGAAAAGCACGAGTAAAACAATAACCCCGGGCAGTGCGCGACCCGTCATAACGGTAAGGTCAAAGGTCCCGGTCAGCTGGAAGATCATGATGAAGCCGATCAGCATGACCAGCGCGCCAAATACGGTTACCAGAAATGCTTTATCAGCCTTGATCACGTCATTTTTCCCGCGATAAAAACCGATCAGCCGCCAGCAGGCGATTGCCGTAATTTCCCAGAAAAGAAAAAGATAAATGAGATTTGCCGAGTAGACCAGCCCCATCATTGATCCCAGGAAAAGGACCACCATCAGGTAATATTCGTTCTGGTTTTCGTAATGGTCTATATAGTCAAATGAGTAAAGAACTATGATCGCTCCGATAAAGGAGGAAACCATCGCCATAAATACCGCCAGAGGGTCGGCATTGAGGATAAAATTCAATCCCAGGGGAAAATCGAGGTTGAAGATTACTTTCTGGCCGGCCAATATCGGCAAAAGCAGCAGGGACGAACAGACAAAAGATACCAGGACAAAAACCAATGCGGACAAATTTCTTATTAATTTGGAAAACCTTCCCAAAATGGGCAATATGAATGCTCCGATGACCGGAACGAAAACCGCCAATAGAACTAATAAATCGTTTTTCATAATAATATTCAATAAAAAAACCCACCTATAAACCAGGTGGGGGTGACACTCTTTGTAAACCTATTTTATAACTTTTTCAAAAAAAATCAAGCCCCCCGGCAGGCGCAGCCGGTCATTTGTATACCACAAACTTTTGTTTAACCATGTCGGAAATAAGTTTTAGCGGTTTTTTGGCCAGGTCGATGACTTTTATCGTATCGGCAAACCCGCCTTCTTCGGGAAGCAGGCGGGCCAAAATGTTTTCCTGTTTTCTTATCCAATCTTTATCCAGATGCACCCGTTCTTTGTCCATAAAGAGCGCGGCATAAAAGATCTGCGCTTCCACCAGGTCAAGGAAAAAATGGGAAGCAAAAGAGAGTTCCGGCCTGAATCCCCGCTCCGGATCGTCCATTTCCAGCAAGGCGGTAAAATTATTGATCTCGGCAAAGCTTACCGGAACTCCCAGAGACGCGTCCCTCGAACCCCATCTGCCGGGGCCGATCAGCATGGCCTGATTTTTGCCCTTATCCCCTATCAACCGGTTGATTCTTCCGATCATGCGCGCCGCCTCGAATTTTTTCCCCATCAACAAGTCTCCGTAAGCGGATGGGTCCACGTAAACCAGCATTTTTATTTGATGGAAAACATTGCCGCCCATAAAATTGCCTTCCGAACTTATGAGCAGGTTCGATCTTGATATTTTTTCCGGGATCCCGATGTTTTTGCCCGTTCCGATCGACTGGAGCGGACGGCACTGGACCAGATTCATTTTTATCTTGTTTTCTTCAGTAAGATTAACGGTAAATTCAATATCGACCGGATAGCCGTACTTTGCTTCCAGCTTCTTTAATATTTTTTGGGTG
>Ga0265296_1002665_pt1 | contig 17606 bp, 18 predicted proteins | sample MunlanPumphouse1_FD_189073 | JGI IMG/M metagenome (GOLD analysis project Ga0265296, IMG submission 189073) | Groundwater microbial communities from a municipal landfill in Southern Ontario, Canada - Pumphouse #1 | ecosystem: Environmental > Aquatic > Deep subsurface > Groundwater | place...
CCGGACTTCGCGCAGGGCGGGGGGCCGGATGCGGTAGGTCTTGAAAAGGCGCTCGCTGCTGTCGAAGAGTTCTTGAAATGAAAACTTTTCCCCTCCTTTGTAAGGAGGGGCAGGGGGAGGTAGATCAAGATCTACCCCCTCCAACTCCCCCTTACAAAGGGGGAGGGTTTCAGGAGGATCCAATGGTTCAGGCAAACCGCATCAGGCCCGGCACGGTCATCATGTTCAACAAGGAGCTCTGCCGCGTCATGAGCGTCACGCACCTCACCCCTGGCAACCTTCGCGCCATGGTGCAGGCCAAGATGCGCAACATAAAGACCGGCGTACAGTTCGAGAACCGCTTCCGCGCGACTGAAGACGTGGAACTCGCGTTTCTCGAGAAGCACCAGATGGAATATCTCTTCGATGACGGTGATCGCTATCACCTCATGAATACCGAGACCTTTGAGCAGATCGAGATGGACCGCGATATGTTCGGCGACGCGATCTATTACCTGCTCCCAAACACGAAGGTAGAGGTGACGTTCTACGAGGGCCAGCCGATCGGAGTGGAGCTTCCGACCACCGTGGACCTCAAGGTCATCGAGGCGGAGCCGTCCGTGAAGAAGCAGACCGCGTCCTCATCTTATAAGAAGTGCGTGGTGGAGACCGGGCTCACCGTCATGGTGCCGCCATTCGTCGAGGCCGGCGACGTGATCAAGATAAACACGGAGACGGGGGAGTATCTCGAGAGGGCGTAGGTCCTAGGTCTTCGTGCAAGAATTGACAGTGCGGGGAGGGGATGTTACCTTTCGGTCGTATGAATAAAGAACGAATCGACGACATCAGGAAGAGATACAAGGACGAATGGCTGCTAATCGCAGTCGACGAGGTTGACCCCGATACGCAGCAACCGCTCGAGGGGCATCTGTTGGCACATGGTCCGCATCGCAATGACATTCACGAAATGTCCAAACAGTTCTCGGGCACTGCCTACGTAGTGTATTCCGAAGACTGGCCGGACGATCTGGCTGCCTGTTTTTTGATCATATGAAAAAGTTTCCGCTGCCATCTGATCCAAAGATCGTCATCCTTCCAATCAGGATTGCGGGTCCAAGATCTGAAAGATATGTCCGCGTTATCCTCGATACAGGCGCCACTTATACGATGATTTGTCCCGAGATACTCGAAGAGGTCGGGTACGATCTTGGCAAACCCCTCAGGGAGAAAACAATTACAACCGCCAGCAGCATCGAGAAGGCACCATTCTACATGGTATCTCGGATCGATGTCCTGGGGTTTCATGTCGATCATGTCGAGGTCGCGTCACACCGTTTGCCCGAGCGCGTCCCTGCGGACGGCCTCCTGGGACTCAACGTCCTCAAACAGTTCAATGTCTATGCCGAATTCCGCGAGAGGGTCCTTCGACTGAGCGTGTGATCAAGATCAACACGAAGACGGGGGAGTATCTGGAGAGGGCGTAAGGAGTTCCGAGACGCGGCAATAAAAAAGGTCCGCGCATCAGCGGGCCTTTTTTATTCGTACGCATACGCTCAGCGCCTACTTTTTAATAAAACAATCCATCAGATACATATCGATGTTGTCGTCACCTTTCGGGGCTTTTTTTACACAGTCACAAACAGAACTGGAGGCAGGATCAGAACATGCATTAACGCAGTCTTGAATGAGGTCTTGTGTCTGCTTCTTAACTAAGTTCGTCGGATCCAGTTTCCGTGGTCCATGTCGCAGGCCTTTATCAAGGCTGTGTGCAAACCATTTGCCTCGCTCCGAGCACATTTGATAAATATCCGATGATTCGGACGTAGATGAGGCATCGCCCTGCACGCCTGTGTCCGGCTGCTGCGATGTGGGCGCGCTTGCATCCGGCTGCTCGACGGATTGCCCGAGCATCTCAGGCGATAGTCCCTCTGCGTAGAGCGCGCCAGTCGGTTCTGCCGAGCCCTTTTGCACCGCTGTATCGGATGCACAGCCGCCAAGTGCTCCGGCAGCCGGATAGACCACAAGGCCGTCAAAGATGTGGGACAAGGACATCTCGCCTTTAGCCACATGATAGATATTCTCGATCAGTCCCATGTTACCCTCCCATGTCGCGGTGCCGTGTACTCGGCCACGTTACTCCACTTATCGCCGCAGGCAATTTTTTGTTGCGGGCAAAATGTTAATTATTTCAAGAGTGATGCAAATATTACATAGTATGTCGAATATACCTCGACATACTATGTCAAAATATGCTATATTATGACTGATGCTGGAGTTACTCCGAAAGCAGATCCCGGGCGAGGAGTTTGATTATCAGATGCTCCTCGAAGCCCTGAAGGACTATGCGCGGCCGCGCGACAAGATCACGAGGCTCTTGCGCCGCAAGGAGATCGTTCGCGTGAAGAAGGGGCTCTATATCTTCGGCGAATCTCTTTCTCGCCGGCCTTTCTCGCGCGAGGTGCTGGCAAACATGATCTACGGCCCTTCATATGTATCGCTGGATTATGCGCTTGCATATCATGGGCTCATTCCAGAGCGGGTGGAGGCGGTTACATCCGTTACGACAAAGCGCAGCAGGCGATTCGCAACGCCGATTGGCCTCTTCATCTATCGCGGCATTCCATCAGAGGTATATCCGATCGGAGTGGATCGCGTGGAGATCGAAGGGGGGCGATCCTTTCTCATCGCGCGGCCGGAAAAGGCGCTTGCGGACAAGGTCCAGGCGGATCGCGGAACGGGAATCCGGACCCAGGCCGAAATAAATGAATACCTTGTGAAGCACCTGCGCATCGATGAGTCGACGTTAAGCGGGCTCAATGCCGATCTGATCGCGCAGATCGCACAGGGTTATCGATCCCGCAGGGTCGCATTGCTGGAGTCGATCCTGCGGAGACAAAGGAGGAGCGCACATGCATGAAGCCATCACGCAGATGCTTGCGCGATACGAATGCCGCCGCGTCGAGGATGCAGTTCGCGCGCTGCGCGAGATCCTGCAGGAGGTGGCGCTCCTGGGGCTCTGGCGCAGTAAATTTTTCGAGAAGGCCGCTTTTTATGGCGGAACGGCGCTGCGCATTTTTCATGGCCTGGACCGTTTTTCCGAGGATCTGGATTTCTCGCTTCTCAAACCGATGCCGGATTTTAATCTGGGGGCGTATGAAGAGGCGCTGAGGGCGGAGGTTCGGTCCTTTGGATTCGACATCGAGGTTGTGCAGAAAGAAAAGACCTCCGCGACGGCGATTCAATCGGCATTTCTCAAGGCCGACACCCTGAAACATCTCCTCGTCATCACGCCAAAGGTCGGCGGCATCGAGATGATCCCGCGCGGTCAGCAGGTCAAGGTCAAGCTGGAGGTGGATACTAATCCGCCCCCTGGGTTTGCGACCGAGGCGAAATTTGCGCTGCATCCGATCCCTTTTTCGGTGAAGACCTATGCTCTGCCGGACCTCTTTGCGGGCAAGATGCACGCGATCCTCTGCAGAAAATGGAAGAGCCGCGTGAAGGGGCGTGACTGGTACGATCTCGTCTGGTTTGCGGCAAATCATCCGAAGCTGCATCTGGCGCATCTGGAACAGCGGATGCGACAGAGTGGGCATTATAAAGAGAGCGAGGCGCTGACTGCCGATGCCTTTCGCGCGTTGCTCGCGAAGACGATCGAGGTCCTTCCGGTGGATCAAGCCCGGCGCGAGGTCGAGCCGTTCGTGCAGGACCCACAGGCACTCGATGTGTGGTCAGGGGCGTTCTTCAAGGACATCGCTCAACGGATTGAGGTCGTCTGAAATGGTCCCGCCCTTTGTAGAGGCAGGCGACGTGATCAAGATCAATACGGAGACGGGCGAGTATCTGGAGAGGGCGTAAGGTTTTTTTCCGCAGAAAGTAAAAGGCCTGCTACTCGCGGGCCTTTTAGTTTTGGATTCGTATTGATCGCTTCTGGTCCTAAGGAGATTTCGGTTATTTTGTGCAATCGTCAATATCGGGATCTCCTGCTTTGTTCTTTTTATCAATACAAACGGCGAAATTATCGTATCGTCCGCTCTGAACTGCCGCGTTACATTTCTCTAAACACTCGTACTCATACACCAGTGCTTTTTTCGGGTTTTTAATTTTCGTGCCATGGCACAGATCAACACAGTTAGGCCAACAGGTGGTGTCGGTAAGGCTGAATTTCCCTTTTTTAGCATTGCTTTCAAGACTATCGACGAAACAATCGTGTCGCCCATTCTTTTTTAATGTCTCGCACTTCTCTTTACACGCATCCAGATATTCATCTGAAAATTCAGTGCGTTTTCCGATACGTTTCATCTGGTCGTCACATGCAACATTACAATCAGCGTTTTTCGTGCTCGCGTCCGGTACCTCCTGCGCGCCCCCATCCGGCTGCTTGTCGGATTGCCCCAACATCTCAGGCGACAGTCCCTCTGCGTAGAGCGCGCCGGTCGGTTCTGCCGAGCCCTTTTGCACCGCTGTATCAGATGCGCAGCCGCCAAGCGCTCCGGCAGCCGGATAAACCACAACGCCGTCAAAGATGTGCGACAAAGCCATATCGCCCCTGGCCACATGATAAATATTCTCGATCAGTCCCATGTTACCCTCCCATGTTGCGGTGCCGTGTACTCGGCCACGCTACTCCACTTATCGCCGCAGGCAATTTTTTGTTGCGGGAAAAATTTCATCAAATTCGACAGATAGCATAACCCATTGATTTTACGTAATATTAGAAAAACTCAGCCCAGATGGTCGACGAGTATCTTGATTCCGATCCCGATGAGGACCAGTCCGCCCAGGACCTCGATTTTGCTTTCAAAGATGTGCCCCACCTTGCGTCCCAGATAAACGCCGGCGAATGAGAAGGCAAAGGTCACGATGCCGACCACGATCGCAGGCCATACGATGGCGACCTTGAGCAGCGAGAGCGAGAGGCCCACGGCGAGCGCGTCGATGCTCGTGGCCACCGAGAGGACGAGCAGCTTCATATTGCCCATGCATTCCTCTGTAGGTCCCTCGCGGATCTGGCGCGATTCGTAGATCATCTTGCCGCCGACGCCAGCCAGCAGCGCGAACGCTATCCAGTGATCCACGCCGGAGATAAGGTCCCGCATCCCGATGCCCGCAAACCAGCCTATGATCGGCATGATCGCCTGAAATACACCGAAGGATAATGCGATCCGCAAGGCGTGCCGTATGCGCAGGCGCTCTATGGCGATTCCGCTCGCCACGGAGACGGCGAAGGCATCCATCGATAGTCCGAGCGCTATTATAATGATGGTCAAGAGATGCATGGGATCAATTTAATGATTCCCCGCTGCTTGCTGCGGGGCTTTCCGCCACCCTCTCCCTTGATGGGAGAGGGAAGGGAGAGGGTGAAATGAATGCTCCCCCTCTCCCCATCCCTCTCCCACAAAGGGGAGAGGGGGTACCGATGATACCCCTATGCGGGGTAGGTAAGTCGCTCCATGTCCAGGATTTCGTCGAGTTCATCTGAGTCTGCGACAGCGCGCTCCAGCGCTACGTCGCGTATCGTCTTGCCCGTGGCAGCGGCCTCCTTGGCGATCTCCGCGGCGCGCGCATAACCTATCTTGGGCACGAGTGCTGTGGCGAGCGAAAGGCTGCGCTCCACGTCGCTTCGGCACTGCTCCTCGTTCGCCTCTATACCCGCGATGCATCGCTCTGCGAATACGTGCGAAGCCGATGTAAGGATCTGGATCGATTCGAGCAGATTCGACGCTATGACCGGCAGCTGCGTGTTCAGTTCCAGGTGACCTGCAAAGGCCGCGACCGAGATCGCGGTGTCGTTCGCCATCACCTGCGTCGCAACCTGGCAGACCATCTCAGGTATAACTGGATTTACTTTTCCCGGCATGATCGAAGAGCCCGGCTGCAATGATGGCAGCCGGATCTCGCAAAGTCCCAGCCTCGGTCCTGAGGCGAGAAGCCTCAAGTCATCGGCGATGCGCACGAGGCTTGCAGCCGCGGCCTTCAGGCAGCCCGACGCCTCCACGCAGGGCGCGCGCGAGGAGAGCGCCTCGAAATGATCCCTGGCCGGCCAGAAGTCGAGCATGAGTTCGGATGTGAGCCTTGAGCAGACGCCGGCCGCGAAGTCGGGGTGTGCCCCGGTGCCTGTGCCGACCGCCGTGCCGCCCAGCGCCAGCTCGCAGAGAGCGGGCAGAGCGCGGCGCATGCGCTCGATGCATTTCTCGATCTGCCTGGCATATCCGCCGAACTCCTGGCCGAGCCTTATCGGCATCGCGTCCTGCAGGTGGGTGCGTCCGATCTTAATGATGTGGTCGAATGCCTTTGCCTTTGCCGCCAGCGCCGCCCGCAGCAACTCGAGCGCGGGGATGAGGGACCTGTCGATCTCCGACGCCGCGGCCAAATGTATGACGCTCGGGATCACGTCGTTCGAGGACTGGCATCTGTTGACGTGATCGTTCGGGTGGATCGGGTGCCATTTTTCGCGTGACTCGCCGAACGAGGCGTTTGCGATGTTCGCGATCACCTCATTGGCGTTCATGTTTATCGAGGTGCCGGATCCGGTCTGGAATACATCCAGGGGAAACTGGGCGTCGTAGGTCCCTCGTGCGACGTCGCGAGAGGCATCCGCTATCGCGCGCGCATGCGCTTCTTCCAAGAGCCCCAGCTCTGCGTTGGTCTCAGCGGCGGCGGCCTTTACGAGCCCAAGCATCGAGATGAAAGATCTCGGAAAACGTCTGGAGCTGATGGGAAAATTGTCGATCGCGCGTTGGGTGGCAGCACCCCAGAGGGCGTCGGCCGGGATCTTCACATCGCCGAGAGAATCTGACTCGATGCGATGAGACTGCATCATTCTGCCTCCATGACGAGCCTGTCATTCCCGCGAAAGCGGGAATCCCATGCAATCCTTAGGATTCCCGATTAAGACACTCGGGAATGACAATGACGAAATCGGGGTTTTTAGAGCTGCCCAAATATCAGCGCTTCCGGGACTTTATCTTTGTCCTGCCGACCTTTTTGTTGCCGGTTGCCTTTTTCTTTGCGCCAGCCGGCTTTGTCTGCTTGAACGCCCGCTCGGTCGCCTCACACAGCCGCAGGTACATACTCGCGTAAGGGTTCTCGGGCTCTTTCTTGAGCGCCGTCTTCCAGGCCTTCTTCGCGTCCGGAATCTTCTCCATCGTGTAATACGTGACACCCAGCTGCACGAGGGCGGGGCTGTAAGCGGATTTTGCGCGCAGGACCGACTTGAGCTCCGCCAGCGAATCCCTGGGCTTGCCCGCCTCGCGCAGGGCCTGGCCCAGTTTTGTGCGGATGTCGAAATATGCCGGGTTGAGCAAGAGCGCCTTGCGATACTCTTCTATGGCGTGCGGATAGAGCCCGATCGATCGATATATGTCGCCGATGTCCGCGTGGAGGTTCGAGAGTTTTCCGCGCAGCACCGGTTCGATATGGCCGTCTCCCTTTCCCGGCTTGCCGCGAAGGCGCGCGTAGAGCCCCTTGGCCTTATCATATTGCCCGAGGTCGTTGTAGAGGACCGCGAGGTTCAGGATTGCCTCGGTGTAGCGGGGATTGATCGTTAAGGCCTTCTCAAAGAGTTCGATCGCGCTCGAAAACTTGCCGCCGAAATGAGCTATCACGCCCAGCATGTTGAACACATCCGCGTAGTGCGCGTCCTTCTCCACAGCGCGCCGCAGATAATCCTCCGCATGCTCGTACTGTTTGCTGTCAAAGTGCTGTTTGCCCCTTGCGATGAGATCTCTTAATGTCTCCATCTTGGCCTCCCGTATGACAAGCCATGCGTATGGCTTGTCACTTCTTTTTTGCGGCGCGGAGCATCTTGTGTTCAGCCTTTTTTGTGTACGAACTCTGCGGATAGCGCGAGGCCATCTGGCCGTAGGCCTCCCGGGCAGCATCTATTCGGTTCAGCCCAAGATTTGAGCGTACTGCATAATAAAGCGCCTTATCGGCAATCCCTGAGTCAGGATAGTTTTCCGCCACTTCCATGAAGCGGGGAGCTGCGGCTATATACTCGCCTGTTCGGTAATAAAACCGGCCGATGTAGAAATGGCGCTTGGCGATTCGCCTCAGCGTAGCCCCGAGGGTGCGTGCCGCTGGCTCTCGATATTCGCTGTTTGGATATCTGCGTATCACCGTGCGCAGGTGGTCGATGGCAGTGCCCAGGTATTCCTGGTCGCGATCGGGGGCCTTGGGGCTCTCCTTGTAATAGCAGACGCCGATTTTGTAATGCGCATAGTCCGCCTTCGGGCTCGTGGGATAGAGCCGGAGGAACGCGCCGTAAGCCTCTGCCGCGACCAGATAATCTTTTCTCGCGAAATTGGAGTCGCCGATGAGGAGCTCGGCCTCCTGACCCTCGGCTGTTTGAGGGTACCTTGCCTTGAACATCTCAAAACACTGGATGGCGTCCTCATGCTTACCCTTTGCCGAGAGAGCCAGGCATTCCTTGATTTCGCCCTGCGGGTCGCCCTTGCCGATTGCGACCGTTTCTTTACCGCAGCCGGTCGATAGCAAGGTCAGCGCTGTGCACGCGAAAACAGCCAATAATCCGGTATGTTTCATGGCGCGGCATAGTAGGGAATGGGTGAAAAAATCGCAAAGGAAAAATGTGCCAGCCCGCCGCCGGGGAGCACATGCAATTATTGACCTCTGGACAGGTAATGGAACCCTTTTGAAGATTGTCATCCCGCGGCTTGACCGCGGGATCCAGTGGAGACCGGGGGATTCCGGCTTTCGCCGGAATGACAAACGTTCCATTACTTATCCAGAAGTCAATAAAGGCGGCAAGGTCGTCTCTGGCTCACTTGACAAGGTTTCGAGCCGGGGGTATCAGCCCGTGCTCCAGCATGGGGGTGCTATGACCGAGAAACAAGGGGTACAGGACAGCCTGCCTTTGATCGACTTTCCCACGTTCTTACTTTCGCTCGCGACCTCTGCGCAGGTGCATCTGGGCGCGATCCCGAACCCGACGACCGGCAAGGAGGAGAGCAATCTCTCCCTTGCAAAGGAGACGATCGACCTTCTTTCCATGCTGAGGGACAAGACAAAGGGCAACCTCACCTCGGATGAGGAGCGGCTCTTTGAGCACGTGCTGTACGATCTCAGGATGATGTACGTTGAGAAGAACAGCAAGTAAGGCCTGACTGGGCTGACAGACAATTATGGAGGTACATAATATGAAAAAAAGGTATTCGTTGTGGACGTTGATGGCGGTGTCGTTCATCACGGCAGCTGCGGTCACCGCAACGCTTGCATGGTCGGGGGCGGTGCGGAAGGGACAGGGCGTTGACATTGTGAGGGCGAAGTCGCCGGCTTTTGCAGCAGAACGGGCATCCTGGTTTAAGCCGGAGTCCGCTGCCCGGCCGTCTCAGCCCGGCTCGTTCGCGGACCTTGCGGAGAGGGTGCAGAAGGCAGTGGTCAACATATCCACCAGCAAGAAGGTGCGCGCGCCGCAGATGATCACGCCGATGCCGCACGGAGGGCCGCGGGATCCGTTCCAGGATTTCTTCGACAAGTTTTTTGATGAGGGGATGCCGCGCCAGCAGACGCAGCACAGCCTGGGCTCGGGCTTTATCATCGATAAGGACGGGACGATCCTCACCAACAACCACGTCGTGAGCCAGGCCGACGAGATCGAAGTGGTGCTCTCCGACGGCCGCAAGTTCAAGGCAAAGGTCGTGGGCACGGACGAGAAGAGCGATATCGCGGTCATCAAGATCAAGGCGGAAAAGGACCTCCCCTTTGTTGTCCTCGGCACCTCAAAGACCATGAGGCCAGGCGACTGGGTCATGGCGATCGGAAACCCGTTCGGCCTGGAACACACGGTCACCGTAGGCGTGATCAGCGCGATGGGGAGGCTCATAGGCGGTGGACCCTATGCGAAATTCATCCAGACCGACGCCTCGATCAATCCCGGAAACAGCGGCGGGCCGCTCTTCAACGTGAACGGAGAGGTCATAGGCATCAACACGATGATTTACGCTGCGGGACAGGGCATTGGCTTCGCGATCCCCGTCGATCTGGCGACGGCTATGGTGCCGGAACTCATCTCAAAGGGCAGCGTGGCTCATGGATGGCTCGGCGTTGCGATTCAGGAAGTCACGCCTGAGCTCGCGAAGTCGTTCGGCTTGAAAGAGGAGCAGAAGGGCGCCCTGATCACCGAGGTTTATAGCGCTTCTCCGGCTGCACAGGCCGGTTTCATGCGGGGTGACGTGATCGTGGAGTTCAACGGCGAGAAGGTCGAGGATCCATACGATCTCTCGTTGTTTGTGAGCCAGACAAAGCCGGAGACATCCGCAAAGATCGCCGCCCTCAGGAACGGCGAGCGAAAGGAATTCGCGGTGAACGTCGGTAAGCAGGAACCAGGGAAGCAGGTCGGCATGGTCCCTGAAGAGAAGAAGCAGGAGGGCGGCAAGGCCGACGTGCTGGGCCTCGTCGTGAAGTCGATAACCCCGCGGGACGCACGCGAGCTGGATGTGCCTGCGGATTTCAAGGGTATCGTTGTGGCCCGCGTGGAACCGGGCTCATCTGTTGAGGCGGCCGATCTGCGGGCTGGCGACATCCTGATGGAGATCAACGGCGCCAGGATTCAGTCCGCGGATGATTACGCCGCGGCATCCGGCAAGCTCAAGAAGGGCGACATAGTGCGGCTGCTCATCAAGCGCGGACATGCCACTGTGTATCTGGCATTTGGACTGTAATCCCAGGACCTACCCCTCCCAGCCCTCCCCCTGCCTGCCGGCAGGCAGGCTTACAAAGGGGAGGGTGTGTTTATTCCCCTCCTTTGTAAGGAGGGGAAAGGGGAGGTAGATATTTGAACCAATGAAAAAAGCCCCCGCCGTATGGCGAGGGCTTTTGTTGTTTCTACCAGCGCCCTGTCAGTCCTCACATCCCAGCACCGCGCCGGCTCCCCTGCTGTAAGGGCAGTTGTCCATGAAGTCGAGCACGCTATCCGCATCGTCGTCAGGGTCGCAGGTGTCGCCGTAGTTGTCGCCGCTTGCATCGCCAAAGGTTCCGGTGAAGACCGCAAAGCCCAGATCAAAATTGAGCTGATCCACGTTCGCCATGAACGGGCAGTTGTCATTCACGTTGAGCACGGTGTCGTTATCCATGTCCTGATCGCAGACATTGCCGATCGCATCGTTGTCGATGTCAATCTGCTGCACGTTTGTGTTGAACTGGCAGTTGTCATCGCAGTTTGCCTGCGTGCCTCCTTGCGGCGAGCCCCAGCCCTTGCATTTCACGTCGCCGATCGTTCCTGATGCGTCGCCGTCATCGAGGATCGTGTCGTTGTCGTCGTCCGGATCGCATACATCGCCGATCCCATCGCCTTCGTTGTCAGCCTGGTTTGCATTAACGATGAATTGGCAATTGTCGTCGCAGTTTGCGGTGGCACCGCCGACGCAGTTTGCATCGCCGATCCCGCCTGAGCTGTCGCCGTCATCGAGTATGCCGTCGTTGTCGTCGTCCAGGTCGCAGACTTCGCCAATACCGTCGTGATCGGATTCATCTTCCTGACCAAGATTGGCGTCCATCGGGCAGTTGTCGGTCACGTCCGGCACCGTGTCGTTGTCGTCGTCGGCATCGCAGGCCTCTCCGATGCCGTCGTGGTCGGATTCGTCTTCCTGCCCGGGATTGGAGACCATCTGGCAGTTGTCCGGACCGTCGAGGATGCCGTCGTTGTCGTCGTCGTCGTCGCAGACATCGCCGCCGGTGGAGGAGTCGACCGGCGAGAAGACATCGGCGTCGTTATTCGCCTGGTCGGCGTTGGGCGTGTCCGGGCAGTTGTCCGGGCCGTTAGGTATTCCATCGCCGTCTTTGTCTCCGTCACACAAATCTCCTATACCATCACTGTCGGCATCTTCCTGACCTGGGTTGGGCGTTGTGACGCAATTGTCGAGGCCATTCAGAATGCCGTCGCCGTCGATGTCGTCGTCGCAGGAATCGCCCACGCCGTCGCCGTCCAGGTCGCCCTGGCCGGGATTCGCGATGAAGTCGCAGTTGTCTGGCGCATCGAGTATGCCGTCGTTGTCATCGTCGTCATCACAGACATCGCCTGCAGCGTCGCCGTCGTTATTGGCCTGCGCCGGGTTGGCCACGAGATCGCAATTGTCCGGGCCATCCAGCACAGTGTCGTTGTCATCGTCCGTATCGCAGGCATTGCCCAGGCCGTCGCCGTCCGTGTCCAGCTGATCTGCATTCGCCACCACCGGGCAGTTGTCCACGCCATTGAGGATGCCGTCGCCGTCTATGTCGCCATCGCACACATCGCCTATGCCGTCCTTGTCCTGATCGGCCTGGTTCGCGTTTGCATTGTCCGGACAGTTGTCGATCGCATCGCCGACACCGTCTCCGTCTCGATCGTCAAAACTCGCGTCGCACGCATCTCCAACTCCGTCTCCGTCAGAGTCGGTCTGCTCGTTGTTTGCGATGCGCGGACAGTTGTCCGTGACGTTCGGTATCTCGTCGCCGTCCATGTCGTCGTCGCACGCATCGCCCTGGCCGTCGGAATCTATGTCCACCTGATCCTCATTCGCTACCAGCGGGCAGTTATCCATCTGATCCGGAACGCCGTCGGCGTCGGAATCGACAAGGGGACTCACGACAGGGGACGGCAGATTTATGCCCTGATCCTCTATTTGGCCGCTCGTAGAGTGGCCGCAGGAGACAAGGAAGAACGATGCGGCACAGGCTATGAACAGCAGATAGAGATAATATCTAGCCTTCCGGGTGCGGTTCATAATAACTCCTTGTTATTGTTGGCTATTTGGATACGGTCCCCCATTGGACATATTCCTTATAGCACAAATATTGAGCAGCTGCAAAGAGTTATATGACGTTTATGAAGTGAAATAGACGTGTCCACGCTAGTTAGCTGAATCACATGGCAAAGGTGAGATAAATTTTATTGGTAGGAATTGATAGAAAGCTGATCAGATCCCCATGACTTTCACGATCACGCGCTTTCTGCGCTGGCCGTCGAACTCGGCGTAGTAGACTTGCTCCCATGGCCCGAGATCGAGCTTCCCATTCGTGATCGGCAGCATGACCTGATGGCCGAGTGTGAGATTCCACAGATGCGCGTAGCCGTTGGTCTCGCCGGTTCGGTGGTGGCGGTAGTCCTTCTTCATCGGCGCGATGTTCTTGAGCCACTCCTCGATGTCCGCGATGAGTCCGGACTCTGCATCATTCACATAGACGGCAGCGGTAATGTGCATGGCAGAGACCAGCGCCATGCCATCTGTGACACCGCTCTTCTCTACGACGCGCTCCACCTCGTCGGTGATATTGATGAACTCGTGAAGCTTCTTGGTCTGGAACCAGAGGTAGTCGGTGTGGCAGATAGCAGGACTGGTCATTTATGCCTCGCTCGGTTCATATTTGTCCCCCGGTTCCACTCGGATATAAATCCGCTTGGGCGAATATCGAGATGTCGTGGGGCCATATTCTTCGTCAAGAAGTCTGAGGAATTGCGCAAAACATTCCACCTCATCTTCATATTTTTCCTGGTATACGATTTCCTCTGCTTCGCTGCTCTCCTCTGCGGATTGGCGGACGTTCAGAATCACACCATTTTTGACTCTCCTGATCTCGAATTGCATGGTCTCCTCCATTACACCAGATACCCGAGTAGAAAGAGCGGCCTTCGGTCGCCATGGATATCGACAGAATCCGTCAGGCGTATCTTTTCCTTGGCGCTGAAATCCTTGAACTGCGTCCGGCCCTTTCCCTTCCCCCCGACTTCGATCACAAGGTCGCCTTTTTCTTCCTGAAGCAGAAAATCCGGGGTTTTCATGCCGCGTGTTGATTTGAGGTAATGGAGTTCTCTGCCGGACATGGCAATGGCCTCGACAGCAAAATCCTCGCGGAGCGCTCCGATCGCTTCATCGTACGGCTTGAACAGGAGGCGATAGGGGACGCACATGAGCACCTTGGGCTCTTGCAGGACATTGGTGCCGTGCGGGAAGAGGGGGGCGAGGACAAAGCTCTTGGCAAGCAAGTGAATGTACTGTTCGGCCTTGTATTTGGTGATGCCCACGTTCTGGGCAACGGAGGAATAATTGATTCCGTCCACCGGCGACCTTCCGATGAACGTCACCACCTTCTCCAGCAGATCGATTTCATCGGTTGCCAGCCGCATGATGAGCGGCACATCACGGCGGATGATTTTCTCCAGCACATTTTTCAGCAGTGGCAGGACATCCGGTTCTTCCAGTGAAAATGGATACAGTTCTCCCTTGAGGTAACCCTCAAACGCATGGCCCCATTGCAGATGCTCGTCCGCCCACCTTCGATGAACGATGTCATCGATCGTAAGCGTCGGGAGATCGACGCCCTTCGCAAATATGAGATATTCACGGAATGAAAAGGGGTAGAGTGTGATGAGCTTCACGCGTCTTGAGAGGTCGTGCGCTGATTCCGCGATGGCCAGAGCGACGGAACTGGTGAAGACAATTCGGACGCTCAGAAAATCGAATATCTTCTTAAGTTCGCCCTCGAAATGTTTGTGATAATGGATTTCGTCCAGGAGCAGGCTCTTGAAGTGGTATTTTTCGACGAGCGTCTTTGCGGTCTCAAACAGATTCAGCTCTCCCAGGGAATCAAGCGAGAGATAGCAAGCGCCCTCCTGCTGGACGGCCATCTGCTTTAGGATGACGGTTTTTCCAGAACCTCGAGGCCCCACGATTCCAGTGAAATGCCTTCCCAGAGAAGAGATGAGGCGTTGATACGAGGGTGTTCGTTTTCTTGTGTAACGCCTGCCGTCCTCTTTGGCGAGCTGATCCAAACGCAGGATTTCCTGGAGTTCCATGTCATAAGATTACAACGCAAGCAGGCCTCTTGTCAACAAATTAAACGTAATGATATGCATATTGTCCAATAGATTGACTAATTGACGCTTAAGGCCCAAAGACAAGATTTTTCAGGCACGAGTGCCAAAATGTAAAAAATCGAAAAAAGAAGAAACTACGCAACGTTTCTTTTTTTTGACGATAATTATGGATGTAGGGGGAACGGATGAAGGCGGGAATAAGGAGGTATGAGAATGAAGATTCTTGATGGTTTCCCATGTGAGTTCGCTTCACGGACCGCAGCCCCTGTGCGAGATGATCGTGAATCAACTACGCAAACAAGTGATTGTCCCGAAGTCAAAGACCTTTCTCCCCGATATCGATCTGACCCCGTTCTCGTGAAACTCTTTGAGTCTGCGAGACGCTGCGATTGCCCCCGCATCTTCCAGAAACCGGTTCCAAAAGAGGACCTACAAAGGATCTTCTTTGCCCTGAAAGAACACGGCCCGCCCCGCGCGGGCCGTTTTTTTGAGGGGGTTCAGTAGATTTATCGTATGATTCGCTCAATCACTTTTGTGGCTAATTCCGGAAGCAGCCCGCCAGCCTCGGCAAGTAGCTTTGACCATTTTTTTCCGCGACCAGCCGCATCCTTCCATGCTGCCCGAAGTTCGTGTGGCTCATCGTCGGCGAGTGCTGCGATAAGCTGCGTGGACTGCAAAAGATCCTTCTGCCTCTTCGCCGATTCTGTGACAGGCCTGCGTATTGCCGTGATCATCTTATGCACTGCAAAGCGGGCAGGGTGCGGAACCTGAATCGGAACGCCGCCTGCAGGGCCGATGAGCACCGTGCGAATGGGATCCTCGACGAGGTAATCGAGAAAAGGGAGCTGGACTGCGCCTGCCCCTTTGATGCCTCGCACAGAGACAACACCCCTTGGCCGTCCTCGCAGCGGGACCAGAAGGTCAATCCTGACGCCTTCGGATGAAACAAAGGATGAGGAAGGGTAGCCGTGATCGAGCGCCGGAACTGCGCGGAAATGTAGGCCGGTCTCCTTGAGCATCTGAGGGATGTCGATGGGAGCTGAGACTGTGACATCGATTCCGCTTTCACTTACGATATCGATGTCCTCCGTTCTTGTTGACGCCTTCTCAAATATTTCACCCAGGATTCCGGCATAGGCGATGAAGGCGAGCGTCCCGATGAGCGTCCCCCTGCCGTCGATGAGGCCTCTATCAGAGAGACAGGCTGTTACGTTTGCTACTCGCCGATCAATGCCTGGAAGCCCGCCACGCCGGAGCATTGCGGCCTGCCGGGCCTCCTTACCGAGCAGTTGGCGTAGGAGGGCTTTTTTTTCATTTCGCTCAGTTCGATGGGACTCGACGACCTCATCGTTCTTGGTGTTCGATGGCCCGAAATATTTCTGCGCATTGCCTTGCTGGATATACCAGTAGGTGAGGCCTTTGACCTTCTTGCGCACATAGACGCTGAGCGTCCAAAACTCGCGCTCAAGCGCCGTCCGGGCAAAAACGCCTTCCTGGAACTCGGCGAACAGGGTTCTTGTGGCCAGATCGAGACGCATGATGGTTATACGTATAATTCATTAAATTGCTGAAATCAACGTATAACTTGAATTGAAGTTGCACAAGCCACTGAAGGAAAGAAGCGGCAGAGGCAATCTCAATGCAGATGCCGTCACTCCGGGTTCTTTTCGTATTTATCCCCCGGTTCAACTCGGATATAAATCCGTTTGGGCGAGTACCGGGATGTCGATGCGGGCCTTTTTGTTTTATGGCTCATCCTTGATCTTTTCCCCCAAAGCCTTCATATGAATTGTTGGAGTCATGAAAGGGGAACCATATGCGCTTTGATCGGTTCACGGTAAAGGCCCAGGAAGCGGTGCAGGAGGCGCAAAACCTCGCGGGCAAATGGAACCAGCAGGAGATCTCGCCCGAGCACCTGCTCTACGCGCTCATCTTACAGGAAGAAGGCGTGGCGGCCGCGATCCTCAAGAAGATCGGCGTGCCCCTCGCGCGTCTGTCGGACGAGGCGCAGGCAGCGGCCAAATCTGCTGCCCCGCGCGTGACAGGCAGCGGCATGGGACAGGCCTATCTCTCGCCCTTGCTCAATCGCGTCTTCGAGCGCGCATTCAAGGAGGCAGAGGCGCTCAAGGACGAGTTCGTATCTACCGAACATCTTCTCATCGCCATCGCCGAAGAAAAGGGGAGCAAGGCAGCGGATCTGTTGCGCGCGCAAGGCATCGTGAAGAAGACGATACTCGCGGTGCTGAAGGATATACGCGGCGAGCAGCGCGTGACCGATCAGGACCCGGAGGGCAAGTATCAGGCGCTGAAGAAATACGGTCGCGACCTCACCGAGGCAGCGAGGCAGGGCAAACTCGACCCGGTGATCGGCCGCGACGACGAGATTCGCCGCGTGATCCACGTGCTGTCGCGCCGCACAAAGAACAACCCCGTGCTCATCGGCGAGCCGGGCGTGGGCAAGACCGCGATAGTTGAGGGGCTTGCACAGCGCATCGTTGCTGGCGATGTGCCCGAGACTCTCAAGGACAAGCGAGTGATCGCGCTGGACATCTCGGCGCTCGTCGCAGGGGCAAAATATCGCGGTGAGTTCGAGGACCGGCTCAAGGCCGTGCTCAAGGAGATTACCTCGGCCAGCGGCGAGATCATCCTCTTCATCGACGAGCTGCACACGCTCATGGGCGCCGGCGGGGCAGAGGGGGCGATCGACGCGTCCAACATGCTGAAGCCCGCGCTCGCCCGCGGGGAGCTGCGCTGCATCGGCGCAACCACGCTCAACGAGTTCCGCAAACACGCGTGTTTGCGGAACTCGTTGAGC
>Ga0265296_1002667_pt1 | contig 17597 bp, 20 predicted proteins | sample MunlanPumphouse1_FD_189073 | JGI IMG/M metagenome (GOLD analysis project Ga0265296, IMG submission 189073) | Groundwater microbial communities from a municipal landfill in Southern Ontario, Canada - Pumphouse #1 | ecosystem: Environmental > Aquatic > Deep subsurface > Groundwater | place...
GAGCGTCCGGTCGTGGCGCCTGTCCAGGAGCCGTAATGACGCAATCTTTTCCGCTTTTGCCGCTGCGCGACATCGTCGTTTTCCCGCACATGATCGTGCCGCTGTTCGTCGGCCGCGACCGCTCGGTCGCCGCGCTCGAAACCGCGATGGAATCCGACAAGGAAATCTTCCTCGTTGCCCAGCTCGATCCGGGCGAGGACGATCCGCAGCGCGATGACCTGTATGACGTCGGCGTCATCGCGACCGTGCTCCAGCTTTTGAAGCTGCCCGACGGCACCGTTCGCGTGCTCGTCGAGGGCAAGGAGCGCGCCAAGCTGGTTGCGCTGACCAACGACGACAAGACCGTGATGGCGAGCGTGAAGCCGATCGATGACACTGTCGACGACAGCGTCGATACCGCGGCGTTGATGCGCTCGGTCGTCGATCAGTTCGAGAATTACGCCAAGCTCAACAAGAAGATGCCCGCCGAAACTGCGGTGCAGCTGTCGCAAATTGATGACGCCTCGCGTCTCGCCGACTCGGTGGCGGGCAATCTCAACATCAAGGTGTCCGACAAGCAGGCTTTGCTCGTCGAAGACACGCCGTCGAAGCGGCTCGAAATGGTGTTCGCCTTCATGGAGGGTGAGCTCGGTGTGCTGCAGGTCGAAAAGAAGATCCGCGGCCGCGTGAAGCGCCAGATGGAAAAGAGCCAGCGCGAATATTATCTGAACGAGCAATTGAAGGCGATCCAGCGCGAGCTGGGCAACGACAACGGCGAGGGCGGCGACGACCTTGCCGAGTTGCAGCAGAAAATCGACGGCCTGAAGATGTCGAAGGAGGCCAAGGCCAAGGCGAACGCCGAGCTGAAAAAGCTGCGCGCGATGGCGCCGATGTCGGCAGAGGCGACGGTTGTCCGCAACTATCTCGATACGCTGATCGGCCTGCCGTGGGGCAAGAAGTCGAAGCTGAAGAAAGACATCGCCGCGGCGCAGGCCGTGCTTGATGATGACCATTATGCGCTCGAAAAGGTCAAGGACCGGATCGTCGAATATCTGGCGGTACAGGCGCGCACCAACAAGCTGAAGGGCCCGATCCTGTGCCTCGTCGGCCCGCCGGGCGTTGGCAAGACCAGCCTGGGCAAGTCGATCGCCAAGGCGACCGGGCGCGAGTTCATCCGCCAGTCGCTGGGCGGCGTGCGCGACGAGGCCGAAATTCGCGGCCACCGCCGCACCTATATCGGCTCGCTGCCGGGCAAGATCGTGACGAACCTGAAAAAGGCGGGGACGATGAACCCGCTGTTCCTGCTCGACGAGATTGACAAGCTGGGCCAGGATTTCCGCGGCGATCCGGCGTCGGCGCTGCTCGAAGTGCTCGACCCCGAACAGAATGGCAAATTCCAGGATCATTATCTGGAAATCGACATCGACCTCAGCGACATCATGTTCGTCACGACGGCGAATTCGCTGAACCTGCCGCAGGCATTGCTCGACCGCATGGAGATCATCCGGCTTGAGGGCTATACCGAGGATGAAAAGGTCGAGATCGCCAAGCTGCACCTGATCGCCAAGCAGATCGAGGCGCACGGGCTGAAGGACGGCGAATTTACGCTGACCGACGAAGGCCTGCGCGACCTGATCCGCTATTATACCCGCGAGGCGGGCGTCCGTACGCTCGAGCGCGAAATCGCGCGGCTGGCGCGCAAGGCACTGCGCCGCATTCTCGAAGGCAAGGCGGAGAGCGTTACGGTTACATCGGAAAACCTCAACGAGTTTTCGGGGGTGCGCAAATATCGCCACGGCATGGGCGATCTGGAAGACCAGATCGGCGCCGTTACCGGTTTGGCATGGACCGAGGTCGGCGGCGAATTGCTGACGATCGAGGCGGTCACCGCATCGGGCAAGGGACAGGTGCGCACCACCGGCAAGCTTGGTGAGGTGATGACCGAGTCGGTTCAGGCGGCGCTGTCGTTCGTGAAAGCGCGTGCGCCCAGCTATGGCATCAAGCCCAGCCTGTTTGCGCGCAAGGACATCCATATCCACTTGCCCGAGGGTGCGGTGCCGAAGGACGGCCCGTCGGCGGGTGTCGGTATGGTCACCGCGATGATTTCGACGCTGACCGGGATTGCGGTGCGCCGCGATGTCGCAATGACCGGCGAAGTCACGCTGCGCGGCCGTGTGCTGGCTATCGGGGGCTTGAAGGAAAAGCTGCTCGCGGCGCTGCGCGGCGGGATCACGACGGTATTGATCCCTGAGGAAAATGAAAAGGATCTGGTCGAAATTCCGGCGAACATCACGACGGGGTTGAAGATCATCCCGGTCAGCCATGTCGATGAGGTGCTTGCCGTCGCACTGGTCAGCCCGATCGTCCCGATCGAGTGGACCGAGGCCGACGAACTGGCCGCTTCACCGCCGCTCGCGCCCGGATCGGACCCCGAGACGACGATTCGTCACTGACCCCGGTTGATTGGCATCTCGCAACCCTGCTTTTCGTCGCAAAATCGCCGTTTAACCGCCGTTTTCGCCCTTTTTTGCTTTGACAAGGCGGGGCGAAACGGCGTTAGTGGCGCCCCATGGCACGACCATGAATCATTCAATCAACAAAAAGCAGGGGTTCCTTAGGCATGAACAAACAAGACCTGATCGCCGCCGTCGCTGACTCGAGCGGCCTGACCAAGGGTGACGCGAGCAAAGCCGTCGAAGCCGTTTTCGAAGCGATCACCGGTTCGCTCAAAAAGGGTGGCGAGGTCCGTCTCGTTGGTTTCGGCACCTTCGCCGTCAGCAAGCGCAAGGCATCGACCGGTCGCAACCCGCGCACCGGCGAAACGATGACCATTGCGGCGTCGAACCAGCCCAAGTTCAAGGCCGGCAAGGCGCTCAAGGATGCGGTCAACTGATTGGCCAGCCCTTTGGGTGAGAATATTTCGGGCCGCGGCGCAAGCTGCGGCCTGATTTGCATCGGCGCGGTGCTCTCGGCGAAATCGCCGTTGCAATCATCGGCGCAGCGGCTATGGACGTCCGGCTTTCGGGCGTCGGCCATTTGGTCGGACCCGGACGGGCGCGTAGCTCAGTGGTAGAGCACACCCTTCACACGGGTGGGGTCGCAGGTTCAATCCCTGCCGCGCCCACCATGGCCCAGTCGGTCCGCCGCGCAAGCGAAACGGGAGCTGACCGGACCATTCATCGCCTATTCAATGCCTTTGCATTAGAGAGACGGCCATGACCCGCACCCTGACCTTCTCGCTCATCTCGGCTCTGCTGCTTTCAGCAGCGGCGCCCGCTGCTGCGCGCGGCAATCGCGATCAGGATCATCTGCGCGATGCGGCGGCGCAGGGGCAGGTCATCCCGCTTAACCGCCTGATCGCCGAGGTGCGTTCGCGCGCGCCGTATAGCGAGATGGAATATCTGGGCGGGCCGCAGTTCGATGCGGGCCGCATGATCTATGCGCTGAAATTCATGAACGGCAGCCAGGTCGTTGTCGTTTTTGTCGATGCCCGCACCGGCCGGATCGTCGGCCGCAAACCCTGATAATCTCAAAAATGCAGAAGTTCCGGGCGCAACGACATTTTGCGATGATCGTTCGGACTTGATACACAGTCGAAACATGCGGCCGGTGCGACCGGTCAGCAAAGGAAAGGCGTCCGAATGCGGATCTTGATTGTCGAAGACGAACCCACCCTCGGCCCGCAGCTGAAGGCGACGCTGGAAGCGACGGGCTATGCGGTGGATCTGGCGACCGATGGCGAGGATGGCCATTTCCTCGGCTCGACCGAAAATTACGACGCCGCGATCCTTGACCTTGGGCTGCCCGAAATCGACGGGCTGACCGTGCTCGACCGTTGGCGCCGCGAAAAGCGCAATTTCCCGGTTCTGGTGCTCACCGCGCGTGACAGCTGGTCGGACAAGGTCGCGGGGCTGGATGCGGGCGCCGACGATTACCTCGCCAAACCGTTCCAGACTGAGGAACTGATCGCCCGCCTGCGCGCGCTGATCCGCCGCGCCGCGGGCAATGCGTCGAGCGAGTTGACCGCGGGTCAGGTCCGCCTCGACACCCGCTCGGGCCGCGTGACGCTCGCCGGTGAAGCGGTGAAGCTGACCGCGCAGGAATATAAGCTGCTGTCGTACCTGCTCCACCACAAGGGTAAGGTCGTTTCGCGCACCGAGCTGATCGAGCATATTTACGACCAGGATTTCGATCGCGATTCCAACACGATCGAAGTGTTCGTGACGCGCATCCGTAAAAAACTGGGCGCCGACATCATCACCACGATCCGCGGTCTGGGTTACCAGCTCGACGATCCGCAGGGCTGAACCCTTCGGCCATGGCCGATATGGAACCCAGTGCGACCGGCGTGACAGCCCGCGAACCGGTGGACAAGCCGGTCGCGCTGACCAGCCGCATCACCGGATCGCTCGCGCGGCGCATGATCGCGATTGCGGCGCTGTGGATTTCAGTGCTGTTGATCGGCGGCGGCTTTGCGCTCGACCGGGTGCTGACCGGCGCGATCACCCGCAATTTCGATTCCAGCCTCGAATATGTGCTGATCGCGATGATCCGTTCGTCCGAAATCGGCCCCGATGGCGAAGTTCGGCTGGTCGAACCGCTCGGCGACCAGCGGTTCCTTGAACCGTACAGCGGCCTGTATTGGCAGATTAGCGGCGGGACGCAGGAACCCTATCGCTCTCGCTCGCTGTGGGAACGATCGCTGAAGGCGCCGACCCCGCATATCGACGACGAAATCCATATCTACGACAGCAACCAGTTTCCCGACGAAGAGCTGCGCGTGCTCGAACGCAATGTCATCCTGCCGGGTAGCAAGGTCAGCTGGCGTTACCAGATCGCCCAATCGCGCGAGGCGCTCGATACGCAGGTCGGCGCGGTGCGTGCGACGCTGATCCCCAGTCTTGCGCTGCTCGGCCTCGGTCTCCTGATTCTCGCCGCGCTCCAGACCTTCTATGGTTTGTGGCCGCTGCGCCATATCCGTCGCGCGATCGCGGCGATGCGCGGCGGGCAGAACCGCCGCGTCGATGCGCCGCTGCCGCTCGAAGTGCAGCCGATGGTCGATGAGCTCAACGCGCTGCTCGCGCATAATGAGAAGCAGGCTGAGGAAGCCCGGCTCCACGCCGGCAATCTCGCGCATGCGCTCAAGACCCCGCTCACCGTGCTGCTCAACAGCGCGACCAGCCAGACCTCGCCGCTCGCCGAAACGGTGCGGCGCGAGGCGGCGACGATGCAGCGGCAGGTCGAGCATCATCTGGCCCGCGCGCGTGCCGTGGGACGCCGCGGCGCGGCGCAGGCGCGCGCCAATGTCCGCGAAAGCGTCGACAGCGTGACGCGCGCCGTGGCGCTGCTTTACCCCAAGGTCCGGCTCGACGCGGCGGGCGACAAGCAATTGGTCGCGCGGGTCGAGCGCCAGGATCTCGACGAACTGGTCGGCAATCTGCTCGAAAACGCCGCAAAATATGGCGGCGGCAGCGTCTTTGTAACGATCCAGCGCGACGGCGCGATGGCCGAGATCCTGGTCGAGGACGATGGCGCAGGGATTTCACCCGCCGATCGCACCCGTATCTTTGACCGCGGCGTCCGGCTCGACAGCGGCAAGCCGGGGACCGGGTTGGGTCTGGCGATCGTTCGCGATGTCGCCGAAATTTACGGTGGCAGCATCGCGCTCGAAGAGAGCGAAGATCTGGGCGGGCTGCTGGTGCGGCTTCGGCTGCCAGCGGGCTAAGCGGCCCGAAAACTCGGGCCGTTTCGGGTACTCTGCATCGGTTCACCGCACAATCCGCCCATATTGTCCGCGCAACCGAACGTCCCGTCTTGCGGGCTGCATGCACTTGCCAGAAGGGGCGACGGGAACTCGCGGGGGCGGCTCATTGAAGGAGTAGGGTCATGCTTACCGTTTCCAAACGACCAAAAACACTGTTGTTGCTCGCCATGCTGGCCAGCGCCGCGCCGGTTAGCCTTGCCGCACAGTCGCAAGAGCCGCCGCAGGAGGTACCCGCCGACGGCGACGTCATGGCGACCGTCTATGGCACGCTGCCGACACCCGATCAGATGACCAAGGGGCCGCAGGTCGAAGGCATCATCTCGGCGCGGAGCGACGGCCGGATGCGGGTTCGCACCGCCGATGGCACTGACACCATAATCGCGATCGCCGACTATACCAAAATCAAGTCCAAGGGCGGCTTCCTCGGCCTGAACAGCAACAAGCTCGCGGCGGACTCGCTGCTCAACGGCCTGCCGGTCACCGTCGATACCTTGCAATGGGACGGCGGCCTGGTCGCCAGCGAGGTCGATCTCAAGAGCAAGGATCTGCGCACCGCATCGATGATCCGCACCGGCACCGACCAGCGCTTTGCCGAACAGACCGCGGCGACCGAAGCCTTGCGCAGCCGCGTCGGCGACATCGATCAGTATAATGTCAAAAGCACGATCAACGTGAATTTCGACACCGGCAAAGCCGTCCTGTCGCCGCAGGCAAAGGCCGATCTGTGCTCCACCGCGACGCAGGCCGAGGCGATGGACAACGCGCTGTTGCTTGTCGTGGGCTACACCGATTCCACGGGCAGCGAAGAGCTCAACCAGGAGCTGAGCGAAAAGCGCGCGGGCCGCGTCGTCAATCACCTCCAGCAGGCGTGCGGCTGGAAACCCTATCGCATGCTGACCCCGACCGGCATGTCCGAAGCCGATCCGGCGGCGGACAATAGCACCCCCGAAGGCAAGGCGATGAATCGCCGCGTCGCGGTGAATGTGCTGGTCAGCAAGGGGCTGGACGGCATGTAAACAAACGCGCCGGGGGCGGGCCAGACCCGTCCCCGGCTGCGCATCGACAGGCTCAAGCGGCGGTGACGACTAGCCCGCGCTGCACCGCGGGTCGCGCCAGCCCGGCGTCGAGCCAGCGTTGGACCTGCGTGAAACGGTCGAAGCCGACAATCTCGGCCGCCTCGTAAAAGCCGATCAGATTGCGCACCCAGCCGAGCAGCGAAATATCGGCGATGCTGTACTCGTCGCCCATCACCCACGACCGATCGGCCAGCCGAGCGTCGAGGACGCCCAGCAACCGCGCCGATTCCGCCGCATATCGATCGCGCGGGCGCTTGTCGGCATAGTCGCGCCCGGCGAATTTGTGGAAGAAGCCGAGCTGGCCGAACATCGGTCCGACCCCGCCCATCTGCCACATCACCCACTGGATCGTCTCATAGCGTCTGGCCGGGTCAGCCGCGAGCAACTGTCCGCTCTTGTCGGCGAGATAGATCAGGATCGCCCCCGATTCCCACAGCGCGAGCGGCGCTCCGCCGGGACCAACTGGGTCATAGATCGCCGGGATCTTGCCGTTGGGGTTGAGCGCGAGAAACACCGGGTCGTGGCTTTCGTTCGCCATGATGTCGATCCGGTGCGCTTCATAGGGCAGCCCCGTTTCCTCGAGCATGATCGCCGCTTTGACGCCGTTCGGCGTCGGGGCGGAAAATAGCTGGAGCCGGTCGGGGTGTTGCGCCGGCCAGCGGGCGAAAATGGGATGCGCCGCGCTCACGCGCCCGCCTCGCGCACCTGTTGGTGATGGCGGATCACTTCCTCGATGATGAAACGCAGGAATTTTTCGCTGAATTCGGGGTCGAGGTCGGCATCGCGCGCCAGCGACCGCAGCCGTTCGATCTGCCGTTCCTCGCGAGTGGGGTCGGCAGGGGGCAGGCCTTCGCGCGCCTTGAGTTCGCCGACCGCCTTGGTCACCTTGAACCGTTCGGCGAGCATATAGACGAGCGCGGCGTCGATATTGTCGATGCTCTGACGGTAACGGCTCAGTTGGTCGTCCATGGGTGCGCGGCTCCTCTTGTGCCCGGCACGCTTGGCACCGCCTAGGGGGCTCATGCAAGCCGAAAGTCGTTGCAAAATCGCGGCCGCACGGCCAAGGCTCGCCGCATCATGACTGCCGAAATCCACCAGCTCCACGGCGACCGGCCCCCCTCGCTCGACCCGATGATGGCGCTTGTCGCCGCCGACATGAACGAGGTGAATTCGGTCATTCTCGACCGCATGCAATCCGAAGTGCCGTTGATCCCCGAACTCGCGGGTCACTTGATCGCGGGCGGCGGCAAGCGGATGCGGCCGATGCTGACGCTCGCGTGCGGCAAGCTGCTCGATTATCCGGGGCGGCGCCATTGCAAACTGGCGGCAGCGGTTGAGTTCATCCACACCGCGACCCTGCTTCACGACGATGTCGTCGACAAATCAGACCTGCGCCGCGGGCGCAAGACCGCGAACCTGATCTGGGGCAACAGCGCGTCGGTGCTGGTCGGCGATTTCCTGTTCAGCCGCGCGTTCGAAGTGATGGTCGAGGACGGGTCGCTGAAGGTGCTCAAGATCCTGTCGCGCGCGTCGGCGGTGATTGCCGAGGGCGAGGTCAACCAGTTGTCGGCGCAGCGCCGCATCGAAACGAGCGAAGACCAGTATCTGGCGATCATCAACGCCAAGACCGCCGAGCTGTTCGCCGCCGCGTGCAAGATCGCCGCGGTGGTCGCCGAACGCGACGAGGCGACCGAAGCCGCGCTCGACGCTTATGGCCGCAACTTAGGGATAGCTTTCCAGCTGGTCGACGATGCGATCGACTATGTTTCGGACGCCGAAACGATGGGCAAGGGGGTCGGCGACGATTTCCGCGATGGCAAGGTCACGCTGCCCGTGATCCTCGCCTATGCGCGCGGCAGCGCCGAGGAGCGCGAATTCTGGAAGCTCGCGATCACCGGCCATCGCACCGCGGACGAAGACCTGCTGCACGCCACCAGCCTGCTCCACAAGCATGGCACCATCGAAGACACGCTGGCGCGCGCGCGGCATTATGGCCAGCGCGCGGTCGACGCGATCGGCGGCTTTCGCGCCAGCCAGGCCAAAGCGGCGCTGACCGAGGCCGTCGCGTTCGCTATCGCACGCGCTTATTAGCGCGGTCACAGACATAATTGGATTTCTGCGCCCCTGCGAAGGCAGGGGGCCATCACCGGTTGGTGCTATATGGAACTATCCGGAGATGGGTCCCTGCCTTCGCAGGGACACGGGATGGGGATGCTCCGGAAAAGACGAACGCCGATGATGGGTCCAGTCGCAGAAAGCCCCGACGCCTATATCGCCGCCCTGTCGGGCTGGCAGCGTGATAGTGCCGAAATGATGCGCGCCGCGATCATGAGCGCCGCCGCCTTCGAAGAAACGATCAAATGGACCAACCTCGTCTTCATGGCGAACGGCCCGTGCATCCTGATCCGCGCTGAACAACAGCGCGTGCTGCTTGGCTTCTGGCGCGGCAAGAGGCTGCGCGATCTTGAGCCGCGGATCAAGGCGAGCGGCAAATATGAACTCGGCAATCTGGTGATGACCGAAGCGACCGAAGTAACCGTGGAACAAGTCGCCCGCTTGGCCGCCGAGGCCCATCGGCTCAACATCGAACTTGGCAACCCGGCGGCGCGCACCTGATGCAGCTGCTGCCGATCGATCAGGTATTGCCCGACATCATGGCGGCGCTGGTGCTGAAACCCAATGCTGTCGTGGTGGCACCGCCGGGGGCGGGCAAGACGACGCGCGTCGCGCCCGCGCTGCTGGACCAGCCGTGGTGTAGTGGCACCGTCTGGCTGCTCTCGCCCCGCCGGCTTGCGGCGCGCGCCGCGGCCGAGCGGATTGCCGACGAGATGGGCGAGCCGGTCGGTGGTAAGGTCGGCTATGCGACGCGGCTCGACAGCAAACAGTCGGCAGCGACCCGGCTGCTGGTGATGACCCCGGGGCTGTTCCGTAACCGTATCCTCGCCGATCCCGAACTCTCCGGTGTGTCGGCGGTGCTGTTCGACGAGGTCCACGAACGCAGCCTCGACGGCGATTTCGCGCTCGCGCTGGCAATCGATGCGCAGCAGGGGCTGCGCGACGATCTGCGGTTGATCGCCATGTCGGCGACGCTTGACGGTGCGCGGTTCGGGGCTTTGCTTGGTAATGCGCCGGTGGTGCGCAGTGAGGGCAAGATATTTCCGCTCGACCTGCGCCATATCGGTCGCCGTGCCGAGGACCGGCTCGAAGCCAGCGTGCTGGTCGCGGTGCGGCAGGCGATGGCGGACGAACCGGATGGCGACATGCTCGCTTTTCTGCCCGGCGCCGCCGACATCGAACGCGCCGCAGCGGCGGTCGAGGCATCGGGGTTACCGCTTGTCGTTCACCGGCTGCACGGGCAAATCGATCCGGCGCTCCAGCGCAAGGCGCTCGTCCGCGATCCCGATGGCGGACGCAAGCTGATCCTCGCGACGAGCATTGCGGAGACCAGCCTGACCATCGACGGGGTTCGCATCGTCATCGACGCGGGGCTGTCGCGGCGCCCGCGCTTCGACAAGGCGGCTGCGATCGCCCGCCTCGTCACCGAACGCGCCAGCCAGGCGTCGGCAACGCAGCGTGCCGGTCGCGCGGCGCGGCAGGGGCCGGGGGTCGCCTACCGATTATGGGAAGCGGCGGCGACCGCGGGGATGCCGCCCTTCGATCCGCCCGAAATTCACGAAAACGACCTGATGCCCGTCGTGCTCGATTGCGCGAGCTGGGGGATCATCGATCCGCGCCAATTGGGCTGGCTCGATCCGCCGTCGCCCGCCGCGATCGCCGACGCCAAAACGCGGTTGCAGGCGATCGGTGCGCTTGGCGATGACGGGCGGATTACAGCGCATGGCAAGGCGCTCGCCGCGATCCCGCTGCCGGTGCCGCTCGCGCATATGCTGCTCGACGCGGCGCGTGCGGGGGAGGGGGAGATGGCGGGGCGCCTCGCGGTTCTGCTCACCGAACCCGGGCTCGGCGGACGCGGCGTCGATGTCGAGGCGCGGCTCGGGCGCTGGCGCGGGCAGCGCGGCGACCGTAGCGAGGGCGCGGTGCGGCTGGCCCGGCGGCTGGCGAGCATCGGCGACAAGCTGGCAGTTGGAACCGATGATTTGGCACCGCGCTCGATCGGCGGCTGGATCGCCACGGCCTGGCCCGATCGCGTGGCGCGTCAGCGCGCCGGACAGCGCGGCGAATATCTCAGCGTCGGCGGCCGCGCCTATCGCATCGACCCGGTCGAACCGCTCGCGGGCAGCGAATGGCTCGCGATTGCCGACGCGCAGGGCCACGGTGCGGGGGTCCGCATCCTTGCCGCAGCGCCGATCGAACAGGCCGAGGTCGAGGCAGTCTTCGCCGACCGGATCGTCGCGCACGCTGCGAGCAGCTACGACGTCGCCAGCGACCGCGTCGATCATCGCCGCGAACGGCGGCTCGGCGCGATCGCGCTGACCAGCGGGCAGGCGGGGCGCAGCGACAATGCCGAGGAGGACATCGCGCTGCGGCTCGCGGCGGTCCGCGACAAGGGGCTCGGGCTGATCGGCTGGGGACCGGCGGCGCAGGCGCTGCGCCAACGCGCGAGTTTTGCGGGCATCGATACGCTGTCGACCGGGGCGCTCGCCGACTGCCTCGACATCTGGTTGCCGCCGCTGCTCGCGGGATGCCGCGGGCTGCGCGACATTGGCGATCGCAAGCTGACCGATGCGCTGATGGGACTGCTCGACTGGTCGGCACGGCAGTTGCTCGAAAAACATGCGCCCGCCGATTACACCACTCCGGTCGGCAGCCGCCATCCGATCGACTATGGCGCCGACGGTGGGCCGACGGTCAGCGTGCGGGTGCAGGAACTGTTCGGGCTGGCGCGCCACCCGGTGATCGGCGATCCGCCGGTGCCGCTGGTGCTCGCGCTGACCTCACCCGCGCATCGGCCGATCCAGACGACGCGCGACCTCGTCAGCTTTTGGGGCGGCAGCTGGCACGATGTCGCGCGCGAGATGCGCGGCCGCTATCCCAAGCACAGCTGGCCCGATGACCCCGCCAATGCCCGCCCGACCTTGATGACCAAGGCCGCGCAGGCGCGGCGCGACGGGGCATGAGGTTGGCCCTTTTCGCGAGGCCAGCAAGCCGCTAAGGCACAGGCAGCCCAACCAACGCAGGACAGTCCCGATGAAAGCGCGCATCTTCCAGAAACCCAAGAATGCGATGCAGTCGGGGCGCGCCGGAACGCAGCGCTGGATGCTGGAATTCGCTCCTGCTGAAGCTCGCAAGCCCGATCCGCTGATGGGCTGGGCGGGCAGCGGCGATACGCAGCGCCAGATCCGGCTGGGCTTTGCGAGTCAGGCCGAGGCGGCGGCTTATGCGGAGCGCAACGGGATCAATGCCGAGGTGGTTGCGCCGCCGGTGCGGACGTTGAAGATTCAGGCTTACGCGGATAATTTCCGGTAACGGACTTATCCGTCGCCCCCGCGAAGGCGGGGGCCGCAGTCGGCCTTAAGCAACATCTCTAAGCGGCCCCCGCCTTCGCGGGGGCGACGAAATTACTCGCTGTCCGGCTGCAACAGCTTGTGCAGATGCACCACCACATATTTCATTTCGGCATCGTCGACGGTGCGCTGCGCCGCGGCGCGCCACGCCTTTTCCGCCGACTTATAGTCGGGGAACAACCCGACGACGTCGAGGTTGTGGAGGTCGACAAAGTCGGTGCCTTGCGGATCGCTGACGCGTCCACCGAACACGAGATGCAATTTGCTCATGGCTGCTGTCCTTGCGGGTCGGGGAGAAGGCGCGGCCCCTAACAGCGCGGCGCCGCTACGGCAAGCCGGTCAATCGTCCTTGCGGCCCTTCGGCAGCAGCGACCCGAGCAGCGCGCCGATCGCAACTGCCCCGGCGACCAGCGCCATCGGCTGCTTTTCGGCCGCTTCCTTCAGCTTGCTGTTCGCGCGCTTGGCCTGGACTTTACCCTTTTCATACACCTCACCAGCGGCTTCGCGGGCGACGCCTGCTTGTTCGCTGGCTTTGTGCGCGAAATCTTCGGTCGCGGCGCGGGCGCGGCCATAGCCGTCCTGGATCCGCGCCTTCGCCGCTTCGGCGGTCAGCCGCGCATTTTCGGCGGTTTTCTCGGCAAGTTCACTCGCTTTGGCGCGCGCGTCGCTGGCGGTTTCACTGAACGGCTTCATCGTCATTCTCCACTGGTTCGATCGTTTCGCCGTCATCGGCGTATGTTTCTTCGTTTGTCTCGTCGGCGGGGTGCAGCCGATCGGTGATCGCGTTCGCCATATCCTGAAGCTTTTGCGTCAGCCGCGGCGCATGTTCCTTGATCGGTTCGCGCAGCAGCCACGCGACTCCTGCAACCGCCGCGAGTGCGATCGGCAGGCGATTGTTGCGAAACTCGCGGCGCACCGCATGTGCGGCATCGTCGACCTTTGCATTGAGCCGATATTTGCCGCGATCGACGAGTGCGCCGGGCTTCAACGCCGCCTTGGCGACGTCGAGCCGCCGGTGCAGTTCGGCGCGTTGCAGCATCGATCGGCGCGCCGCGGCAATCAGGCGGTTACGCGTCCGCGCCATCGTCGATCCCCTCATTGGTCAGGTCGCGCCGCAGTGCGGTGCGGATGTCGCCGTAGTGGCCATGCGCGCGCCATGCCGCGATTGCGGCAATCACCAGCAGCGCGGACACGACGGCTAAAGTCGCGAGCAGCGGCCCGATGTGCGGTGACAGCGCCAATATCGCGCCGAAGGCCAGCGCCAGCAGTGCCACACCCGCTGCGGTCGCCGCCACGCCGCCCCAGATCGCAGCGCGGCTGGCACCGTGTAGCGCCAGCTCGCCGCGCGCCTCGATCAGCGCAAACTCGGCCCGCGCCGTCGCCGACAGATTGTCGACGACATCGCCGACAATCTGTTCGAGCGGCACCGGCGGCGGCGCAACGGGCGGCCCGTCGGGCGCGTAGCCGTGACTTATGCCGTCAAAGCTTCGCTCGTCGGACATGGGCGGGAGGGTCGGATCTGCGGATGGCAAGACCTTGTCAATCGTTCGAGCCGCCCTTGAGCATCCGGGCCAGCACAAAGCCGATCACCGTCGCGGCGCCGACCGCAATCGCGGGGTTCTTCTTGACCATATCCTTGGTCGAAGCCGCGAGTTCGTCGAGATCTTTCTTGTCGAGCGTCGAGGCGAGGCCTGCGACGGTCGCTGCCGCCGAGCGGGCGTAATCGCCATATTGCTTGCCGAATTTGGTATCGACGGTACCGGCGCTGTCTTCCAGCATCTTGGCGAGGTTGCCGACTGCATCGGCGGCCTTGCCCTTGCCCTTGGTCGCGGCGTCGCGTGCCTTGGCCGACGCCTGGTTGGCGAGCGTCGTCGCTTCACCCTTGAGCGAAGCGGCCTTTTTCGTCGCTTCCGACTTGATGGTGTCGCGCGTCGCGACCAGCTGGTCGCGGATCGGATGATCCTTGGCGGCTTTCACGCTGGCGGGCTTGCGCGCCGGAGCGGCCTTGGTGGCGCCAGCCTTTGCGGGGGCCTTGGGGCGCGGGGCGGCGGTTTTGGTCGTCGCGGGAGTAGCGGGCTTGGCCATGGCGTTGTCCTCTTCTTCTTGTGTCGGGCGCCGCATTGGCGAACATCCCTTTGGTCCTGCCTGAATATATAGCAAGAGCCGCCCATTGGTTCCATAGGCCAGCAAAATTCCTATGCATTATTGCGCTTCCGGCCCTGCGCCGATAACAGGCGGGCGCCTTTCCCTACCGCCCTGCCGACAGGGCTCCAGCAGGACACCAACCATGACCGCGATCATCGACATCCACGGCCGCGAAATCCTCGACAGCCGCGGCAACCCCACCGTCGAAGTCGATGTGCTGCTGGAGGACGGCAGCTTCGGCCGCGCCGCGGTTCCGTCGGGCGCCTCGACCGGCGCGCATGAAGCGGTCGAACTGCGCGATGGCGACAAGAGCCGCTATCTGGGCAAGGGCGTGATCAAAGCGGTCGCCGCGGTCAACGGCGACATCGCCGACGCGCTGATCGGCCTTGATGCCGAGGACCAGCGCGAACTCGACATGACGATGATCGACCTCGACGGCACGGCGAACAAGAGCCGCCTCGGCGCCAACGCGATCCTTGGCGTCAGCCTAGCCGCCGCCAAGGCCGCCGCCGATGCGCGCGGCCTGCCGCTCTATCGTTATGTCGGCGGCGTGTCGGCGCGCACCTTGCCGGTGCCGATGATGAACATCATCAACGGCGGCGAACATGCCGACAATCCGATCGACGTGCAGGAATTCATGATCATGCCCGTCGGCGCCGGCAGCATCGCGGAAGCGGTGCGCTGGGGCAGCGAGATTTTCCACACGCTGAAGAAAGGCCTGTCGGCGAAGGGTCTGGCGACCGCGGTCGGTGACGAGGGCGGCTTCGCCCCGAACCTTGCCTCGACCCGCGCGGCGCTCGACTTCATTGCCGCGTCGGTCGACGAAGCCGGGTTCAAGCTCGGCACCGACGTCGTCCTCGCGCTCGATTGCGCCGCGACCGAATTCTTCAAGAACGGCAAATATGAAATCAGCGGCGAGGGGCTTTCATTGAGCCCCGAGCAGATGGCCGAATATCTCGCCGCGCTGGTCAACGACTATCCGATCAAGTCGATCGAAGACGGGATGAGCGAAGATGATTTTGTGGGCTGGAAGGCGCTCACCGACCTCGTCGGCGACAAGTGCCAGCTCGTCGGCGACGATCTGTTCGTCACCAACCCGCTGCGGCTGGAGCAGGGGATCAAGGACGGCCTCGCCAACTCGCTGCTCGTCAAGGTCAACCAGATCGGCACGCTGTCGGAAACGCTCGACGCGGTCGATATGGCGCACCGCGCGCGTTACACCGCGGTGATGTCGCACCGTTCGGGCGAGACCGAGGATTCGACGATCGCCGACCTCGCGGTCGCGACCAACTGCGGCCAGATCAAGACCGGCAGCCTCGCGCGCTCGGACCGGCTCGCGAAATACAACCAGCTGATCCGCATCGAAGAAGAACTGGGCGACATGGCGCGTTATCCGGGGGCGGCGGTTTTCGGTTGAGCGCAAAGCTGCGGAAAACTGTGGCCTGATGCCTTGACGCCACGAATCAACTCTGATTCAAGGGCGGGAATGACGCAGCGCCATAAACTCCGCAAATCGATGAACCGGGCCGTTGGCCCCGCGGTCGCGGTGATCGCGGTGTTGGCGATGATCGGTTACATCATTCTTGGTCCGACCGGGCTTTATGCCTGGGGCGATTACAGCCAGTCGGTGGAGAAGAAGCGCGTCGTGCTGTCCGAACTGGCGAAGAAAGAAAGCGAGCTGGAGAACCGGGTCAACCTGCTCGACCGGCGGCGCGTCGATCCTGATCTGGCCGAGGAATATGTGCGCGAGAAGCTGGGCGCCTATCACCCCGATGAGGTGATCATTCCGATGGAGCCTGCGGCGAAACGCTGACCTAGGTAAATCCCTCTCCTTCAGGGGAGGGCAGCGAGACTTGCCAGCCTCGCTGGCTTAGTCGCAGCGGGTGGGGTCCAGCGGCCTCGCACGACGCCGACAGACCCCACCCCAACCCCTCCCCTGAAGGGGAGGGGCTTAGATATGCTGCATACGTAAGTTTGCATTGCTGCCGCCCCCAAGGGGGCGTTGCCAAACCCACTTTGCGGCTCCTATAGGGAGCCTTGCCGTAACGGCTAAATGCAAAGGAAACCTCCCTTGGCCAAAGCACCCGCGGGCAAACCTGCCGCGCCGAAAAAGACTGCATCCACGCCCGCTGCCGCGACCAATCGCGAGCAACCCCGCGATCCCGTTCCCTATGATGCGACGCCCGAGGAGCTGGAGAAATTCTACCGCGAAATGCTGCTGATCCGCCGTTTCGAGGAAAAGGCGGGGCAGCTGTACGGGCTGGGGCTGATCGGTGGTTTCTGTCATTTGTATATCGGCCAGGAAGCCGTCGCGGTGGGCTTGCAGTCGGCGCTCGACGGCGACAAGGACAGCGTCATCACCGGCTACCGCGACCATGGCCACATGCTCGCGTATGGGATCGACCCCAAGGTCATTATGGCCGAACTGACCGGTCGCGCCGCCGGTATCTCGCGCGGCAAAGGTGGCTCGATGCACATGTTCAGCGTCGAGCATAAATTCTACGGCGGCCACGGCATCGTCGGCGCGCAGGTGTCGCTCGGTACCGGGCTGGCCTTTGCGCACAAATACCGCGACGACGGCGGGGTCGCGATGTCCTATTTCGGTGACGGCGCGTCGAACCAGGGGCAGGTGTATGAAAGCTTCAACATGGCCGAGCTCTGGAAGCTACCGATCATCTTCGTGATCGAGAACAACCAATATGCGATGGGTACGTCGGTCAATCGCTCGTCGGCTGAGGATCAGCTCTATCGCCGCGGCGAAAGCTTCCGCATTCCCGGCATGCAGGTCGACGGCATGGACGTGCTCGCGGTGCGCGGCGCTGCCGAAGCGGCGCTTGAATGGGTGCGCGCGGGCAAGGGGCCGGTGCTGATGGAACTCAAAACCTATCGCTACCGCGGCCATTCGATGTCCGACCCGGCGAAATATCGCAGCCGCGAAGAAGTGCAGGCGGTGCGCGACAAGTCCGACGCGCTGGAACATCTGAAAAAGGTGATGCTCGACGCGGGCATCACCGAAGAGAAGTTCAAGGATATCGACAAGGAAATCCGCGCGATCGTGGCCGAGTCCGCTGACTTTGCCGAAAGCGCGCCCGAACCCGACCTTCCCGACCTTTATACCGACGTGCTGGTGGAGCAATATTGAGATGGCCATCGAATTGAAGATGCCGG
>Ga0265296_1002668_pt1 | contig 17596 bp, 14 predicted proteins | sample MunlanPumphouse1_FD_189073 | JGI IMG/M metagenome (GOLD analysis project Ga0265296, IMG submission 189073) | Groundwater microbial communities from a municipal landfill in Southern Ontario, Canada - Pumphouse #1 | ecosystem: Environmental > Aquatic > Deep subsurface > Groundwater | place...
ATTATTCTGTTGCAGATGTTGTAACAAGGCAGAAAGAAGGAATTTCAACATTTTATATTTTCATTTTTAATGCAGGCGGTTATGTGATGGTTGCTGCCGATGATGCCGTGATTCCTGTCCTTGGTTACTCAGAAGACGGTACCTATATCGATACTGATATTCCTCAGAACATAAAACTCTGGTTAGACGATTACAGTGAGCAGATCAAATACATTATCGACTCTCAACTGGATAATACCCAGACCCTTCAGGAGTGGAATAAAATCAGGAACGATCAGATGCCTTCTGCAAAATCCATTGTCGGGCCTTACTGCAATACGACTTGGGATCAATCACCCTATTATAACAATTTGTGTCCGGGCGGAAGCGTGACAGGCTGCGTTGCCACCGCTATGGCACAGATCATGAAGAAGTGGAATTACCCGACAACAGGTGTCGGTTCTCATACTTATACCGATGCTACCTATGGCGCACTGACAGTAAATTTCGGATCTCAAACTTATAATTGGGCACAAATGCCAACTTATCTTCAAGCTTCAAGCACTGCTACACAAAAAACTGCTGTAGCCACATTGATGTACCACTGCGGTGTTAGTGTAAATATGCAATATTCAACAAGCGGTTCCGGCGCGTACACACAGGATGTGCCCGACGCACTGATCAATTATTTTGCTTACCAGAACACAGCAGAGTTACAGTATAAGGCTGCCTTTACAAATACCAACTGGATCAACATGCTGGAACGCGAACTGGATGCCGCCAGACCTGTATTGTATTCGGGCGATGACGGCACTGCCGGACATGCTTTCGTTTGTGATGGTTACAATACCAGCACCAACCAGTTTCATTTCAACTGGGGATGGTCGGGAATGGATAATGGGTATTTTACCATTGGAAGCCTGAACACTTCACAAGGCAATTTCAATAATAACAATTCAGCCGTTGTTCGCATCACGCCACCATTGAACGGACCAATCGCAGATTTTACAGCCAGTACCACTACGCCTGCAGTCGGCGGCACTGTGACATTCACCGATTATTCGACGAACAATCCAACGAACTGGACATGGACTTTTGACGGTGGAACCCCTTCGACATACTCAGGTCAAACTCCCCCGGCTATAACTTACTCCACCGCGGGTACTTATCAGGTTTCGCTTACCGTTACAAACGGCAATGGGACCGATACCAAAATAAGATCAATGTACATTAATGTGGGAGGAACACCTTCTGCATGGATCAAACAGAATTCGGGGTTTGCAAAACATTCGCGGGGAATAAGCCAGATTTCTATCGTTGACCCTAATATTGTCTGGGCTGCGGCTTATAATGGTGTAAGCTCAACAAATCCTATCCAGGAATTTACCAAAACTGTGAATGGAGGCACAACCTGGACACCCGGCACGATCACATTTACAGGTTCCGAGAATTATGGCATAGCTAATTTGCACGCATTTAGTAATCTGATTTGCTATGCCTGCATGTTTCCATCAGCAGCCAATGGGGGCTATATTGTTAAAACGACCGACGGAGGCATTACATGGACCATACAGTCGTCGGCCAATTTCTCGACAAGCTGGGCTAACTTTGTGCATTTCTTTGATGCAAACAATGGCGTTTGCGTTGGTGACCCGACTACTACACCTTTCGAATTCATGATCTATACCACCAGCAACGGAGGCTCGACATGGACACAAGTCAATGTTAACAACATCCCTGGCCCCTCAAACGGGGAAACCGCCATTGTTAACCAGTTTGATGCTTTTGGAAACACTATCTGGTTCGGCACCAGTATGGGTAAAGTGTTCAAATCAACAGATAAAGGATTGACATGGACAGTTACTGTAACAGGTTTGGGAACATCAGCAGTCGTTACCCCCGTATTCAAAGATGCCAGCACAGGAATTGCTACAGGCACAAATAATTCTACCGGAGCATATATCGGAATGAAAAAAACCACTAATGGCGGATCCTCATGGACCACCTTGACGCCAACCGGAATTTATTTAAAAAATCCCAATCTGGATTTTGTTCCGGGAACAACATCAATGTGGGTTGACGGAAGTTCATATCCCGGAACCGGATCTTCATATAGCAACAATGATTGTACAAGCTTTGTGGATATTGATACTGCTTCAACTATTCAATATACGTGTGTAAAATTTTATGATATCAACACTGGATGGGCGGGAAGTTTTAATGCCGGTGTAGCTGATGGCGGAATATACAAATGGGATCCGTCGATTATTGTCGGGGTTAATGAACAGCCCGAAACCAGTCAGGAACAAATCAGCATTTATCCTAACCCTACCAATGATTTTATAAATATTAAATTTTTCGGTATTACTTCAGTTAAGGCAAATATCAGTGTTTATAATTTGATGGGCAAAAAAGTAATTGACAGAGAATTTAATCCGTTGCTCAATGATAATTTGAAATTGGACATTTCGGATAATGTCGCAGGAATTTACCTTATAACGGTGAATACAGGAAAAAGCTTAATTACCAAACGTATATCGCTGATCAGATAGAAAAGTTTTGTTACTATTCAGGTATTGAGTTAATGGGTTGGGCAACTGGTTTGCCTGCTTGCCTGTCGGCAGACAGGGTCAATGGATTTTAGTTATTGGTTTAAAACTTCAGACCAATGACTTACAACCTAACAAGCAGCCCAACCGAACAACTCTTTTTAGCCTAAAAAGAAAACCCGACATTTATCGGGTTTGTGGGCCCACCTGGGCTCGAACCAGGGACCCTCAGATTATGAGTCTGATGCTCTAACCAACTGAGCTATGAGCCCGGGTTTCAGAAAAATGTGATATTTGCCGGGGTGCAATTATACATATTTATTATGAATTGCACAAACATTTTAAGAATACCCAAAAATCGCAAACAAATTTACATGAAATTTTTTTATGGCATCGTGTGCTAAAAAAATGTTTAATTTTAACCAAAATATCGGGTATAACCGTACATTTATCATTAAAAAAGTTCTGGTATAAATTAAGTTAGCAAAAATATCCCGATTGACAAAGACGATCGACCTTTACAATGGATAATATAACCAAACACGAAAGATAGTTTGGATTATTGGAAGACATAATAACGGAAAAATGAACTATTTTTGTAAAACTTACGTTAAAGAGAATGTCAAATAAGAAAGAATTTATAAAGAATTTAGGTGATTCAGGTAATGAACGATTACGAATTAAATTGACTATTGAAATAGGTAATCTTACTGACTTTGTTTTACAATATGAAAGTTTTATCAATGGACAATGGCTGGAAATAGTTAGGTATGATATAGCACATGGATTTTTTCACAGAGACTTTGTTACACCAAAGGGGAAAAAAGAAAAAACAAGAATTGAAATGCCGGACATGAAGACAGCGGCAACTTATGCGGAACAAGACATCAAAGACAAGTGGGAATTTTATAAAACTAAATATTTAAAAGATCTTAAAAGGAGAAAACTATGACAAACAAAGAAAAAATACAAAGAGACATTGAGCTGACATTTGACTTCATCAGACAAATCATTGACAACCCAAGACTTGCCGAACAACTTCCAGACAAGTGTGAAATTGACTTTATTGAAAAAGATTTTACGTCATTGACTGAAAAAGATTTAACAAAAAAGCAATTGATAAAAGTCAACCACACCTTTGATATAGTCAAAAACAAAAAATCACACGCCATTGCAGACTGACGGAATGCGGGCTACATTTTGCTAACAGGCGTTTGCTTTCAGTGGCGGGACAGTGGCTCGTAGGACAGGAAAGTAATAAATTTAAACAGCAGTGCTTCGTAGAAAGTGCAGTGGGTTAAATCGCCACCGTAAGCAAGCGCCGGATCGTTATAGAAATAATAATATTATTATTTTATGAAAATATCCGCTTCCATATATTCAAACAAAGATAAAGACCTCGTGTCATTGGTTCAGGAATTAGATGCCCACAGGGTGAATTATTTTCACATAGACTGTAATGATGACCCTGCTGTTTTTGATGACATCAAAATAATAAGAGAAGTAAGCAAAACCCCAATAGATCTGCATTTGATCACTTCTGAACCCGAAAAATATTTCACACTGATAGAAGAAAATAATATTGAAAATGTAACATTCCAGTTTGAGAAAATTGAAAAAGAATTTCATGTTCCGGAAACTGTTAAATCAAATCTGGGCCTGTCTATCATATCTGAAACTGATATTAAAATATTTGAAAAGTTCAACGACCGGTTTTCTTTCATCCTCTTTATGGCCACAACTCCGGGCGAAAGCGGAGGTAAATTCAACAAGCAGAATTTTAAAAAAATAAATGAATTCAGAAATGAATACCCGGGAAAAAAGATCCATGTTGACGGTGGTATTAACGAAGAACTATCATTTATTCTCAGGAACATGGGCGTAAATGTGGTGGTGATCGGTTCTTATCTTTTCAAAAATGATTTCATCGGTTCAGCCTTGCTCCAACTTAAAAGTGACGATATCGAAGGGCATTACCGCGTAAAAGATTTTATGCTCGATAGTGATGAAATACCTGTTCTGAATGCGGATCACATAACATTTTATGATGTGCTTAAATCCATTGAAGATTACAAAATGGGGTTCACTACTGTGGTGGATGATGCAGGTGTTATGTCGGGGCTCATTACTAATGCTGATGTGAGAAGAAGTTTACTGAGGAATTATGAAAACATTGGAAATATAAGTGTTGACGATATGTTAAATCGTAACCCTGCGTATGTGTACGACTACGAAACGGTGTCGGATATGCTTGCATATATTAAAACACTTGATTTTCCTGTGTTGTACATGCCTGTTTTGGATGAAAATAAAAAAATTGTAGGCGCAATAAAGTTTAATAATCTTATCAAGGGTGAGTCATGATAATACATCTGAAAAATAATACAAGCAGTGCAATAGTTCAAGAAATTGTTGCAAAATATGAGGCTGTTGAACTCGTAAAAGAAAACAAAATAATTCTTATTACTCCTTCTTCTGTTAAAAAGATTGATGAGGAATACCTTGGATATATTGATAATTCATGGGTTTTCGCCAGCGATATTCAACTTGCAAATAAAAAATATTGTGCCGGGATCAAAGAAATAAAGATCGGGAATTACACAATTGGTGGCAAAAGCAACAATACCATTGTTATTATTGGCCCATGCGCGGTTGAATCAAAAGAGATGATCGAAAAGTCAGCGGAACTGGTAAAAGAATGTGGGTTACATACCCTGCGGGCGGGAAGTTTCAAACCACGCACTTCTCCGTACAGTTTCCAGGGAATGGGTTTGGATGGACTTAAGTTGCTGGCGAAAATCCGTTACAAATACGGTTTCCCGCTAATAACCGAAGTAAGGGATTCAACTCATATTGATGCAGTTATCGAATATGCAGATGTAATACAGATCGGCGCCAAAGCCATGTACGACCATGGAATCCTCCGTAAATGCGGCAAGTCAAACAAACCGATACTTCTTAAGCGAGGTTTTGGCAGCTCTTTGCAGGAGTTTGTACAGGCTGCAGAATTTATTCTTTCAGGCGGAAATGAGAATGTTATATTGTGCGAAAGGGGTATTCGCACCTTTGAGACCAAAACCCGCTTTACGCTTGATCTTTGCGGGGTGGCATATTTGAAAGAATACACCAACCTTCCCATTATCCTTGATCCAAGCCACGCAATGGGATATGCTTATGGAGTGCCTGATCTTGCAAAAGCATGCATGGCAATGAATGTAGAAGGTTTGTTGATTGAAGTTCATCCTGATCCGAAAGTCGCAAAATCGGATGCTTCGCAGCAACTGAACCATGATGAATTCAGAGAACTTTTTAAATCGCTTAAACTTATTGCTAAAGCCGTAAACAGAACCATTGTATGACCTTTTTTCACAAGAACATAAAAAAATATTATATGCTGAAAAATTTTAAATTTCAATTTCTTGCTTTGGATATTGATGGGGTACTTACCGATGGCGGAATGTACTACACCGAAAGTGGAGATGAGTTTAAAAAGTTTAACGCAAAAGACGGACTTGCCATAAAGACTCTTATAGCTATGGGGAAACATGTGGGTTTTGTCAGTTCCGGTATCAATGGTAATATCATTGAAAACCGCGCCCGGACTTTGGGTGTGCAAAAAGTTTATACAGGAACATGGAAGAAAGTGGAAATACTTGAACAGTGGTGCAAAGAACTGAATATAGATTTCGAAAATGTTGCATACATTGGCGATGATGTGAACGATATTCCTGCTATTCAAAAAGCCGGTTTGTCAGCTTGTCCCGCTGATGCTGTGCCTTTAGTGAAAGAAGCTGTAAATATTGTCCTTTCGAAAAAAGGCGGTGAAGGATGTGTGAGGGAATTTGTAGAGAAATATATAATGGAAATACGATGTTAATAAAATTTTTGAAAATTATTATTTAAATGAACCTCTATTTGTACTTTTGAAGCATGAATGAAGCAACAAACCCACAACAGGAATTAACAAGAAAGAGGACAAAGAAACCTATTCTATCCCCCTCTATTCTTGAACATGGTAAATTGCCTCCGCAGGCTATCGACCTTGAAGAAGCCGTGCTTGGTGCTATTATGCTAGAAAAAGACGCTCTTACGACCGTAATAGATACTCTTAGACCGGAAGTATTTTACAAAGAATCGCATCAGAAAATCTATCAGGCTGTTCTTGATCTTTTCAATAAAAGCGAACCGGTCGATATTCTTACAGTAACGAACCAACTAAAAAAGAATGGCCAGCTCGAAATGGCAGGCGGTCCATTTTATATTACGCAACTAACATCGAGAGTGGCGTCTTCTGCCAATATTGAATATCACACCCGCATTGTTTTGCAAAAATATTTGCAGCGCGAGCTTATCCGTATTTCTTCCGATATTATACGTGACGCATTTGAAGATACTTCTGATGTATTTGACCTGCTTGATAACGCTGAAAAGAATTTGTTTTCTGTAAGCGAAGGTAACCTGCGTAGAAGCTATGAAAGAATGCCCGAGCTGTTGCACGAAGCTATTGAACAAATCAGAATTGCAAGCAGGCAGGAAGACCATCTTATTGGTATCCCTACCGGTTTTACTGATTTGGATAGGATCACGTCAGGATGGCAAAGATCCGATCTGATTGTTATTGCTGCCCGTCCGGGTATGGGTAAAACTGCGTTAGTGCTTTCAATGGCCAGAAATATGGCTGTAGACTATAAAAAACCGGTTGCTTTTTTCTCTCTCGAAATGAACGCCCTGCAGCTCGTTACGCGTCTGATAGCCAGCGAAACACAATTGCCTTCGGACAAACTTAAAAGAGGGACACTCGAGACTTATGAATGGGAACAGTTAAATTCTAAAATTGCTAACCTTACTGAAGCGCCGCTTATAATAGATGATACTCCTGCTCTTTCCATCTTCGAATTACGTGCAAAAACAAGACGATTAAAACAGCAATACAATATTGATCTGATCGTAGTTGACTATTTGCAGCTGATGACATCAGGCGGCGAAAACAAATGGAACCGCGAACAAGAGATCAGTAATATTTCACGTTCGTTAAAAAGTCTTGCAAAAGAGTTGAACATCCCGGTTATAGCGATTTCTCAGTTGAGCCGTGAAGTAGAAAAACGTGGTGGGTCCAAACGCCCTATTCTTTCAGACCTTAGAGAATCAGGCGCTATTGAACAAGATGCCGACCTCGTGGTTTTTATTTACAGGCCGGAATATTACAAAATCGAATATTTTGAGGATCAGGTTCCCACTAAAAATGTTGCAGAAATTATCATTGCTAAAAACCGTAATGGTCCTTTAAAGGATATCAGGCTGAAATTTATCGCCAGGTTTGCTAAGTTCGAAAATTACGATACGGATGATTCTGACTTTAGTACATACCAGCATCCATATAGCGATAAAGAACTACCTACACTCACCATGCCTTCAAAGATGAATGATATGAAGGATGATGAAGTCGCGCCTTTCTAATTTTGTTTAAGGTTTTTGGTTTGGGGCAGCTGGTTTGGTTAATGGTCAATAGTCAATAGTCATTGGTCAAACTGTAAACAACAGACCAACGTCAATATGAAATTTTGTTAATTCTTTAGCCCTGCATATTTTTAAGATAAAATGTTCGTTATCTGTTCATTATTCATGCGAATCAAGGGTTGAGAAAAAATTAATAGCACGCTGATAACGCTGATTCAACTGATAATCGCTGATAATATCAGTGTAAATCATAAATATCAGTGTCATCAGTGTTCTATTTTTATAAATACATTAGGTTCATTTCCAATGAAATATTTTAACCCTTGATTCGCATTATTCATATTATAAAATCGAAAAACATAGGTAATGATTGATGATCATATAAGCAATCCCAAAAGTCCTAAATATTATGTTAAGAAATATTTAGATAGTCAAAAAAAGGAATTGCAAAATAAAATAGTTTTAGATATACCGTCTGGAAATGGTATTACTGCTGAAATATTATTAAAAAACGGCGCTAAAGTTGAATCATTCGATTTGTTTCCTGAATATTTTATGTTAAAAAATATTGAATGTAAACGGGCAGATATTACAGACAAAATACCGGTGATTGATAATTACGCAGATATGTTGATTTGTCAGGAAGGCATTGAACATTTCAGCGACCAGTTAAAAACATTTAAAGAATTTAACAGGGTATTGAAACTTAACGGGAAACTTTTAATAACTACACCTTCTTATTCTAACCTGGCAGCCAAGTTAAGTTATTTATTATTTGAAAGCGAAACCAATAAACAAATGCCACCAAACGAAATTGATGATATCTGGATGTCGGACAAATCAATAACAAATGAGATTTATCATGGACATATTTTTCTGATTGGCTTGCAGAAACTAAGAATACTTTCAAGATTATCAGGATTTAAAATTAAGGAAATAAAATATATGCGTTTAAGTAAAAGTTCCCTGCTTTTATTCCCATTTTTTTATCCTGTAATTTTTATTAGTTCATATTTAAGGTATTACAGAATATTAAATAAAAATAAAAAAATATCTATAAAAACTAAATCCGACACTTATAAAGAACAATTACAAATTAATATCAATCCAAAAAATTTATTAAACAAACATACGTTCATTATTTTTGAGAAAGAAAAATATTTAAAAGATGTTTGTTTTAAAACTGAAAGTATAATAAAGCCATTTGATAAGATTATGTAATAATATAATATACTTTATTTACCAAAAGCTTGGGTTATATACTGAGCGTTTGGGTTTGCAAGGATATTGAGCTTGAGGACACTGAGCGAAGTCGAAGCGCCGAACTTAGCGAAGCGATCTCACGAACACATTGAAAACAAAAATAGTTGTGAGTAAATATTGCAAACTCGAACAGTCGAAGTATGCAACCAAATTTCTAAAGCTAAGCTTTAACAGAGGTAAGGGTATAAAAGAGTTATCGGCAACCCTAAGAAACGACAGTGCAATTAGAAAACTTTACCGCAGGACAAAGTAAAATTTGCGAAAAATTTCTCTTGCTTTTTAACGAATTGACTATGAAAATTCCTATTTTTGAAGAAATTTACTAACAACAACTAAATGCTGACAAAAGAATATATAAAAGAACTAAAGACCAATGGCAACGGTGCAATAGGACACCTTGTAAAAGAGTGTCGGGACAGCGGTTCATTAACTTTTATTCTTGAAAGTTTAGGACAACTTCCCAGCGACTTTGACGGCTCTTTCCTTCCCGACTTATTACAACACAAAAGTTCGTCTGTACGACTTTGGGCAATTAAAACACTTGGCAAACTTGACAATGACGACCATTTAAAAATTTTGCAACAAGTAGCGTTGACGGAAAAAGACACGAATGTAAGGCGTGAGGCAGTTTCTTCAATCGGAAGAATGAGAAGTAAAAAAGGACAAAAAATTCTTATTGAAATCCTCAAAGACCAAGACCCGAAAGTAGTTAGTCAGGCAATCAGAGGACTTTTAGTTTTCAAAGGAGATCCCGAAGTTGACAAACATTTAAAAAAATTAATAAATCATCAAAATGAAATGGTAAGAACTGTGATATATAAAGAGTTTTTTGCTACGCAAAAAACTCTTTCAAGTCAGCTGCACACCGAGAGTTTTGATTATTTAAAAAATGTTATTGTCAATGGCGACACTATTGATACAATGAAACTGTTACAAGATGAAAGCGTTCATCTCACTTTTACATCTCCACCATATTACAACGCAAGAGATTATTCTATTTATCCGAGTTACAAACATTACATAGAATTTCTTGCAGAAGTTTTCAAAGAAGTTTTTCGCATCACAAAAGAAGGAAGATTTTTAATTCTCAACACATCTCCAATTATAATTCCGAGAATTAGCCGTTCACATTCAAGCAAACGCTATCCAATTCCGTTTGATATTCATCCTTTCTTGATGGAAATGGGTTGGGATTTTATTGATGATATTGTTTGGCTTAAACCCGAAGCAAGTGTAAAAAATCGTATCGGTGGTTTTATGCAACACAGAAAACCACTTGGTTACAAACCAAACAGCGTTACAGAATATTTAATGGTATATCGTAAAAGCACAGAAAAACTTTTAGATTGGAATATCAAGCAATACGATTGGGATACAGTAAAAGAAAGCAAAGTGCCAGACGGCTACGAAACAAATAATGTTTGGAAGATTGACCCTTGCTTTGACAAAATTCATTCGGCAGTTTTTCCAGTAGAACTTTGCAAGCGTGTAATTCAATATTATTCATTCAAAGGCGATTTGGTTTTTGACCCATTTGGTGGAAGCGGAACAGTTGGCAAGACAGCAAAAAGTTTAGACAGATATTTTTTCCTCACAGAAAAAGACGAAAAATATTTTAGCTATATGCAATCAAAAAAATCAAGTATTGAATATGATAAACACCCAACTATATTTTTATCTCTAAACGATTTTCAACAAAGTATAAAATGACATTAACAGAAGAAGTAGCCAAAAATATTATTAAGAAACTTTTAAAAGGTGCTGATTACAGAATAGAAGTTGTAACCCTTATCAATGCTGAGTTTTTGCAGTTTGCAATTGAGTTTTTCAAAAAAATAATTGATGCAAAATTGCAAAGCAAAAACATTACAACTGATTGGTATAAAGTAGCATTTCTAAATCCCAATTTGCCAGCGAGTGAAATTGCTATCAATTCAGGATTGAACAAAAAGACCATTCATAATATGTTCAACTCTTCTACGAAAGAAATCGTGATTGATGCTTCTAACGAACATTACGATATACTTTATCAAAGCATCAAAAACTTAGTTGAAACAGAACACGAATTAGAATTAACGCTTACAATAAAATTCAAAGGAGTTTCAGTTGATTTGAATGTAAGTGAAAGTTTAATCGTTATCAATACACTTGCAGTAAAAAGGGCGGAATTGCGTGGCGGACTTTGGAGTACAGCAGGTAAAAGAGTTGAAAATCCTTTAATGCAAACGCTTTGCAAACTTTATTCAGTTGGCAAAGATAATCTCAGAGCAAAATTTAAAAAGGATAAAGCAAAGGGCTTTGACAGGGAAATAGATTTTTATCTTGTAAAAGACGGTAAAGAATACTCATGTGAAGTAAAATTAATGGGTAGCGGAAACCCCGAAAGTGCAGACGCTGTGATTGCAAGAGCAAGCCATATTTTTATTGCAGACAAATTATCGCAACAAAATAAAAACCAACTTGACAGTTTGAAAGTTAATTGGGTTGAGTTACGAAGTGAAAACGGATACAAACGTTTCAAAAAGGTTCTTGAGAACTTAAATATCCCACATGCTGACTACAATGGCAATATTGACGAGGACTTGCCGAAAATTTTCGCAGAAATATTTTAACGACATAACTTCGGAATGAAAGAAGGGCAGCCGATAACAGCGTTATTTTTTATGAAATATCCATGCAAATGGACTTTTGCGCTAACCGAAATGAATACAATGTGTGAAAAATTCCTGCAAGAACTTTTTAGGCATGGATATTCACGAGCAAGCAAGTGTTGCGGTTGAGGGAGCGAGTAACAAAAAAACGTGTTTCGTAAATCGCTTAATTACATATAATTACAAAATTATATATAGATGAAAACATTTTTCACACTTGGATTTTTACTTTTATTTTTTGCCTTAAAAGCAAATTATTTACTGATTCCGATGGATGAAACCCAGAAGAACCACCTGAAAGCGTATGGAATTGCTTATTATACACTTCAAAAAGAAGTAGAGGTAAGTTGGCTGCTTAATTATAAAGGCGGAAGTTTCATGATCTCATATAATGACCAGATTGAAAAAGAATGTATCATAAGGGGTGTTACTTATGATATAATTGCCAATGCGCAGGCAAGCGCTATCCTTACTGAAATATCCGACCCGGAAGTAAACATGGACGAAGTAAAATTACAGAAAGCTCCAAAAATAGCCGTTTACTCGCCCAAGAACAAACTCCCCTGGGATGACGCTGTAACACTTGCATTGATGTATGCCGAAATTCCTTATGATATTGTATATGATGAAGAGGTGATGGACGGAAAATTGCCCCTCTACGATTGGTTGCACATGCATCATGAAGACTTTACAGGACAATACGGGAAATTCTGGGCTGTTTATCAATATGCAGCCTGGTATAAAGAAGACATGGCTGTGAACGAAGAAATGGCCCGTAAATTAGGTTTTAATAAAGTATCTGAACTTAAACTGGCGGTAGCAAAAAAAATAAGAGACTTTGTTGCCGGCGGCGGTTATTTGTTCTCTATGTGTTCTGCACCGGATAGTTTTGATGTGGCACTTGCAGCCGATGGTGTGGATATTTGCGAAAGCATGTTTGATGGAGACCCCGCTGATCCTGACGCACAGAAGAAACTAAATTATGAAAATTGTTTTGCATTCACTGATTTCAAACTCAGCACCAGTCCTTATGAATATGAAATTTCATCCATTGATGTAACCCAAACCCGCAAAGTAAACCAGAATAACGACTATTTTTCATTGTTTGAATTTTCTGCAAAATGGGATCAGGTACCTACTATGTTGTGCCAGGATCATGAAACTGTGATAAAGGGATTCATGGGGCAAACCACTGCATTTAACAAAGACCAGATTAAGCCAAATGTACTTATTATGGGCAAAAATAAAGCAGCCGGAGAAGCAAGATATATCCATGGCGAATATGGAAAAGGAACATGGGCATTTTTAGGCGGTCATGACCCCGAAGATTATCAACACCTTGTTGGAGATCCCAAAACCGACCTCAGTTTATTTCCCAACTCCCCCGGTTACAGGCTTATATTAAATAATGTGTTATTTCCTGCAGCGAAGAAGAAAAAACAAAAAACCTGAAAAACAGTAATTATTTAGGTAAGGGGAAATAGAGGTATAAAGATATAAAGGTATAAAGGAATAAGGTATAGAGGAAAAGATATATAAGTTCACCACCCCTATACCTTTATAACCTATACCTTTATACCTAAATAGTAATAACTATCAAATGAATTTTAAAGATTTCGGGTTCGATTCCAGGCTTATAGATGGAATAGCGGCAATAGGTTATGAAACTGCTACGCCCGTACAGGAACAAACAATTCCACTTATTTTAGAAGGCAGAGATATCATTGCGTCGGCACAGACCGGTACCGGGAAAACAGCCGCATTTTTACTTCCGGTTATCCATAAAATTATCTCTGCAAAAAATGATGATCATATAAAAGCAATGGTTATTGTTCCTACCCGTGAACTTGCCGTCCAGATTGATCAACACATGCAGGGACTTTCGTATTTCGCTCCTATTAGTTCTATTGCTGTGTACGGAGGTACCGATGGTTTTTCTTATTCGCAGGAACAGCAGGCATTAACCGAAGGAGCTGATGTTGTGATATGTACACCTGGCAGGATGATAGCTCATTTGAATAACAATTATGTTAAAGTTTCCGAATTAAAGTATTTAATCCTTGATGAAGCCGACAGGATGCTTGATATGGGATTTTATGATGATATCATGAAAATAATTTCCTATTTGCCGGAGAAAAGACAAAACCTGCTCTTTGCAGCTACAATGCCTGATTTGATCAGGGTATTAGCAAAAAAAGTATTATTTAACCCCGCTGAAATCAATATTGCCGTTGCAAAACCGGTAGAAAAAATATTACAGGCCGCATACATGGTTTACGACAATCAGAAAATTCAATTGATTAAAGATCTGATGCTGAATAAGCAACTGCGCAGTGTTCTGATTTTCTGTTCTACAAAAATTAAAACAAAGCAACTGAGTAATGAACTTAAAAAATGCGGCTTTGCAGTGGAAGATATTCATTCTGACCTTGACCAGACGAGCAGAGAGAATGCGCTCAGGAATTTTAAAAGCAGAAAACTTAATATTCTAGTGGCAACAGATGTTCTTTCCCGCGGCATCGACATCGAAGATATTGATCTTGTGATTAATTACGATGTTCCAAACGATGGGGAAGATTATATTCACAGGATAGGTCGCACGGCACGAGCCGAAGCCGATGGCGTAGCCATTACATTTATTAATGAAAAGGATCAATGTAAATTTTCGGAAATTGAAAAACTTCTCGGAAAGCCTGTATATAAAGTAAAATTACCTGCTTCCTTTGGCGCAACCCCCGAATATAATCCAAAGAAATCTGTGCGTGGAAAAGGCAAGCCTTGGGGGAAAAGAAAGTAATTCATTTTGTTTATTTAGTGTTTGTATATAAAGTCGTCATTGCGAACGCCCGCCTGAACGGAACGGGCAGGCAGTGAAGCAATCTAATCATTGTGTTTTGGTTCGTCATTGCGAACGTAACGCAGTGGAGTGAAGCAATCTCACTCACGGTGCGATAATGAGATTGCTTCGTCGTACCTCCTCGCAATGACGTTTTGTATTGACTTTAGGGACAGACACTATTTAACTTCCTCAACTTTTTTCTTCGCTTTCGGTGAAGGTGCATCCTTAAATACATAAACTATCCGGAAAGTTACATCATTATTGAATTGTTTGCGTGTCCATTTATCACCAAAAATGTTATGAAATTCGCGGGTTCTGATCTTTGCAACGGAATAAGCATACCTTAAATCAAAGTGTATTCCTGTAAAAAGTTTAAACTGCACGTCAAGCAACACATCCACATCACTAATTTTATACGGGCCATAAGGTGTTGACCAGTTAATTCGGTTGCCGTGCTGCCACTCTTTAAATTGAACCAACCTTCCCCACGAAAAACCGGCGCCAAACTTTATTACATCTTTGTCGGTGTAATTAAAAAGTACAGGAACTTCAAGATAATTTAGAATAAGTTTATATTCACCGCTGAGCGAATCGGCAAACCGTGGCCTCTGGTAGCTTCCCTTCTGATTATATATAGTTTCAAGACTTGCGGAAAATTTTTTACCGAAAGGTATGATAGCAAGCGCACCAACGTTTAAGCCATATTTATGATAACCATATACTTCGTCCCCATCCACTTGAGTAGTATTAAACCCGGCGATAAGGCCTCCTTTGATGTTTTGAGCGATATTTACAAATGGGAGCGAAATAAAAAAAACGAAAATCAAAACCCGATACATATTTTTTTATTAAAACAGCGACAGCGAAGTTATAAAAGAAACAGCATTTCAGCAAAGTATCGTTTTTTAATTAATTTTAGTTATATCTAAAATATTTGTTGTTTTTGCATAAACTTTTAGTTATGTCTAAAACATTTGAAATTACAAAAAATCAGGAATGTTTTATGTAAAATAGTTACATTTACTAAAAAAAAATATGGACTGGATTAATTTACTTCAAACTTTAGGGATATTTACAATAATATCTACCTCTGCATCTTTATTGATAGGTTACTTTATTAATCGAAAATATAAATCTTACGAATTTGAGTTAGATAAAAAGGTTAAGGAGTTTGAATCTCAGCTTTCATTTGCACTGGAATCCCATAAAACTACATTGGAGCAATTGTATTATAAAACCAGTAAGCTACATGATAAAAGAATAGAAATAATTTCAGAGTTATATAGTAAAATTTCAGAATTGCAGAATGTAAACTTTGATTTGGTGACATGTTTAAGTATAGATTCAAAGAAAATCAATGTTCCTACAAATGAGAGGATAAATGAACTAATTATAAAAGCAGACACCATTTTAACAGAATGTCGGAACTTTTTTTTTAAAAATAAAATCTATTTTCGACAAGAAATTTGTAGCTTAATTTTTAATCTTTTTGAGAGTTACACCTCATCACACATTAGGTGTATAATTGCTGGTGCTTTTAATGAAATACCAAAGGAAAAAGAAAAATTTGCAAAAGCAGCAAGAGAATTTATTGATGTAATAATTCCCCCCGTTCTCGAACAGCTTGAAAAAGATTTTAGAGACATTGTAGGTGTTGAAAAATAAGCTATTCATAATACTGCTGAATTGCTTGCCGCTGTTTGCGGTTGACATATTTCTTCTGAAAAGGGCGTCAGTTATCTTTTTGTTTTTCCATTGTCTGTTGAACTCGTTCCTGTCGTTAGTTGTTTATCAATAGGTTTTGATAGATGTAAATTTTTGGTTGTTACGTTAAGTGTGTCAAACTTTGTTTCAATGCTTTTTAGTCCTGATGTTATACTGTCAATCTGCTCTTGCTTAATTTTAGTTCCATCGGAAAGTTTTGTCCAAGCGTTATAGAATAGATTTGTCAATACAGCGAACATTGCAATGGAAATAGCAATTATTGCATTCCGGTTTTGCCTACGAAAGCGTTGTTCGTCTCTTGCAATGAAACCGTGTCTGCAAAATTCACGAAACTCATCTGTCACATAAATCTCTTTGTTGACATATTGAATTAGAAGGTCAGAAATTTTTTCGTCAGCGAAGTGATGAGTAACACAATTCATATTTCCTATACATCGCCCAAACATAGAGTAGTTTGAAACTTGATTTGCTTTTTGAAGAAGCATTATGTAGCCATCCTTTTCTAAGATGTTTATTAGGTTTACCACCTCAAGTATGTCCAATGAAATTTCATTTATTCTTCCAATTATCTCTTCAGTTTCAGCGTCTGTTGGAAATTGTCCACCGCTATGAATAGCAAATTCTAATTCTACAATTTTGGTATCCCTCGTCACCGAAATGCAAACACTGTCAAGTTTATGGTCAATAATATTGCCTAAGTAGTTGTTCCTCCCGTGTCCGTTCAAGATGCGTAAACATAAGTCCTGTTCATTCCTGTTTAGTATCCTCATTGATGTTCAGTTTTGTCTGTCGTTTGATGTTTGTACTGTCGGTGAAATGTTTTCTGCTACAAGTTAACAGCAGTTTAAATTATTTTATCTAATTCTCGAGTTTGCATATATCTATTCAAGTAATTTGAAATGTTATCTAAATCTTGATAAATAGAAAATTCATTTATACCATACTGTTCTAAACATTTTTGAATTTCTATTTTATATTTTCCAATAATTTTAAGTTTAATGAATGTATCACTAGTGTCCTAACATTATAAATTGAGTTTTAGTTGATTGCAATTTAGTTCTTTGAAATCTTGTAGATAATAGTCGTCAAACAGTTGTTTTATGGGGATTTTGTCTATTAACGAGAAATTCAAA
>Ga0265296_1002669_pt1 | contig 17590 bp, 12 predicted proteins | sample MunlanPumphouse1_FD_189073 | JGI IMG/M metagenome (GOLD analysis project Ga0265296, IMG submission 189073) | Groundwater microbial communities from a municipal landfill in Southern Ontario, Canada - Pumphouse #1 | ecosystem: Environmental > Aquatic > Deep subsurface > Groundwater | place...
GATTTGCCTTCCCTACATCAATGGCTCTGGCGCATTTTGTGGGCCGCGCCCAGGAGGCGGTAGACGGAGGCGCCGGCCAGGGCGGCGATGTCTTCGGTGGACAGGTGTTGGGGGATGGTCTCGTCAAAGAGGATGTTGGCCTCCGGGGGAAATTCTTCATCACCCCGCCAGAGGACATGGGTGACGGGCACCAGGGGGAAGGCCAGGTAGGTGGCGGACACGTCCCCGGCAGTGCCGGGCGCGCCCCCCAGGGCCGCGGCCACCCGGCGGTAGAGGTCCAGGTCCAGGCCGAAGGTCTCCAGCAAGGGTTTTTTGGCCCGGGAGACGAACGCGGACCAGTAAAACCCGCCCTCAGGCACGTTGCGGAAGTCGATCTCCCGGCCGCTCAGGGGTTCGCCGGTGGCCTTCAGCAGGTAGTGGAGGATGAGGATCTGCTCCGTTAGCGGCAGGTCCCCCTGGCCCTCCGGGGGGGAGACGATGACCTCCGGCCAGGAGACCAGGCGGGGCTGGCCGAAATAAGGAATGATGAGCCCTTCCCGGGCATCTTCAGAAAAGTAGTCACCCCGGGTCAGGACCGCGAGACGCTGGGGGTTGAGCTGTTTAAGGTCGGCCACGGCCAGGGCGATGGCCGTTTTATAGTCATCAACGCGGGGCATGGAGGCTCCTTTGGGAAGTGGTCAGTGGCCAGTGGTCAGTGGTCAGGAAGAAGCCGATTTTTCCTCACTGACCCCTGATCCCTGACCACTAGCAAGGGGGTTGCCGGGGGGAAAAGGCATTGCGGGCGTGGGAACCCCGCCCCTACAGACCCCGGCGTCCCACAAGCGATTTAATTATATAGCATAAATTTTTCCTTGACATGGGGGAGCGGATATTTTAAGTGTTTAGAAGTCGAGGAAATGGAACGATGCAACGCTGCTGGCCCCGGTACTTTTATTTTAGCTACTATTATACCGGGCCTGAGCTGCGCCTCGACTTTTAAAAGACAGCAAACCGAACAAAAAATCTTTTAAAGGCTGTGGCGCAGGCGAGGCGACCACGGCTTTTTTCGTTTTTGGCGGTGGGCGTCTTGCGGACCCGGACCTGGGTCGGCCACGCTGACAAGGAGGAAGAAGTGATCGGCAAACATATTCGCCTGGAGCGGATTTTGAACCGGGAAACCGGCCGCGCGGTGATCGTGCCCATGGACCACGGGGTGACGGTGGGTCCCATCGAGGGCTTGATCGACATGAAGACCACGGTCAATCAGGTGGCCAGCGGCGGGGCTAACGCCATTGTCATTCACAAGGGCCTGGTGGAAGGCGGCCACCGCCGCCGGGGCAAGGATGTGGGCCTCATTATCCACCTGTCCGGGTCCACGGCCCTGTCTCCCTATCCCAATGCCAAAACCCTGGTGTGCACGGTGGAAGAGGCCATCAAGCTGGGCGCGGACGGGGTTTCCATCCATGTCAACATCGGCGACGACTCGGAGCGGGAGATGCTGTCCGACCTGGGCTGGGTGGCCCGGGAGTGCCGGGAGTGGGGCATGCCTCTGTTCGTCATGCTGTACCCCCGGGGGGAAAAGATCAAAGACGAGTACGACGCGGAGGCTATCGCGCATGTGGCCCGTCTGGGCGCGGAGCTGGGCGCGGACATTGTCAAGGTCTCCTATACCGGTTCGGTGGAATCTTTCCGCCGGGTGGTGCGGGGCTGTCCGGTGCCGGTGGTCATTGCCGGCGGGCCGAAGATGAGCTCCGACCGGGACATCCTGGAGATGGTGAAAGGGGCCATCGAAGCGGGGGGCGCGGGGGTTTCCATCGGCCGCAACGTCTTCCAGCACCGGAACCCCAGCCGCATGGTGGGGGCCATCAGCCTCCTGGTGCATGAGAACAGCAGCGTGGAGGAGGCGTTGTCCTTCCTGCAGGCGGTTTGAGAAAAGCTGACAGCTGTCCGCTAGCAGCAGGCAGCTAAAAGAACAATTTGGGGCACGCCCTGGGCGCAGTTGATGGTGCGTAGGACGCACCCTACAAGGTTTCCGAAGGAAATATTATGAAACAGTTATGGGTCAAAGTGGACCCTTGGGATAAGAATCTGGTCACCGCGGCGTTGGAGTCCGGCGCGGACGCGGTGTGGGTCCCTGAGGGCCGGGCCGCGGAGGTCAAGGCCCTGGGGCTCATCCAGGTGGTGGCCCCGGACGGGGACCTGGTCCCCGGCAAAGATGTCCAGGAAGCGACCATCACCGGCATGGACCAGGAAGAGGAGGTCATCCGCCTGAGCCGCCAGGGACCGGTGGTGGTGCGCACCCCGGATTGGACGGTCATCCCCCTGGAAAATTTGGTGGCCCAAGGCGGCAAGCTGTGGGTGGAGGTGGCGGACGCGGACGCGGCCCGGACCTTCCTGGGGGTGCTGGAACGGGGTGTGGACGGGCTGGTGGTTACCAGCCGCTCCCCGGGAGTGATCAAGGAGATCGCCCGCCTGGTCAAGGAGGCTTCGCCCCCGGTGGCTCTGGCCACGGCCAGGATCACCCGCGTCCGGGCCTTGGGCATGGGGGACCGGGTCTGCGTGGACACCTGCGCCAATATGGGCCTGGGAGAAGGCATGTTGGTGGGGAACTCCTCGGGGGGGCTTTTTCTGGTGCACGCGGAATCCCTGGAAAACCCTTACGTGGCGCCCCGGCCCTTCCGGGTCAACGCCGGGCCGGTGCACGCCTATATCCGGGTCCCCGGCGGCAAGACCAGGTACCTGGGGGAGCTGGCCGCAGGCGACGAAGTGCTGGTGGTCGACTCCCAGGGCCGCACCTGGCCCGGGGTGGTGGGCCGGGTAAAGATTGAAAGCCGCCCCTTGATGCTGGTGGCCGCGGCCGCGGACGGCCAGGAAATTACCGCGATTCTACAAAATGCTGAGACCATCCGCCTGACCCGTCCCCATGGGGAAGCGGTGTCCATTGTCACCCTGCAGCCGGGTGATGAAGTGCTGGTAGCCCTGGAAGAGTCCGGCCGACACTTTGGCCATAAAATCCAGGAAACCATCCTGGAGAAATAAGAAATGACGGAAAAAGAAGAGATACGCCAGCAGATCACCACGGTGGATCAGGACCTCCTGGCCCTGCTGAACCGCCGCCAAACTCTGGCCCAGGCCATCGGCCATATCAAGAACCGGGAGGGGCAGAGAACCCTGGACTTTCAGCGGGAAGAAGAAGTCCTGGCCAATCTGCTGCGCCTCAACCCCGGCCCCTTAAGCCATGCGGCCCTGAAAAATATCTTCCGGGAGATTATCTCCGCGTCCCGGCAGATTCAGAGCCCTCTGAGTGTGGCCTTCCTCGGTCCGGAGGCCACCTTCTCCCACTTGGCGGCCCTGAAAAAGTTCGGCGGCTCCACCCGTTTCGGCCCTCTGCTGAGCATCCACGAGGTCTTTAGCGAAGTGGAGAAAGGCAATTTCGGTTACGGGGTGGTGCCCATCGAAAACTCCACGGAAGGAGTGGTAAACGACACCCTGGACCACTTCGTAGAAACCTCTCTAAAAATCTGTGGCGAAATCTTTCTGGAGGTCTCTCACGATCTGGTGTCCAAGTCCGGGCATCCGCAGGATATCGAGGTGATCTACTCTCACCCCCAGCCTTTCGGCCAGTGCCGCCGCTGGCTGGCCGGCCATCTCCCGGACACCCCCATCATCGAAGTGGCTTCCACGGGCGTGGCCGCCCAGAAGGCAGCCAAGAATCCCAACGCCGCGGCCATTGCCAGCGCCGCGGCCGCGTCCCTCTATGATCTGCGGGTGGTGGAACGGCGTATTGAAGACCACCCGGGGAACGTCACCCACTTTTTCGTCATCGGTCCCGACTCCCCCGGCCCCACCGGCCGGGATAAGACCTCCATCATTTTTGCGGTGGATAATATCCCCGGCGCGCTGTACAAAACCTTGCAACCCCTGGACACCCGGGGCATCAATATGACCCGCATCGTCTCCCGGCCCGCCAAAACCGAGGCCTGGCGCTACCTCTTTTTCGTGGATATCGACGGCCACCAGGAAGACCCCGAGGTGCATTCGGCCCTGGAAGAAATCGAGGCCCTGAGCGCCCATTTTCATATGCTGGGCTCCTTCCCCCGGGCCGCGGGCGTGGAGAATCCCAGTTAAGGGACCGTTTGCCGTTTACTGTTTTCCGTTTTCCGTGAAAAATATTGGAACGTTGGTAGTAAAGATTATTTGAGACAAGTTAAGGTGGTAAATCTGAAATAACAACTTCGCTACAGATTAGAGCCTGCGGAGACAACAAGGCAGCCTTTCAATGCTGCCTGATATCGTGAGAGTAAATGCCTGACGACGGAAAACGGCAAACGGAAAACGGAAAACCGCGTCTCCGCATCTGCGTGCCGGTGGTGGCGGCCAACGTCAACCAGGCCAGGAATTTGTACTTGCGGGCCGCGCGCCATGGGTATTGGAGCGAGATCCGGTTGGATTATCTGGAGCAGCCGGACCTGCAGCGGATTTTCCGCTCCCGGCCCGGCAAGGTCATCGCCACCAACCGTCCGGAGAGCGAGGGCGGCAGGTGGCGGGGCGACGAAGCGGAGCGCCGCCGACTCCTGGAAGAGGCCCTGGCCCTGGGGGTGGACTGCCTGGACGTGGAACTGGCCGCGGATGGGGCCTGGCGCCGTGACCTCTGGAGCCGCCGGGGAGCTGCCCGCCTGATCCTCTCCTGGCACGACTTCACCGGCACCCCGGAACCGGCCCGGCTGGAGGCCGTGTTACAGGAAATGCTGGCCGCGGAGGGCGATATCCTGAAGATCGTCACCCTGGCCCAGGCGCCCGACGACAATCTCCGGGTCCTCTCCCTGATCCCCCGGGCCAAAGCCGCGGGCCGGGAGATCATCGCCTTTTGCATGGGCTCCCTGGGGAAGTGGTCCCGGGTGGTGGCGCCGATGTTGGGAAGTTGGCTGACTTTCGCACCCTTCAGCAAAAAAGGGGCCTCCGCGCCGGGGCAGATGACGGTGAATGAGATCAGGCGGGCCTGGAAGATGGTGAAGTGAGGAAGGTGTCAGCCTGAAAGCAGATATAGGGCGGCCCGTGGCCGCCATAAACCGGAATGCACAGCACAACCTAGTAGAGTGTCTCATAATTAACAGGACATATTCAGGCCGGAGCGCTGGACCTGGCAGGTTAAGTCCCCCTTTGGAAAAGGGGGATTTAGGGGGATTTAAGGTGCTTACAAAATCACCCCTGACCCCCCTTTAAGAAAGGGGGGGAAACCTGACCTCGCCGATGCGACCTTACTTATGAAACAGGCCAATAGTATTGTGTACCAAGAATAACTTACAAAATATCGACCCTTAAAACTCCCCCTCCCCACGGGAGGAGGGGGGCGACTTTGGGCAAGTAGATGTAATCAGACAAAAAGACGCCACCCCCACCCTAACCCTCCCCCCTCAAGGGGGAGGGAATTTAAGGCCCCCATTTAGGCAATGTATTACTGGGACATAACACTAGATGGATTTCATTCGCTAAACGCGGTCTTTTGCTACAAGCTGACCGCTGACAGCTGAAAGCTATTTCTTATGATCAACGGCCATACCAAAATCTACGGCATCCTGGGACGCCCGGTGGCTCATTCCCTGAGCCCGGCCATGCACAATGCCGCGTTCCGGGAATTGGGCCTCAACGCGGTGTACGTGCCCTTTCCGGTGGCCGACCTGGCCCAGGCGGTGGCCGGGCTCCGGGGTCTGGCCATTGCCGGGGTGAGCGTCACCATCCCCTTTAAAGAAGAAATCATCCCCCTGCTGGATAAGCTGGACCCCCAGGCGGCCCGCATCGGCGCAGTGAACACCGTGGTGGTCAGCCAAAAAGGCCGGCTCATCGGTCACAACACCGATTGTCTGGGCGCGGTGGCCGCGTTAAAGGCCAGGACCGGGATCACCGGGGAGCATTTTCTGATCCTGGGGGCCGGGGGCGCGGCCCGGGCCATTGCCTTCGGAATTTTGGAACAAGGGGGGTGGGTCTGTCTCACCGACCTGGACGTCCAAAGGGCCGAGACCCTGGCCAGGGAACTGGCGGTGGAGGCATTTCCCCTGAACGCCCTGGAGGGGTGCCCCGCGTCCATCCTGATCAACGCCACGCCCGTGGGCATGGACCCGGACCTTAATGGCATACCCGTTGCCCCGGATTTACTGGGGCGTTTTTCCCTGGTGATGGACATCGTCTACCGGCCCCTGGCCACCCGGCTGCTCCGGGAAGCGGAAAAGCGGGGCCTGACCACCATCGACGGCCTGCAGATGCTGATTCACCAGGGTGCGGCCCAGTTTGAGCTATGGACCGGGAAAAAAGCGCCCGTGGAAGTAATGTCCCGGGCCGCGTACGCGGCCTTGGGGGATGAAGGGTGATTTTTGGGAGAGAGGGACAAAGGCTGCCACCGGCTGAAAAGCCTGGGCCAGCGGACCGTGGATGATTATGGCTAAAGAGATCAAACCCCAAGACCGAATCCAGGCCGTCCTCACCCTGCCCGGGTCCAAGAGCTATACCCACCGGGCCTTGGTGGCCGCATCCCTGGCCCACGGGGAAAGCCTGCTGACCAACGCCCTGGACGCGGAGGACACCCGCCTCACGGCCCAGGCCCTGGAGCGGCTGGGGGCCGGGATCGAATGGCAGGAAGACGGGGTGCGGGTCCAGGGGACCGGGGGCCGCTGGCAACCGGTGTTCGGCCCCATTTACCTGGGCAACTCCGGCACCTCCATGCGCTTCCTCACCGCGCTGGCGGCCCTGGGCCAGGGGGAGTACCGCCTCACCGGCAGCCCCCGCTTATGTGAACGGCCCCAGGGGGAATTGCTTGAGGCACTGGGCCAACTGGGAGTAAAGGCCCATTCCGAAAGGGGGGACGGCTGCCCGCCGGTGATCGTGCAGGGGGGCCTTAAAGGCGGCCGCACCCGGCTATCCGGGGCCGTCAGCAGCCAGTACCTCTCGGCCCTGCTGTTCATCGGCCCGTTGGCCCCGGAGGGCGCGGAAATCGAGATCACCGGAGACCTGGTCTCCCGTCCCTACGTGGACCTGACCCTGGAGGTGCTGGGGGATTTCGGCATCTCCTTCTTTCGCCTGGGTTACCGCTATTTTCAGCTCCCCGGGGGGCAGCGCTACCTGCCCCAGGATTACGCCATCGAAGCGGACGCGTCCAGCGCCTCCTATTTTTGGGCCGCGGCCGCGCTCACCCAGGGCCGGGTGACCATCGCCAACCTGACCCAGGATTCCTGCCAGGGGGACGTGGGCTTCGTAGAGGTCCTGAAACGCATGGGCTGCCGCGTCTATTCCGGGGAGGACGGCCTCACGGTGGAGGGCGGGCCTTTGCAAGGAATAGAGGTGGATATGGCCGCCATGCCTGACCTGGTGCCCACCCTGGCGGTCCTGGCCGCGTTCGCCGTAGGCGAGACAGTGATCACCGGGGTGGCCCACCTGCGCCATAAGGAATCGGACCGCCTAGGCGCGGTGGCCGCGGAGCTGGGGAAATTGGGGATCAACGCCCGGGAGATCGCGGACGGCCTGGTCATTACCGGGGGCCAGCCCCGGGGCGCGGTCATTGACACCTACCAGGACCACCGGATCGCCATGAGCTTCGCGGTGGCCGGGCTCCAGGCCCCGGGCATGGCCATCCGGGACCCGGATTGTGTGGCCAAGTCTTTTCCGGAGTTCTGGGATTTTTTTACCAGGCTCCAGGGAGCGGCATAAAGAAAAGTTCCAGGTTCCAAGTTCCAAGTTAAATACATGACCATTGAGTACCTTCACACTCATTCCATCATTTATGCTTAAGCCTAAAGCTCATGAGCCACTGCTGAGAATATTTTGGGAACCCGCGCCCTCCTCATCCTGACCAGCCTCAATCTCCTGGACTATCTGGACCGGTATCTGATCGCGTCCCTGGGTAGTATGATTAAAGGGGAAATGGGCCTGAGCGACCGGGCTTTCGGGTTTCTGGGCACCGCGTTTTTCCTGGTCTATTTTCTGTCTTCCCCCATTTTCGGGTATCTGGGGGACCGCTACGGCCGTATCCGCCTCATGGCCGGGGGCGCGGTGCTCTGGAGCCTGGCCACCAGCCTCACCTTTTGGGTGGTCTCCTACCCCACCTTGGTGCTGGCCCGGGGCCTGGTGGGGGTGGGGGAGGCCTCTTTCGGCACCCTGGCCCCCGCGTACCTGGCGGACATCCTGCCATTAAACCGCCGTTCCCGGGCCTTGGGTCTATTTTACCTGGCTTTGCCCGTGGGCACCGCGGTGGCGTACCTGGTGGGGGGGCTGGTGGGTGGCAGGTGGGGCTGGCGCCCGGCCTTCCTCCTGGCCGGACTGCCCGGCCTGGCCCTGGCCGCGTTGGTCTTAAGGCTGCAGGGAGTTGGGGGAGGGGGCCAGGGGTCAGAAACCCCTTTACCATCCTCCCCCACCCCCCCTCCCCCAACCCCTTACGGGGAGTTGGGTGGGGAGCTTGGTAATGGCAAACAACCACTTGCGGCCGGGCCTGTCAATGCCCATGTCAGTCTCTGGGCCGGGGCCCGGGCCCTCTGGCGTTTGCCCACTTTAAAACGGGTGACCCTGGGCTACGGCATGATCACCTTCACCCTGGGGGGCCTGGCCTTCTGGATGCCGCGGTATCTGGAGGCGGCCAAGGGCCTGGAGATGGCCCAGGCCAATTATCTGCTGTTCGGCGCGGTTACCGTGGCCGGGGGCCTGGGCGTCCTGACCGGCGGATTTCTCGGGGACCGCCTCCTCCGATACACCCTCAAAGCCCCGCTGTTAGTGAGCGGGTTGGGGGTGACGCTGGCGATCCCCCTGGCCGCGCTGGCCATCTTTGCCCCGTCGCCCGTTCTTTATATACCCGGGTTGGCGGGGGCAATTTTTCTCCTGTTTCTGAACCCCGGGGTGCTCACCGCGGTGATAATCAACGTAGCCGGAGCCCGGCGCCGGGCCCAGGCCGTGGCCTTGAACATCGTGGTCATTCACCTGGTGGGGGACGTGCCCTCCCCTTTCCTCATCGGCTGGATCGCCGACCTCTGGGGGTTGAAATGGGGGGTGGCCCTCACCCTGCTCACCCTGCTGGCGGGAGCGGTCCTGATTTTCAAAGCCATGCCTTATTTGGCCGGGGATCTGGCCGCGGCCGGGGAGTTGGGGGAGAAGGGCTGATTATGCTTTTGCCGCGGGGCGGAGCAGCCTGGAAGCTCGTCGGGCTCATAACCCGAAGGTCATAAGTATAAATCCTGCCCTGGCTGAAGCGATTTTGCCGTTGACGAAATGGCAGGGAGTTGGTATATTAATAGAACAATGACGCGGGGTGGAGCAGCCTGGAAGCTCGTCGGGCTCATAACCCGAAGGTCGTAGGTTCAAATCCTACCCCCGCTACCAAGTTTACCCAAGGGGGTTAGATGAAATATCTAACCCCCTTTTTTTGCCACGAAATTAGTTCCCCGCCTCCTCCCGGAATTTTGGTCTAATAATGGCCCCCCCTGTGCAAATCCGTTAAATTTAAATTGTTGGAAAAGGCATCGGCGCGGGGGCTGAGGCCGCCACCGGCCGGCGGCCTGCTCCCCTGGGCCCCGGCCCTCTCTCCCCCCACCCGTAATTTTTATACCGAGTTGCGGTCAAAAAAGTACTCTTGTCATTCTGAGCGAAGAATCTAGATTCTTCACTTCGCTCCGCTCTGTTTTGAAAAGTTAATAAAACGCGGTGATTGGGTGGGGCGGCCGTCTCTGGCCGCCTCCCGGCATGGCGGGCACGGAGGCCCGCCCCACCAGTCTTTTCATCCTTTATGGGTGGGCCAATGGCCCATGAGGAACTGTTTTGAATGACACGCTCTAATATTAAAATGGTTCCCGGGGTCCGGGATTTTTACGCAATTTTTACGCGTTTAGGAGGAAATCTTACGGCCTTTTTACATTTTCCGTCTTAAATTGTTCATAGGCAACAGCTGCATTAATACCCAGGAGATGAACGGTGGCAGACAATTTAATCCCCGCAAGACGACTTTTAGTCTGCGTCGGCCCCAGTCCCTATTCCGCCGACTTGATCCGGGCCGTGGCGAAGATGGCCACCAAGAGCTCTAGCGAATGGTTGGCGGTTTACGTGGAGACCCCCCAGATGCTGCGGCTGCCGGAGGCGGAGCGGCAGCGGGCTATCTATAATTTGCGGCTGGCGGAGCAGCTGGGCGCGGCCACCATCACCCTGAGGGGCCGCAACACCGCCCAAGAGATTATCGATTGTGCGCGCCAGCGGAAGGTCACCACGATTATTGCCGGCAAACCCAGCCGCCCCCGCTGGAAATATCTTCTCACCATGAGCCCGGTGGACGAATTGGTGCGGCTGGGCGGCGAGATCGAGGTCCGGGTCATGGCCGGGGAGCCGGAGGAGCAAAAAGAGCCCCCCGTTCTGATTAAACCGAAACCCGTGCGTCTGCCCGGCTATGAGATGGCCTTCTTCTATCTTATTCTGGCCACCGGCCTCTCCTTTCTGATGTATCCTTACTTCGACCTGCCCAACCTCATCATGGTGTATCTGCTGGGGGTGATGGTCACCGCCATTCATTGCGGGCGGGGGCCGGCCATCCTCAATTCACTCCTCAGCGTCCTGGCCTTTGATTTTTGCTTTGTCCCGCCCCGGTGGTCCTTCACCGTGGAAGAAGCCAAATACATCGTCACCTTCGTGGTGATGTTCCTGGTGGCGGCGGTCATCAGCCATCTGGCCACCTTGATCAGACGGCAGGCCGAGGCCGCCCGGTTGCATGAGAGGCAGACCGCGGCCATGTATGCCCTCAGCCGTCAGCTGGCCGGCACCCGGGGCGTGGATAAGATCCTGCAAGCCACGGTGCAGCAGGTCTCGGAGATTTTCGACTGCCAGGTAGTGGCCCTCTTGCCGGATGACCACGGCAAGCTGCACCCGGCCGCGGGAGATTTTGCCGCGGTCTTCCAAAAGGACCTGATCAAAGAACTCAGCGTGGCCCAGAAGGCCTACGACTCCGGCCAAATGGGGGGCTGGGGGACCCAAACCTCGCCGGAATCCCCGATTCTCTATGTGCCCTTGCCCGGGGCCAACGCCGCGCTGGGGGTTTTGGCCCTGCGGCCCAGAGATCCCGAATCCCCGCAATGGCTGTTACCGGAACAATTGCGCCTCGGCTTCCTGGAATCCCTGGCCAAACAGGCGGCCATGGCTTTGGAGGTGGAGCGCCTGGAGAAGACTGCTCTGGAAGCCCAGGTTGAGGTGGAGAGCGAACGCCTGCGCTCCTCTCTTCTCGGTTCCATCACCCATGATTTTCAAACGCCCCTGGCGGCTATCATGGGTTCGGCCAGCAGCCTGCTGGATTTCCAGAAGCAACTCGATCCCCAGCAGGCCCAGGAGATGTTGACTAACATCTATGACGAGTCGGAGAGACTGAGCCGCCTGGTCAGCAACCTCCTGGATATTGCCAAGCTGGAGTCCGGGGCTCTCAAGCTCCACCGGGAATTGCAGCCGTTGGAGGAAGTGGTGGGCGCGGCCTTGAATCGTCTGGAGAAAAAACTGGCAGACCGGCCGCTGACCACCTCCTTACCCCCCGATCTGCCCATGGTGCCTCTGGATGGAGCTCTGGCGGAGCATATCTTCTTAAATTTGCTGGAAAACGCCTTGAAATACACCCCCCCCGGGTCGCGCCTGAGCATTACCGCCGTCCAGAAAGGAAAAGACCTGGAAGTGGAGGTGGGCGACCATGGGCCGGGATTCACCCAGAATGATCTGAACCGGATTTTTGAGATGTTTTATCGGGGTACTGGGGACCTGGAGCAGAAAGGTTACGGCCTGGGGCTGGCCGTGTGCCGGGCCATCGTCGAAGCCCACGGGGGGCGGATTTGGGCGGAAAACCGGGCCGGCGGCGGCGCGGTGATCCTTTTTACCTTGCCCCTGGAGGCAAAGGATGATCAATAATGCGGTTTTTAGTTTTCAGTTTTTAGTTTTCAGTTTTCGGTTAAAAGAATGTAAACTATCAATAAGTTACCTAACAAGCTGTTTCATTTGCATGGGAGCTTGAGACCTCTGCGAAGGTCCCTCTTCTGTCATTCTGAACGGAGCGAAGCTTCGTTACGAATCTCGCATTTGCTGGCACCGATGAGATTCTTCGGTTGCTCCGCTCCCTCAGAATGACGAGTTGGGGCATTTGCGCAGAGCTCTCAGCTTGGTATAAATTATCCATCCCTGGTTGCTCATGGGAGAAGTCCGGTATAATTTTACGGGGGAGAAGGCGAGGAAAGAGTCTTCAGCTATCAGTTTTCATCCTGAGGGATTGAAGACACAAAACTTCTAAAGCTGATCGCTGACAGCTATTCACCTTGGCTCCCGCCCTCAGAAGCGCTTTTTTAAAGGGCTCAGATGGCAATCTAGAAAAGGACCGACGTGGCCGAAACGAGTTGGCAGGTGTTAGTAGTGGAGGATGAAGCGCCCATCCGCCGCTTCCTGAAAGCGGCCCTGGAGGCCCAGGGCTTTAAGCTGCTGGAGGCGATCAACGGGGCCCAAGCCCTGGCCATGGCCGCGTCCCATAATCCCGATGTCATCCTGCTGGATTTAGGTCTGCCGGATATCGACGGTCTGGAAGTTATCAGGAAGATTAGGGAATGGTCTGCTACTCCCATTATTGTGATCTCCGCCCGGGGCAAGGATACCGAAAAGGTGGCGGGCCTGGACGCGGGCGCGGATGATTATTTGACCAAGCCCTTCAGCGTGGAGGAGCTTTCCGCGCGCCTGCGAGTCGCCATCCGCCACTTGACCCGATCCCGGGCCGGCAAGGATGAGCCGGTTTTTCAGGCAGGAGCGCTCCGGGTGGACCTGGCCGGGAGAATGGTGTGGGTGGGCGGCAGAGAGATTCATCTGACGCCCATCGAGTTTAAATTATTGGCGGTATTGGTGCGTTACAGCGGCAAAGTGCTGACCCACGGGCAATTGCTGAAGGAGGTGTGGGGCCGGGCCAGCACGGAGCAGGCTCACTATTTGCGCAATTATATCCGCACCCTCCGCCATAAATTGGAAGCCGATCCCGCCCGTCCGGTGTATCTGCGCACCGAACCCGGGGTGGGGTATCGCCTGAAAGGTGATGATTGAGATAATACCGGGCTGCAGCCAAAAAAGTAATATTGTCATGCTGAGCGCCGCGAAGAATCTAGATTCTTCACTGCGCTTCGCTCCGTTCAGAATGACAGGCCTAATAATACTTGTTTGAACCCAACTCCGTATAAGTCTTCAGCAGGGGCGGACCTGGTGTTCGCCCCTCCATCATTTTGGCGCCGCGGTCCCGGCTTTTTTCGCGTCAGGGGATTGCTGCTCCTTTTCCCAGCCGCCGCCCAGGGCCTTGTAGAGGGCGATCAGGTTGGTATCCACCGTGCGGATGCTCAGGGAGAGGGCGTCTTCGGTGGTAAACAGAGATCGCTGGGCAACGATGACGTTCAAGAAATCCGTCTTGCCGGCGAGGTAAAGCGTCATGGCCAGTTCCACGGCCTTGCGGTTGTTAACCACGGCCTCGGCCAGGAATTTGCGGGTTTCCTGCTGCTTGGCATAGGCCACCAGGGCGGTTTCCACGTCTTTCAAGGCGGTGAGCACCGTCTTTTTATAGGTCAACAGGGCCTGCTCCGCCAGGGCGTCCTGGACCTTGACGGTCCACCAGAGGCGGCCGCCGGCAAAGATCGGCCAGGAGATGGTTGGCCCCCAGGACCAGAACTTACTATCTGTTTGCCATAACTTGGTGATGTCGCTGGTGGCGTAACCGAAGCTCCCGGCCAGGTTAAACTTGGGGAAGAGGTCCGCGGTGGCCACGCCGATGCGGGCCGTGGCCGCGTGCAGCTGGGCTTCGGCCCGGCGGATGTCCGGGCGGCGGCGTAGCAGGTCGGAGGGCAGCCCCACGGGGATCTCCGGCGGGGTGGGAGGAATGGGGCCTTCCTTGATCAGCTCCTTCTCCAGGGCGGCCGGTTCCCGGCCCAACAGCACCCCCAGGTTGTAGATGGCTGCCCGGGCCGAGGACTCGAAGATTGGTATCGTGGCTTCGGTGGTGGCTACCTGGGCCTTGGCGTTGGCCACATCCAACCCGCCCACAAAACCGGCGTCATGCCGCTTCTGGATGATATCGGCATTGTGCTTTTGCGCGTCCAGGTTTTTACGGGCAATGTCGATCTGTTGTTGGAAGCCCCGGAGGTTGATATAGTTGCTGCCCACGTCTCCCACCAGGATGATCAGGACATCCCGGCGGTCCTCCACCGCGGCCCGGAGGTCCGCGCCCGCGGCCTCGACGTTCCGCCGGAGGCCCCCGAAAACATCAATTTCCCAGGAGGCGTCCAGGCCTACCTGCACTATTTGCCGGATGGAGCTGGCAGTGGCAATGGCCCCGCCGGTGCCGGTTTCGCTGGAGCCCTGACTTTTTTGGTAGAGAGCCGAGGCAGCCACTTCGGGCCAAAGGGCCCCGCCCGCCACCCGCAGGGAGGCCCGGGCCTGGCGGATACGGGCCTCGGCCAGACGCAAATCCAGGTTGGCGCGGATGGCCATTTCCACCAGGGCATTAAGGGGGGGGTCGTTAAAGGCCTGCCACCACTCCGCCAACCCCGCCGCGGGATCGGGGGTGGTCTTGCTGGGGGTATCCTTAGTAACGACCTCCTGCCCGTTCCAGTTGTCCGGGACCTTGGTCTCGGGGCGCTTGTAATCCGGGCCTACGGCGCAGCCCGCGGCCGCAAGCAGGCATAAAGCCGCCAATCCCATAATGGGCATGAGCTTTCTGAGATTAAGGAGGTTGCCCGTAGGCATTGTCATAATTCCATTCACTTTCATTGGTAGCGCAGCCTTTCCAGGCTGCGCTCTATTTTTTCAATTGCATAAGTTCAGATTATTAGGATTGATACATTGATTATTCTTTAGCGCAGGCTGGAAAGCCTGCGCTACCAGCTTGTTAGCCTTTCCAAGCTATGGCATATTGAGCTCACTAATCTTCTGTAACTTCCCCCGGCCCCCAGAGAAAAGCATACTCCTCCGGGATCTGGCATAACCCGGTTTTGACAGGATTATTGCGGATATAATTCCATTTCTCCATGTATTCATTATAATCTCTGACAATACGGTCAAAGCTTTCAGCCTGCCATAAAGAGCCTTTGTTTTTTCTTTTTCTATTGATTTCCCTGGCGCTATAACCTTTAATTCCTTGTAAGATATTGCCTAATGAAAACTCAGTGTGGGATTCAGATATCATAGGTTTAAATAATATATGAGTATGATCCGGCATTACTACACAGGCAGTCACCAAATATTTTACCTGGTGAAAATATTTTATAGCATCTAATACGACCCTTCTCTCATCTTCAGAGATAATCCCTTGTCTAAGGCGGAAGGTTACAAAATAGGTGCTCCCCGACAATTCCCAATGGGGCAGATTGCGGCGTCTTATGGATAACTCATCTTCTTGAGCACAGGCTGGAAAGCCTGTGCTCCCAATCTTTTGGGTCTTATCTTCCTTTTCCATAAAAAATTTTTAAGTTAATTCATCATTACTTTCGGTAGCGCAGCCTTTCCAGGCTGCGCTTCAGAGCGCATAATGTCTATTTATGGCGGCCAGGGGCCGCGCTATGAGGTTATTCATAACGCAACGCAATGATCGGGTCCAGGCGCGAGGCCTTCCACGCGGGATAAAAGCCGAAGACGATGCCCACCGTCACGGAGACCGCAAACGCGGCGATGATGGCGCCCAGGGATAATTCCGTGGGCCATTTCAGCAAGACCCTGACTAAGATGGAAATCCCCCGGCCAGCCAGGATACCCGCGATCCCGCCGCAGAAACAGAGAATGACGGACTCGGCCAGGAACTGCTCCAGGATGTCCCGGGCCCAAGCTCCCACCGCCATACGCAGGCCGATCTCCCGGGTGCGCTCCGTCACCGACACCAGCATGATATTCATGATGCCCACCCCTCCCACCAGCAGGGAGATCAGGGCCACCGCCAGGAGGAGCTTGGTCATCATGTCGCCGGTGGAAGACAGGGCCTTGGTCATTTCGGTCATATCCCGGATGTTGAAGTCGTCAGGCTCCCCCGGGCCTATCCGGTGCCGCTCCCGCAGTATCTGGGTGATTTGCTGGATGGCGGCAGGGATTTCCTGGGTGGAGCGGCCTGCGGTCAGGATCTGATCCACGTTGATAAAGCGCACCGGTTGGGGAGTGTCCGCGGCCTGCGTCGGCGAGGGTATGGGATAAAGTTGGTTTTGAGCATTAGGGTAGATCTGGTTGAGACTATTCACCGTCGTGGTGGTGCCTGACCCGGAGCCGCTGCCCGCGGCGCTCTGGTTAGCGGTCGTCGCGGAAGAACCGGTCACTCTGAACTTAATCGTGGTCCAGGGGGCGAGGAGGACATCATCCTGATCCATGCCCATCATGTTGGCCCCCTTGCCGGTGAGGACCCCGATTACCCGGAAGGAGACGTTCTGGACGCGGACTTCTTTGCCGAGGGGCGACTCGCCCTGGAACAACTCCCGGACCAGCCTCTGGCCCAGGATGCAGACCTTGCTGGCATTGCGGACATCCCGCTCCATGAACATGTCGCCCTCGGCCAGGCCCCATTCCCGGACGTCCAGCCAGGCGGGAGTGGTGCCATAAATAAAGGAGGGCACCCAGTTGCGGTTGCCATAAATGACCTGGGTCCGGGCCCGGACTACCGGCACCGAACCCCTGATCGCCGGTGCCTCCTTCAAGATAGCCTCCGCATCCTGGGGGGTGAGGGTCATGACGCTCCCCGCGCCGAAGCTCACGCCGCCGCTGGAGGCCGTACCCGGTAAGACTAACAGATTGTTGGCCCCCATACTGGCAATGGTTGCCTGGATGGCCTTGGAGGAACCGTTGCCGATCTCCATCATGGCGATGACCGCGGCCACGCCGATGACGATGCCGAGGGTAGTCAAGGCAGCCCGCATGATGTTGCGGCTCAAGCCGTGCAGCGCGGTCCGGACCATCCATTGGAGCCGTAGCCACGCCAATCCTGAGCGCAGCTTGGCCGCGACTTCTGAGCCCGGCGGCGGCGCTGCACCGGCCTGCCCCCCCTGAGCCTCTTGACCTTGGGGTTCTTCGGCTGCCACCATCCCATCGGTAATCCTGATGATCCGTTTGGCGGAGCGGGCAACCGCGGCGTCGTGAGTGACCAGAATAATGGTCACGCCTTCCTCTTCGTTGAGCCGCCGGAAGAGTTCCAGGACTTCTTCACTGGTCTTGGAGTCCAGGTTGCCGGTGGGCTCATCCGCGAACAGGATGGAGGGATTATTGATGAGGGCCCGGGCAATGGCCACCCGCTGTTGCTGCCCGCCGGAGAGTTGGGAAGGTTCGTGGTCCAGGCGATCCCCCAAACCTACGCGCTGCAGCAGGTCTCCGGCCCGCTGGCGCCCCTCCCGGTCGGAGAGGTGCGCCGCGGTATAAGACAGGGGCATGATCACATTTTCCAGGGCGCTGGTCCGGGGCAGCAGGTTAAAGGTCTGAAAGACGAAGCCGATCTTTTCGTTGCGCAGTTGGGCCCACTCGTCGGGTGACAAGGCCACCACATCCTGCCCGTCCAGCCAGAATTCCCCGGAAGAGGGGCGATCGAGACACCCCAGGATATTCATGAGCGTAGTCTTGCCCGAACCCGAGG
>Ga0265296_1002670_pt1 | contig 17585 bp, 18 predicted proteins | sample MunlanPumphouse1_FD_189073 | JGI IMG/M metagenome (GOLD analysis project Ga0265296, IMG submission 189073) | Groundwater microbial communities from a municipal landfill in Southern Ontario, Canada - Pumphouse #1 | ecosystem: Environmental > Aquatic > Deep subsurface > Groundwater | place...
TTCTTTTTTGTTTTCTGGAGCAAAAGTCACTATAGTTCCCAAAGTGAAAGATATACCCCTTAGTAATGAAAATTTATCCGCGACTAAAGATCCAAGTGTGCCAGGTTTATCTTTTGATTTAGTGGTTATTTCTGGAGAAGAAAACAAAACAATACAAGGCGGGGAAATAAAAGATGTTTCTATAACAGCTAAGGGCACGATTTTAATCTACAATGCCTTTGACTTTTCTCCTCAAGTATTGGCTATAGACACGCGATTAGAAGGATCAAATGGAAAAATTTATAAAACAAATAAGAAGATAACTGTGCCTGGAATGACAAAAGATGATAAACCGGGTAGTGTTGAAGTGGATATCTATGGAGCGGGAACCGGGGAAGAATATAATAGTGTTCCGCTTGATTTTAAAATTTTAGGTTTTAAAGGAACACCAAAATATTCTAAATTTTACGGTAGGTCAAAAGGAGATATAACGGGAGGATTTAAAGGAAAATCTCCCATAGTTTCTTCGCTCGACAAAGCCACTGCTGTTAGTGAATTGAAATCAACACTAGAAACTAAACTTTTGGGAAAAGTTACTAATCAAATTCCAAGCGGATTTATCTTATATAAAAATGCCATTTTTCTAGATATCGACGAAAAGGATGTCAGTTTTACTCCTGACCAAAATGGCGCAGTCTTAGCAAATATTAAAGGTACGCTTTATGGACTTCTTTTTGAAGAAAGAAAACTGACAGCTAAAATAGCGGAAGACATTATCGATGGATATCAAGAAAATGAAGTTTATATGCCAAATATTCGAGATTTGACTTTTACTTTAACAGACAAAGAAAACATTTCTTTTGCGGATGTAAAAAGCATCAATTTTAGTTTGTCAGGCACTCCGAGAATTGTTTATAAAGTTGACGAAGCAAAATTTACTGCTGATTTATTAAATAAGAAAAAAGCTGATTTTAATCAAATTTTATTACAATATCCCAATATAGATTCCGCCGTATTAGTCATTCGTCCTTTTTGGAAAACTTCTTTTTCTGATAAAAGTAAAAATATAGAAATCATCGTAAATTATCCGCAATAAAGCGGGGAAAGGCCTTGCCTTGGTCCCCTTTAAGACAAGGCCTTGAGGAGCTAAAATTTTATAAAAAATGTTAATATACAATATATTGCATATTAAGGAATTGAAAAATATGGGATACAAAGAAGAAGAAAAAATTTGTCAAAATCCCAGTACTAGAGCAAGGCTCAGTACGGGGCAGGTTGTAAAAAATTATGGAAACTAAAACATGTCAAAATTGTAAAAGGGAATTTGTCATAGAACAAGAAGATTTTAATTTTTATGAAAAAATAAAAGTGCCTCCGCCGACTTTTTGTCCAGAGTGTCGCATGATTAGACGTTTTGCCTGGCGAAATGAGAGAAATTTATATAAGAAAAAAGACAGCGCTTCAAAAAACGGAGAGGAGATAATAAGCATGTATTCTCCAGATTCTCCATATAAGATTTATAATAAAGAATACTGGTGGAGTGATAAATGGGATCCTATGGAATACGGCTTTAATTATGATCCCCCCAAACCATTTTTTGAACAGTTTGACGATTTATTGAAGAGAGTTCCATTGCCTTATCTTCAAAATATGAACTCAATAAATTCACAATACTCAAATTATATTGAAAGTGATAAAAATTGTTATTTAGTTTTTGGTACCGGCTTTAGTGAAAATTCGCGTTATTTAAACAGGTCAAGTTTTTCTAAAGATTCCCAAGATTTATTGACCTCTACCCATAATGAATTATGTTTTGATTTGGTAGATTGTTTTGATTGCTTCGGGTTAATCTCGAGTGAGAGTTGCGTATCTTGTATGAATTCGTATTTTCTTTACGGATGTAGAAATTGTAATAATTGTCTAGGTTGTACTAACTTGATAAACAAATCATATTGTTTATTTAATATTCAATTAGAGAAGGAAGAATATCTAAATAAATTGAAGTCTTTTAAGTTGGGAGTAAGTAAAAATTTTGAGGAAATTAGAAACAGATTTGAAAAAGAATTAAAAAATAAAGCAATACGACGTTTTGCCAATATTTATCATTCCAAGAATTGCACAGGCCACAATATAGATAAATCAAAAAACTGCAAAGATTGTTTTGATATATATAATGGCGCCGAGGATTCAAGATATGCCGTACATTCGTTAGAAATGAAAAATAATTATGATGTATATGGAAATTATAAAACAGAACTATTTTATGAGGGGGTAGATAATAATGTAGGAATGAATAATTTTAGTGGAATAACCGTTTATAGCTCTAATAATTGTTCTTATTGTTTTACCTGCCAGTCTTCCTCAAATCTTTTTGGTTGCATTGGCTTAACAGGAAAAGAATATTGTATTTTGAATAAACAATACACAAAAAAGGAATATGAAAAATTAATGCCAAAAATTATTCAACAAATGAATAATGCACCTTACGTAGATAAAAAAGGAAGGGCGTACAAATATGGCGAATTTTTCCCAATAGAAATTTCTCCTTGGGCCTACAATGAAACAATAGCTCAGGAATATTTTCCTCTTACCAAGGAAGAAGCTCTGGAAAAAGGTTATTCTTGGAGGGAAAAGAGAGAAAGAAATTTTACCGTTGATATAAAATCGGAAAATTTACCCGAAGATATTAAGGATATTGGAGAGGAGATATTAGGTAAGGTTATAGAATGTGGACACAGAGGCGAATGTAATGATCAATGTACTGAAGCATTTAAGATAATTCTAGATGAATTATTTTTCTATCAGAAAATGAATTTACCTCTGCCTAGGCTCTGTCCGAATTGTCGACATTATCAAAGACTTGCAAAGAGAAATCCCATGAAGCTCTGGCACAGAAAATGTATGAAAGAGAACTGCGCCAATGAATTTGAGACCTCTTATGCTCCTGATAGATCGGAGATAGTGTATTGCGAAAAATGCTATCAACAAGAGGTATATTAAGCTACTTTAGTTAAGTAAAGTCGATTAAAAAATAAAATGGAGTATAAAAGCGAAACAAAAAAATGTCAAAATTGTAAAAGGGAATTTGTCATAGAACAAGAAGATTTTAATTTTTATGAAAAAATAAAAGTGCCTCCGCCGACTTTTTGTCCGGAGTGCCGTTTTCAGAGAAGAATACAATTTCGCAACGAGCGAATTTTATATAAACGTACATGTTTGTTATGCAAGAAAAATATTATTACTATTTACAACCCAGAAAATACTTTGCCTGTTTATTGTAATGAATGTTGGTATGGTGATAAATGGGATGCATTAAAATATGGGAAAGATTATGATTTTTCTCGTTCCTTTTTTGATCAGTTAAAAGAATTATGGCAGGTAGTACCTCAACTCGCCGTAAATAGTATACAAAACACAAATTCTACATATGTAAATTTTGCAGCACAAAATAAAAATTCTTATTTGTTATCTGGTGCTTTATACAACGAAGACTGTGCATATGGAACACGTATTCTTAATAGTAAAAACTCTCTTGATTCATATAATATTGATCGTTGTACTCTTTGTTATGAAGCAATTCACACATTGAATTCTTATAATTCTTCTCATATTTTAAATTGTGAATCTGTTGTTGATGCAATTTCCTGTCGTGATTGCAAAGGTGTTACCAGTGCTATTGGGTGTGTTAATTTATGTAATGTGAATAATTTTGTTTTTAATCAGAAATTATCACCAGTTGCCTATGCAGAATATATAAAGAATTTTAACCAAGGGTCCTTTTCTTTCCTTCAGCAATTTTTAGAAAAATTCAAAGAATTTTCTCTTGGATTTCCTAGACGTTTTGCTCAAGTAGTTCAGTCTAAAAATTCAGAAGGAGATCAAATTTTTCATTCAAAAAATGTTCACCATTCTTTTTTTGTTAATGAATGTGAAGATATAAAATATGCTATTTTTATGAAAAAAGTTAAATTTGCTATGGATATTTATGCTGATGATGAATCTGAACTTGGTTATGAAACGATGAGTGGTCAAAATGCTGCATCTTACTTATTTGATATACAACCTTGGTATTCTCAAAATATTCGTTATTCTGTTTTAGTGCAATCTTCCCACGACCTCTTCGCCTGCATTGGTCTGCGCTCCAAGCAATACTGCATCCTAAACAAGCAATACACCAAGGAAGAATACGAAGAACTAGTGCCAAAGATCATCCAGCACATGAATGATATGCCATATATAGATAAAAAAGGAAGAATATACAAATATGGAGAGTTCTTTCCTCCAGAATTAAGTCCCTTCTGCTACAACGAAACCATCGCTCAAGAATACTTCCCTTTAACCAAAGAAGAAGCTTTAGAACAAGGTTATAAGTGGAAAGACAGGGAAGAAAGAAACTATACCATAGATATTAAAAATGAAGATATTCCCAATGATATCAAAGAAGTAAAAGATGAAATAACAGGTAAAGTAATAGAATGTGAACATAAAGGAACTTGTAACGAACAATGCACTGAAGCCTTCAAAATCATTCCAGATGAACTATCTTTCTATAAGAGAATGAATCTACCTATCCCTCACCTCTGTCCTAACTGTAGACACTATAATAGACTGAAACAAAGAAATCCTTTAAAACTGTGGCACAGAAAGTGTATGAAAAAGAACTGTACCAATGAATTTGAAACTTCTTATGCTCCTGAGAGACCGGAGATTGTTTATTGTGAGAAGTGCTATCAGCAAGAGGTTTATTAACATTAAAACATTGACCCAAAGTTATAAATTTAGTAAGATTAGTTATCTTAATGAGTGATCCAAAAAATGACCTGCCTGCCGGCAGGCAGGAAAAAATATTAACTACTAGAGGGGTTGTTACCGAATCACTGCCCTCCACTTTATTTAGGGTAAAAATAGAAGATCCCGAAGGAAGGCAAGCTTCTGACGGGACGGGCGACAAAGAAATTTTAGCCTATCTTTCAGGCAAAATGCGCATGCATCGAATTAAAGTTTTAATAGGGGATTCTGTTGAAGTTGTGCTAGATTCCTATGGTGGGAAAGGAAGAATAATCAAGAGGTTGTAATTTAAGTTGTAATTTTTTTAAGAATGGTGTATTATATTAATTACAGTTTATGAAAAGTTAAAAACATTGAAAAATAAGGGTCTTTTCCCTTGTTTTTGTCTTGTAAGCGAAAAATCAATTATGCGAGTTAGATCAACTGTAAAAAAAATATGCGATAACTGTAAGATGGTAAAACGCGCTAGGCATTTGCGCATCATTTGTTCTAACCCGAAACATAAACAAAAACAATAATTATGAGAATTCTTGGGATAACAATACCAGATCAAAAAAGACTCGAAATTGGATTGACCTGCCTTTATGGTATTGGCGTTCCGACTGCTCGAAAAATTTTAAAACAAGTAGGTCTTGATGCAGGTAAAAAAGCGAAAGATTTGACACCTGACGAAGAAAATAAAATTCGCGCGGTAATCGAAGGAATGAAAATTGAGGGAAATTTAAAAAGAGAAATTGCCGGAAATATTAAAAGACTGAAAGATATTAAAACTTACAGGGGTATCAGACATATGAAAAGATTGCCAGTTAGGGGACAAAGAACAAAGACGAATTCTAGAACTGTCAGGGGTAATATTAGAAAGACGATGGCATCTGGCAAAAGAAAAGAAAGCAAGACGTAGAATTAGTGGCTAGGTGCTAGGGACTAGAACCTAGAACCTAAAAACTAGAACCTAATTTATTATGGGAAAGACAAAAATTATAACTAAATCTGTTTCTGAAGAAAAAGCAGAAGTTAAGACAACTCCAACTACACCAAAGGGCGAGCAAACTAAAACTCCAAAAAAGAAAGTAACTTCTGGAATTTTGTTTGTTGATGCAACTTTCAATAATACAAAAGTTTTATTTGGAGATAAGTTAGGGAATACATTATTTTGGTCAAGTGCAGGGACACTGGGTTTTAAAGGGGCAAAAAAGGGAACACCATTTGCAGCCTCTAAGGTAGGTGATTTGATTGGCGATAAAGCAGCTATTCTCGGAGTAAAAGATTCAGATATAATAGTGCGAGGTGTTGGGTCTGGGCGCGAGCCAGCAATTAGAGCGTTTATGGCTCATGGCATAGAAATAACTTCAATCAAGGATGCTACCCCGGTACCTCATAACGGGCCAAAACCAAAAAAACCAAGACGAGTATAATTTTTATAATATATTATGATATCAAAACCGAAATTTAAAATAGGAAGAAGATTAGGGGCTGGAGTATATGACAAGTGCCAAACTCCCAAGTTTTCAGCTTCCTCTGGTAAGTTTGCCGGTCCTGGTACGCGTCGCCCAAGAGCTTTGACCGAATATGGTACTCAGCTTCTAGAAAAACAAAAAATTCGTTTTTCTTATGGTATTACAGAACGTCAGCTTTCTAATTATGTTCAAAAAGCATCTCACATTAAAGGTGCAGGTACAGTGGAGAAATTTTATGAAGAACTTGAATCTCGTCTTGATAATGTAGTCTATAGAATGGGCCTTGCTCCCAGCAGGCGGGCTGCTAGACAAATGGTTTCTCACGGACATTTTATTGTAAATAATTATAAGATTACTATTCCTTCTTTTGAAGTGAAAACCGGTGATGTTATAAAAATTCGTGAGGGATCTAAGAATAAAAAAATTTTTGATAATTTAGTTGAGAGGCTTAAAGAATACAATTCTCCTTCTTGGCTTTCCTTTGATTCAAATAAAATGGAAGGAAATATTTTGGCTAAACCGAAAAATGTAGAAACTTTTCTTGATTTGAATGCTGTGCTTGAATTTTATAGTCGTTAAATTTTCAGCCATAGGCTGATCCGCTTTGGGCGGAAATTATTAGACAAGTATTATTAAAATTTAAAGATAACTTTTCATAAAAAATTATGTCTGAATATAAAATAATTATGCCTTCTAAACCCCGTATTGTTTTAGAAGAAGGCAATAAAGGAATATTTGAAATAGATGGTTTATATCCAGGATATGGTCATACTTTAGGTAACAGTTTGAGAAGAATTATCCTTTCTTCTTTACCAGGCGCTAGTATTACATCCATTAAAATAGATGGTATTTCCCACGAATTTCAAACAATGGATGGAATCAAAGAAGATGTGATTGTGATGATTTTAAATTTGAAGAAGATTCGTTTCAAAATGATTTCTGATGAACCACAGACAGTGACACTTTTTATAAAGGGACCTAAAGAGGTTTTGGCAAAAGATGTAAAAACTGGTGGACAAGTAGAAATTTTAAATCCAGATCTTCATATTGTTGAAGTTACAGGCAAGGTTAGTTTGAATATTGAAATGAAGATTGAAAAAGGTTTAGGTTTTATTCCAAAAGAAGTTTTACAAAAAGAAAAAGTCGATATCGGCACCATTACTGTTGATGGTATTTTTACCCCGATTCGCCGTGTTTCTTATGAGGTTGAAAATATGCGCGTTGGCGATAACACGAACTATAATCGTTTAAGAATTCTAATTGAGACAGATGGTACTCTCACTCCACGTGAAGCATTTTTAAAATCTATTGAAATAATGATTTATCAACTTAAAGCTATTGTTGATTTCAAAGAACCGGAAGCTCCGATCCTTGAAGAAGTTGGAGTTCCTACTAAAAGCAAAGATAAAAAAGATGATGAAAGTGATAGTAAAAAAACAGATGATTTTATTGATGTTTTGAAAACTCGCACGGATGGTTTAGATCTTTCTACTAGAACCTTGAATGCATTGACCGCTGCCAATATCAGAACCTTAGGAGGCTTGGCAAGGAAAAAAAGAGAGGATCTACTAGAAGTTGAAGGTATCGGCGAAAAAGGAATTAGCGAAATTAAAAAAGTACTTAGTAAATTCGGCCTTAATTTAAAAGAATAATGACTTGTCCCGTCAAAAATTCAACAAACGGGACAGAAAGATAAAGATTATTAATTAAAATTTTTAGTAGGATGCGACACCATAATACAAAAAGAAAATTTGGAAGAAGAAAAAATCAAAGAAATGCCTTACTTAATTCTTTAGCGCTTAATTTAATCGTACGCGGGAAAATAAAAACAACCGCGCCGAAAGCAAAAGAATTGCGTCCATTTATTGAAAAACTTGTAACCAAAGCAAAAAAGGGAGATGCAGCAACTCGCAGAATTATTATTTCTAAACTTTCCAATCGTAGCAAAGAAGTCAAAAAACTTTTTGAAATTATTGTTCCTAAGTATATGGATAAAAAAGGCGGATATACCAGAGTTTTGAAATTAGGAGCTAGAAAATCAGACGGAACCAAAATGGCTATAATAGAATTTATATAGTAAAATACTTGTCCTGTACTAAATTTTTGATTACGGGGCATAAAGATAAAGATTATTAGTTAAAATTTTAGTACTAGGATGAAAAAGACTGAAGAAAAAATAATAGACGCAGAAGGAAAAACATTAGGCAGAGTAGCTAGCGAAATAGCTTTTTCGCTGATGGGTAAAACTAAAGCTTCTTTTGAAAGACACGTTTATTCGGGTTTTAAAGTAAAAGTGCTGAATGCCTCAAAAATTAAAATCACTGCTAAAAAACTGGAAGAGATTTATCACACCAGATATTCTGGATATCGAGGCGGACTTCGCATTTTGAAAGGAATAGAAATTAGAGATAAGAAAGGGTTAAAAGAATTGGTAAAGCTTGCAGTATATCATATGCTTCCGGGCAATAAATTAAGAAGAGAAATGATAAAAAATTTAAAAATAGAAGACTAAAAACAAATGGAAAAGAAAATCACAAAAGAAAAATCAAAAGAGAAATATGTTGAAGCAATAGGCAGAAGAAAAACCTCTACTGCCAGGGTGCGTATTTGGCAAGCAATGAAGCCTAATTTTATCGTCAATGGAAAAGATGCAAAAGAATATTTTAAGACTGAAGAACAGCGTCGTTTGATTTCTGATCCAATAATAAAAGGCATTGGGGGTGCAGAAAGAACGAGTAATAAATGGATGGTAGAAGCAAAAGTATCAGGTGGGGGAGTTCATTCTCAGGCTGAAGCTGTTCGCCATGGTCTAGCTCGGGCTTTAGTTTCATTTGATATTGGATTACGGCATAAATTAAAAACTTTTGGCTATCTAAAACGAGATCCTAGAGCTAAAGAACGTAGAAAATTCGGTCTTAAAAAAGCTCGTAAAGCCCCGAAGTGGAGCAAACGCTAACTGCTTAGCGTTTGCTACGATTTTGTGCAAGAGAAAATTTTCGATGTGAACTGTCTTTGACAGTGAGCCGGAAATAGCGGGAGACGTAGTTTGACCACAAAATATCAATTGAAAGGGAGATTTTTATGTTAATATATAGAATATGAGTGAAGAAGAAAAAAAGGTTAAAAATTCAGAGCCGGTAAAGGATGAATCGGAAGTGCTCGAATTTGAATTTAATGAAGATGGAGAAGAAGATTTAAAGAAAACCCTAAAGAAACTTAGAGCTGATTTGAAAGCTTGCAAGGCCGAAAAAGAAGAATATCTAAATGGTTGGCAAAAAGAACGGGCAGATTTTGCCAATTATCGAAAACAAGAAGATGACAGAAAAGCTAATTTTTCGGAATCAATCCGTGAACGCATACTAACGAGATTCTTGACGGTGTTAGATAGTTTTAACATGGCTTTTTCAGAAAAAGAAACTTGGAATAAAGTAGATGAAAATTGGCGCAAAGGAATTAAACATATTTATGCACAATTGAACAATATATTTGAAGAATATGGTGTGAAAGAAATAGGGGTAGTTGGAGAAAATTTTGATCCAAATATTCATCAATCGATAGATATGACCCCGACCGATAAAAAAGAAGATAATCATAAAATTTCGGAAGTTATTCAAAAAGGCTACAAACTTGGAGATCGCGTCATTCGCGCCGCTCGAGTAAATGTTTTTGAATACAAAGAATAAAATTCTATTCTAATATTCTATAGAATTATAGAATGAAACAAGAAAATAAAATTTGTGAGCATTGCAAGAACAGCTTCACTATTACAGAGGAAGAACTTTCTTTATATGAAAAAGTTGGCATTGAGCTACCGAGTTTATGTTTTTTCTGTAGAATAAAACAGCATTTATCTTTTTGGATGTTTGGAAAATTTCGCAAGGGGAAATCAGATCTTTCCGGAGAAAATTTGATTACAGTTTTACCGGAGAAAAATAGATATCCGATTTATACTCTAACTGAATGGTACAGCGATAAATGGGATGCTATGGATTATGGACGGGATTATGATGGAAAAAGACCGTTTTTTGAGCAATTACAAGAACTTCAGGAAAAAGTACCTCATCCGCATCAAAATGGGGTAAAAAATACTAATTGTGATTGGTGTGATGATGTTTGGAATTCTAAAAACTGTTATCTTTCCCGTGCGATGGAAGAGTGTGAAGATTTGTATTATTGCTACAGAGATTTAAGAGTAAAAAATTCCATAGATGTCACAATTAGTTTTAATTGTGAAAAATGCTATGAAGTTTCGGACTGCCATCATTCTTATAGACTTTTTTATTCTTGGCACTGTCGTGATTGTATAGATTCATACTTTTTATATGATTGTCGTAACTGCCAGAATTGCTTTATGTGCTGGAATTTACGAGGTAAATCTTATTGCATAGAGAACATCCAATATACCAGAGAAGAGTATTTAGAAAAATTGCAATCTTTTAATCTTGGTTCATATGAATCTATTCAAAACCACAAAAAACGTTTTGAAGAAATAGCAAAAAAAGAAGTAATACATAGACCCAACTTTAATTTTAGAATATATGATACCGACGGGGATTATTTATTAGACTGTAAGAATTGTCATAATTGCTTTACCATAAACGAAAGTGAGGATTGTTTTAACTGTATGAGGGGGATAAAAGAAAAATCCAACATCGACACAAATGGCTGTTGGTATATGGAATTATCAGGCAATTGCGCAGCTTGTATAAATGCTTACTCTCTTAAATATTCGGTTTGGTCTTCGTCACGATATTCTGAATATTTAGATTTATGTATTGAATGCGAATATTGTTTTGGCTGTGTGGGTTTAAAAAAGAAAAAGTATTGTATTTTAAATGAACAATATACAAAAGATGAATATGAAAAACTCAAAAATAAAATAATTTCTGATATAAAAAAAGGGGGAGAATATGGCCAATTTTTACCGTATTCTATGAGTGCAGGTCCTTTTAATTTTTCTACCAGTTTTACTTATTTTCCAGATACTAAAAAAGAAGACATTTTAAAACTCGGAGGCTATTGGGAAGATATAAAAGAGAATAATGTTGAAGGAATGCCGACAAGTGAATTGCCTGATGATATAAAAGACGTACCAGACACAATCATAACTCAAGCACTTATTTGTCCGGAAACCGGTTGGCGTTTTAATATTGCCCAAAATGAACTTATTTTTTACAAGGACAATAATATTCCGCTTCCGCGATATCACTTTGATGTGCGTACAAAAAATCAATTGAAATATTTAACTATTTTGCAATCGTATCCATATACTTGTTTTTATTGTAAGAAAGATATTGAAGCTTATTACTTACCAGAATGGCATTATCAAAAAATCGCCTGTGAAGAATGTTATAAACAGAATATAAATTAGGTGAATACTGTCAAAGATGCCCTTTGACATGAAGTTGTCAAAGGGCATCTTTGACAGATCTTTGACAGATATAAAACATGAATCAAGAAACAAAAAATTGTCAGAACCCCGAACGAAAGCACAGCTTCATACGGGGCAGGCTGTAAAAAAGATATGAATAATAATAGTGAAAAGAGAATATGTCAGAATTGTAAAGGTGAATTTACCATCGAGCCAGAAGATTTTAAATTTTATGAAAAAATAAAAGTTCCTCCACCGACTTGGTGTCCAGAATGTCGGCTTATACGACGACTTACTTATATCGGAGACAGATTTCTTTACAAAGACAATTGTGATAAATGTGGAAAAAAAGTTTTAAGTTTATTTCACCCAGAGACCTCTTTTACCGTATATTGCAATACTTGTTGGTGGGGTGATGACTGGGACCCACTAGAATATGGACGAGAATATGATTTTTCGAAACCATTTTTTGAACAGTTTTATGAATTACAAAAAGTAGTTCCATATCAGGCAACAGACAACAGAAATTCTACTAATTGTAATTTTTGTGATACTGTTATCCGTTGTAAAAACTGCACTCTCACTTTTGGTGGTCTACAAAGTATAAATTGTCTTTATTGCAGTTCACCAGTTTTTTCTCGTGATTCTATAGATTCGGACATTGTTTTTAATATCGATCATACATATGAAACAATCTATTCAAATGGAGTTTACAATACAAAATTTGCCTACTTTTCCGATGAATGCATGGATTCTGCTTTCCTTTTTAATTGCATAGGATGTTCCCATTGTTTCGGCTGTGTGAATTTAAGGAATCAGAGATATTGTATTTTTAATAAACAATATACAAAAGAAGAATACAAAAAAGAAATAAAAAAATGGGATTTAGGAAGTTATGAGATTATACAGAAAATGAAACAAGAATTTGTGGAGTTTTATTATAAAACACCTAGGCGGTTTGCCATTATTATAAACTCAAACAATGTAACTGGTGATGATATTAAAAACACTAAAAATTGCAAAAATTGTTTTGTCACGCGTCATGGTGTCGAAAATTGCAAGAACATTTTTACTTGTGGGCTTTTATTAAAAGATAGCCAGGATACGACTACTGGTGGTAGCACTTCTGAACTTCTTTATGAAAATGCCTCAGGTCTTCAATCTCAAAGAATCATGTTTTCTCATAGTTGTAATGACTCAATGGATGTTGAATATTCAAATAAAATTTATAATTGTTCCAATCTTTTTGGCTGTGCTATGTTTAAACATAAAAAATATTGTATTCTTAATAAACAATATACAAAAGAAGAATATGAAAAACTGATTCCCAAAATTAAAAAACATATGAATGATATGCCTTATGTCGATAAAAAAGGGAGGATTTATAAGTATGGAGAGTATCTCCCCTCTGAACATTCCTTATGGACTTATAATGAAACTTGGGCAAATCAATTTTTTCCACTTAAAAAGGAAGAAGCATTAGAAAAAGGGTATCGTTGGCGAGATTATCTTAAAAGAGATTATGAGACAACAATTAAACCAGAAAATTTACCCAATCATATTGACGATGTTTCTGATTCTATCTTAGACGAAGTTATAGCTTGTGAACATACAATTACTGAAGATGGAAAGATGCATGAATCAAATTGTAATCAACAATGCACAACTGCCTTTCGTATTTTACCGGATGAATTAAAGTTTTATCGAGCTATGAAATTAGCTTTACCTCATCTATGTTTTAATTGTCGTTATTATGAACGGTTAAAGAAAGTTAATCCACCAAAATTATGGCATAGAAAATGTATGTGCAATGGTGTAGAATCAAGTAATAAAGAATATAAAAATACCATTAAACATTCTCATGGAGATAGACCATGCCAGAATGAATTTGAAACTGCCATAAGTGACGAGCGTCGAGAAATAGTATACTGCGAGAAATGTTACCAAGCTGAATTTGTATGAAGACATTAAAAACAAAATTAGAATATTTAAAACAAGTTTTACCAATGCTTTGGCAAACAGTTAAATTTAGAATTAAAGTTTGGTGGCATAAAATAAAAAATTGATAAAACGTTAATATAGCATATATGCTAGATTAAGAAAAATGGAATATAAAAACGAAACAAAAAATTGTCAGAATTGCAAAAAAGACTTCATAATCGAGCCAGAGGATTTTAATTTTTACGAAAAAATACAAGTTCCTCCACCGACTTGGTGTCCGGAATGTAGGCTTATCAGGCGTTTAGCTTATCGTGAAGATAGACCACTTTATAAAGATAAATGTGATAATTGTGGGGAGGATATTATAAGTGTTTATAATGAAAATAATTCTTTTCCCATTTATTGCCCATCTTGTTGGTGGGGAGACAGTTGGGATGGGACAGATTATGGCAGAAATTATGATTTTTCAAAACCTTTTTTAGAACAATTTAAAAAATTATTAGAGATTGTTCCGTATCAAGCAACATCCCAAAAAAATTCAACTAATTGTCTTTATTCTAACGGAAATACTCGCTGCAAAGATTGTACTCTTTCTTTTGATGGATATGAATCAATTAATTGTTATAATTGCCAGGGTTCTGGTTTTTCCCGTGATTCTATAGATTCTGATATTGTATTAAATGGTGATCATACTTATGAAACTTTAAGTTCGGACGGAGTTTATAACACAAAATTTGTTTATTTTTCTGACGAATGTCTTGATTGTTCTTTTCTTTTTAATTGTGTTGGATGCTCTCATTGTTTTGGCTGCGTGAATTTACGAAACCAGAAATATAAAATTTTTAATAAACAATATTCAAAAGAAGATTATAAAAAAGAATTGGAAAAGTGGGATTTAGGAGATTATAAAATTTTACAAAATGCTCAAGAAAAATTTTGGGAACTTTATTATAAATTACCAAGAAAATATGCATTTATAACGAATTCTTATAATATAAAAGGGGACGACATAAAAAGTACAAGGAATTGTCAAACATGTTTTTCAACTTTAAGAGGGGTAGAAAATTGTAAATTTATTTTTCTCGGTGGTTTATTATTGAAAGATAGTTATGATGTAAATTTTGGTGGAGTTACTTCTGAATTACTTTATGAAATCAATGGGTGTGAAAAATCTCAACGAGGTTTTTTTAGTCGTGGATGTAACGAATCTAATGACATAGAATATACAGATAAAGCGTATAATTGTTCTTATTTATTTGGTTGCACCAAATTGAGGAATAAAAAATATTGTATTTTAAATAAACAATATACGAAAGAACAATATGAAGAATTAGTGCCAAAAATTAGAGAGCACATGATGAATATGCCTTATGTAGATAAATTGGGGAGAATTTATAGATATGGAGAATTTTTTCCAAGCGGATTTTCTTCTTGGACCTATAATGAATCATGGGCACAGAAATATTTTCCTTTAACCAAAGAAGAAGCCCTAGAAAAAGGTTTTAAATGGTATGATGAAAAAAAAAGAGATTATAAAATAACTATAAAAGCAGAGAATTTACTAGATCATATTAATGATGTCAGTGATTCTATTTTGAATGAAGTTATAGAATGTGAGCATAATGGAACTTGTAATGAACAATGTACGACTGCGTTTCGTATTTTACCAAATGAATTAGGGTTTTATAAACAAATGAATTTAGCTTTGCCTCATTTGTGTCCAACTTGTCGTTATGGGCAACGTATAAAAAAGAAAAATCCACCAAAATTATGGCATAGAAAATGTATGTGTAATGGTGTAGAATCAGAGAGGGGAATATATAAGAATACTATTAAACATTCTCACGGGGATAGTCCATGCCAGAATGAATTCGAAACTGCCATAAGTGACGAGCGTCGAGAAATAGTATACTGCGAGAAATGTTACCAAGCTGAATTTGTATGAAGACATTAAAAACAAAATTAGAATATTTAAAACAAGTTTTACCAATGCTTTGGCAAACAGTTAAATTTAGAATTAAAGTTTGGTGGCATAATTTATAAATTACTATAAACTCAGCGATAGCAGAAATTGTAGGAAATTAGAAAAAAGATTATGGAATATAAAGAGGAAAAAAGAATATGTCAAAATTGTAAAAGTAAATTTCTAATTGAACCGGAAGATTTTGGATTTTATGAGAAGATAGGCGTTTCTCCGCCGACTTGGTGTCCAGAGTGTCGGCTTATACGACGTCTTATGTGGCGTAATGAACATTCGTTATTTAAGAGGCCAAATGCGGAAGAAGGCAAGAAAGATTTAATTATTTCTGTTTTTCATCCGGACGCTAAAATAAAAACTTACAATAGAGAAATGTGGTGGAGCGACAGATAGGATTCATGTTCTTACGGTAAGGATTACGATTTTACAAAGCCATTTTTTGAACAATTTAAAGAACTTATGGAAGAAGTTCCTCATATTGCCTTATCCGATTCAAAATCTATAAACTCTAGATTTTGTAATGTGAGCGTAGAACTGAAAAATTGCTACTTGGTCACCGCCGCTTGGACTTGCGAGGATTCCATATATTGCAATCGAGTTTCAGGTTGTAAATTTACACACGATTCTTATATTTGCTACGACACGGAATTTGGATATGAAAATGTATATTGTCGTGATTCTAGCAAATTATTTTTCTCGTTGGAAAGTGAAACTTGTTTAGACTCGTACTTTCTATATGATTGCCGAAATTGTTCAAATTGCATTCTGTGTACCAATTTAAGGAATAAAAACTGTTGTATAGAAAATAAACAATATACAAAAGAAGAATATCTAAAAAAGAAAGATGAACTTGCCCTAAATACTCGGGACGGTATAGAAAAAGTAAGAGAAAGATTTAAAGAATTATGGAAAGATGCTTATCACAGGCACTTGAAACTCATTAATACTACCAATGTTATTGGCGACCATGTGGAAAATTCACGAAATTGTTATGATATTTTTGATATAAAAGGAGAATACGAAAATGTAAAATATGCTAATTGGGGAACTAGTGGTCTTCGCGATTCTTACGATGTCGGACCTGGAGCTGGAGGCTATTCAGAATTAACATACGAAGGCACAAGTATTGGTGTGCACAACAACAGGTGTTTTTTGGGTGTTATGGTATGGTATTCGAGAGATGTTTTTTACAGCTTTATGATGAATAACTGCGAAAATTGTTTTGGTTGTACCGAAATGAATGGAAAAAAATATTGTATTTTGAACAAACAATACACCAAAGAGGAATATGAAAAATTAATCCCAAAAATTAAGCAACATATGATGAATATGCCATATGTAGATAAAAAAGGAAGAATATACAAATATGGAGAGTTTTTTCCTTCAGAATTATCGCCATTTGCTTATAACGAAACCGTAGCTCAAGATTATTTTCCGATAGATCAGAAAATAACAGAGTCTGAAGGATTTTTATGGCGTGAATATACATCTGGTACTTACAAGATTACTATCAAAGGAAAAGATTTACCACAAACTATTTCTGAAGTGGATGATTCTATATTAGATGAAGTTATAGAATGTGAAATTACTGGTAGACCTTTTAAAATTATAGAACAGGAATTAAGTTTTTATCGAAGATTTGATTTGCCTCTTCCTTCAATTCATCCGGATGAAAGACATAATCGAAGACTAAAATTTAGAAATCCAATGAGACTGAACAAAAGAATGTGTTTTTTCGGAGACAAAGAAACTATCACCACTTATCTTCCGGAATTAGAAGGGGGCCCCAAAAAAGTGCTTTGTAGCGAATGTTATAAAAAAGAAATTTATTGAGTGGAAATTTTTGTTTAATATGGTACCCCGTAGTAGATTTTGACAATGCAAATTAAAAATTTGCGCGCTGAAGCGCCTTGCCAAAACTCACTACCGGGTGGTATAGTAAAAACATAGGGCAGTTATGTCCTATTTTTTATGCAGGAAAAAGAAAGAGATTACTCAAATTTGCGCCGTGGATTGGTGCTTAAATATTTTTGGCAAGTAATTAGGCATTTTAAAGTGTCTTTTTTTACCG
>Ga0265296_1002671_pt1 | contig 17580 bp, 16 predicted proteins | sample MunlanPumphouse1_FD_189073 | JGI IMG/M metagenome (GOLD analysis project Ga0265296, IMG submission 189073) | Groundwater microbial communities from a municipal landfill in Southern Ontario, Canada - Pumphouse #1 | ecosystem: Environmental > Aquatic > Deep subsurface > Groundwater | place...
CGTGTGGCGATCTGTTCCAAGGTGGGAAGAAGATATTCTTTTCCATCAATCCCTATGATCGCTCCATCTTTGAGAATTCCTGCTCGTTCAAGAAGGGAAACTTGAGAATCGTATTGTTCAGTGAGGTGATAGAGGGATTCAACTTCTCTAAGCATTTCAGATTCTACTTTGAGAGGTTCTTTGTGAGTGACCAGATATTCGAGTTGTGCGAAGAGCAAAACCGCTTCTGACATTCTTTCCTGAGGAATTTTTTTGGAAGTAAGTTCTGCTCCGAAGGCTTCTTTATTTGAGAGAGCAGAAACGGGAATCTTAAAGTCATGACAGAAAGCAAGAATACTGCTTCGCAGTTCATCAAAGTGAGCACGGTGTTGTTTCGGAAGAGTATTACGGACAGGAGAGATATCTAAAAAGGCTTCGGAAAAAGATACCGAAGAACCATGGACCCTCCCGCTGTCTTGTGCGGATCCCGCCAACGGCGGGACTGCCTCCGCAGGGGTGGCAGAAGGTTGATCACTTTCATGATGAGACGGTTCTGAAGGTAGACGAGAAAAAGGGGTCATAAAAAAAGAGAAAAGACATCTGTAGAATACGCTCGTTTACTTCAAGGCTCAACCGATCCTGTACACACCTTGTAAACGAAAAGACGACCCCTGTGGATCGTCTGTTTATCTTTCTTGCTTACTCCTGTGATGCGAGATATTCCTCACAATCCATGGCCGCCATACATCCCAAACCTGCGGCCGTGATGGCTTGCTGATAATTCCAATCCGCAACATCCCCGGCGACAAAGACTCCTTCGACCGATGTGTGAGAAGAATCGGGTTTACGCACGACAAAACCTTTGGTGAGTTCAAGTTGTCCTTCAAAAATTCCCGTATTGGGTTGATGACCGATCGCCACAAATAATCCGCTGGTAGAAAGCTCGCTTATTTCTTGTGTTTTGTTATTTTTGATCTTCACCCCTGTCACTCTCATCCCATCTCCCAACACTTCCTCCACCTGAGTGTTGTAAAGAAAGCTGATCTTTTCATTTCCAAACGCTCTTTGTTGCAACGGCTTTGATGCTCTTAATTCTTCTCCTCGCACCAACACGGTGACCTTGGATGAAAACTTCGTGAGAAAGGTTGCTTCCTCCAGTGCCGCATCTCCACCTCCCACAACCGCCACGTCTTTTCCGCGAAAGAAAAATCCATCACACGTCGCGCAAGCGGAAATGCCTTTGCCTTTGTATTGCTCCTCTCCGGGGACGCTAAGCCACCTGGCCGAAGCACCTGTGGCAATAATCAATGTTTGTGATTGATAATGATCCTCCCCCACCGTTACTTCAAACGGACGAGAGGAAAGATTGACCGCTGTCACTTGCTTGTCCATGATCTCGGCCCCGAACTTTTCCGCCTGCTTGCGCATGCGATCCATGAGTTCGGGTCCCATCACTCCTTCGGGAAATCCCGGAAAATTCTCCACCTCGGTTGTCCACATCAACTGTCCGCCGCGTTGCAATCCTGCAAAAATCAAAGGCTTGAGCCCTGCGCGCGCCGCATAAATCGCCGCCGTATATCCGGCCGGACCGGATCCTAAAATAATCACGTGTCGTGCTTCCATATCTTAAAGATGTTTTTCTAATCGCTCCTTCATAACTTCTTTGGACATGGCTCCGGAAAACTGATCCACAACTTGTCCTCCTTTGAATATCATAAAGGTGGGAATGGAAAGCACATTAAATTGTTGAGCAAGCTCCGGCTGTTCATCCACATTCACTTTACCGATGACGATTTCACTCATGTCTTCGGCAAGAGCATCCACAACCGGACTCATCATCTGACAGGGTCCGCACCATGGCGCCCAAAAATCGACAAAGACGGGTTTACTGGATTGTAAAACAGAAGAATCAAATGTTTCTTGAGTGAGATGTAAGACGGGCATAAAAATGAAAAAAATGAGTAAAGAAAGAAACAAGGCGTGAGGAGGCTTTCTTTTTTTGTGCCCTGCCCTCACGCCTTGCCTATTATATAACTCGATTTAACGTTTGGAAACTCCTTTGATCACAAGTTTTTTTGCGATCTTTTCTTCTGCATAAACTTCCATCATGTCTCCCACTTCAGGTTTGACCTTTCCTGTGTAATTCATTCCGCATTCTTGTCCTTGTCTTGCCTCTTTAATTTCAGATCTTCCTATTTGCAAGGTCCCCACTTCCCCTTCTCCCACATACACTCCTCCACGGGATAAGCGAACTTTTGATTTTGGAATAATTTTTCCGTCTATGACTTTTCCTCCCACAATCCATCCGCGATCCATATGACGGAAATTCGCCAATATCTCCAGTTTCCCTAACTCCGTAATCGTGGTTTCAGACGGAAGAATTTTTTGCAAACGATCCAAGACATCTTCAAATAATTTGTAAATGATTTGGAACTGGACAATCTCCACTCCTTTATCGCGCGCCATTTCTTCAGCGGTGGGGGTGGGCATCACATTAAATCCAATAACAAGGGAATGATCCGCCTCCGCGCTTGCGATATCCGCCTCGGTGATATTTCCAAGACCTCTTTGCACAACCTTTACCCCGACATCTTCATGCTCCAGACGATCCAACATACCCAAAATGGCTTCCAAAGATCCCAAAACATCGGCGCGAATCAACAGATTCAAATATTTTTTATTGCTTTCTTCCGTACTTTCCGGCGTCACTTTTTTAATCGTTGCCACTTCCTCGGTTGCTTGCGAGGAAAAATCCGTAGACTTTAATTTTTTGAGAACTGAAGCGTCTTGCGGCACTTCCATGATATCTCCCACAGCCGGGGACAACTTCCATCCGATAATCTGCACGGGAATGGAGGGAGGAGCTTCTTTGATCTGTTCTCCTTTCCAATCGAGCATCGCTCGCACACGACCGTACAAAATATCGCGTACACCAAGCGAGTCTCCGACACGCAACGTCCCGCTTTGAACAAGTACGGTTGCAACAGGACCAGCGCCCGTATCCACATGAGATTCGATGACTGTCCCGATCGCCCGACGGTTTGGATTGGATTTGATCTTTTCTTTTTCCATGTCATAGACCAAAAGGATCATGTCCAAAAGATCATCAATATGAAGTCCTTGCTTGGCCGAGATGGGAACCACCACATTTTTACCGCCCCAATCCTCGGAAGTGATTTGAAGTTCGGCAAGTTGTCCTTTGACGCGATCAATGTTGGCTCCTTCACGATCAATTTTGTTGATAGCCACCAAAAACGGAATACCCGCAGACTTGATGATGTTCACCGCTTCTTTTGTTTGCGGTTGCACTCCGTCATCGGCCGCCACAACCAAAATGGCCATATCCGCCACCTTGGCACCGCGAGAACGCATCACCGTAAAAGCCTCGTGACCCGGAGTATCGATAAACGTCATGAGCTGACCTTTGCGCACCACTTGATAGGCACCAATATGTTGAGTAATACCACCGGCTTCGCTTTCCATCACGTGTGTGTTGCGAATAGCGTCAAGAAGTTTTGTTTTTCCATGGTCCACATGTCCCATGACAACAATAACCGGAGGGCGAAACTCAAGGGCTTCGGATTTTTCATCTTCCACAGCCGCACGAATACGATCCACGGATTGAGTATCATCTTCTTGATTGAGTTTTTTCTCCTCAACTTCCACTTTAAATCCCATATCCTCGGCGATAATCGAAGCCGTATTGAAATCAATGCGCTCATTGAGGGAAGCAAGAATGCCGTTTTTCATGAGCTCTTGCATGAGTCGGGGAACGGGAAGATTGAGGCGAGACGCAAAATCGCGCACGGTAATCACCGTGGGTAAAGCAATCACAGGCTGTTCCTCTCCATCCTCATGATAACGCTTCACTTGAGAAGCTTTTTGCAGTTCCACTTTTTGAGCTAAACGCTCGCGCCGACGCATTTCAGACCAGGCTTCCATGATGCGTTGAGCTTGTCGATTATCAATTTTGATGGCACGGCGGCCGATACTTAATCCTAACTCCGGCAATTTCTGTCGAATTTCTTCAGGGTTCACACGCAATCGTCGTGCAAGTTCGGTAATGTTCATAGGGATAAAAAATCTAATTGCTCGAAGTGTAGCGAAAAAATGCGCAGGAGTCAAAGGAAACCCTGGTGTTTCCTCCTTTATTCATGCCACAATGCTCCCATATGGAAGGTTTCCTTCTTATTGATAAACCTGTTTGGGTAAGTTCTCACCGTGTGACTCATACCATTCGGAAACTTACGGGGATTCAGCGTGTGGGACATGCGGGGACCTTGGATCCTTTTGCCACCGGTCTTTTGATCGTGGGGATTGGAAGATCAGCGACCAAACATTTGAGTGCTTTCCTTCAATTTCCCAAAACCTATGAGGTAACCTTTGTTTTGGGAGCCACTACTCCCACGGATGATTCCACCAAAGAACCGATCTTATGTCCTCCTCCCTCTCCATTGATGCAAAATGATGTGGAGGCGGCTCTCAAAAAATTTGAAGGAACCATCGAACAAGTCCCCCCTCAATACTCTGCCGTAAAATTCGAAGGGCAAACCATGTACAAAGCCGCTCTCAAAGGAAAGGGACTTGTTGTAAAACCCCGTAGTGTCACCATTCATTCCATCATACAAACCTCACCTCTTACCCAAGCCGACAATGGAACCTCTCTTATTTCTCTTTCCATCCACTGTTCTTCAGGCACTTATATCCGCGCGATTGCTCGAGACCTTGGACAGACCTTGGGGACAGGTGGCTATGTCCAAACTCTCCGGCGCACAACGATTGGTCCCTTTGGCGCCTCAAACGCCACTCTTTTTGAAAACATCACGCTTGAAGACATAAACGTTCATCTCATCCCCATCGATAAAATGTTGAAAGAAATCCAAGAAAAGAGCGAATCTTAGCCACGCTCCCTTGCCAAGAAGGGAATTTTTTGATAAAGTATCTGTGTAATTCTTGATTTGGAAAGAAGCGGACGGAGTATCCTTTTTTCATGAAGATCCCGAATCTTTTCGATAAACATTCATGAATCTTTTGAGTCCTAAGACTAAACAACCGATTCTGCCAAACGCAATTTTCTTGCGTGTTTTTTAGTCAAAACTCAATTTTTGGATCTCCCAACGCTTCTCTCATGAGAAGCTTTTATGATCCCTACATTCATTGTCCTCTTTATTGAAGGGTTTGGCGCCCTTCTCATTGGAAGTATCGCCGGTTATTTCTTCCGACGTTATGTCGCCCGCAAGACCGTTGATAATGCCGAGGAGCGCGCGGAAAAACTGCTGAACGAGTCAAAACAAAAGCAGCAGGAGATGGTGCTCGAGATCAAAAATAAACGCCAAGAGGTGTTACTGGATGCCAAAAACAAGGCGATCTTGATCATCGAGGAAGCAAAAAAAGATGAGCAACAACGACGTCGTGATATTCAAGATCAACAACTACGTTTGGAAAAACGCGAGACCATGTTTGACCAAAAGCTTTTGGATGTGGAAGAAAAGAAAACAAAGCTTGAGGAACAGACAAAACTTTTGGAAGACACAAAGGTTCAAATCACCGCCATTAAAGACGAGCAAGTTTTGAAGCTTCAGGCCATCGCTTCCCTTTCCAAAGAAGAAGCCTTGGAGCGCTTACTCAAAGAAGTGGAAGTACAAAGCCAAGAGGCTCTCCTCAATCGCCTGCACAAACTTGACCAACAAACCGAGGAGGAAATTGAACGTAAATCACGCAATGTGATTTCTTTGGCCGTCACGCGTTATGCCGCCTCTCAATGTGTGGAAACAACCACCATGGCGGTAGAACTTCCTTCAGACGAAATGAAAGGGCGCATCATCGGCAAGGAAGGACGCAATATCAAAGCCATTGAACTCCTCACGGGAACGGAAATTATTGTGGATGATACTCCTGAAATGATTACGATCAGTGGTTTCTCCCCCATTCGCCGACAGGTTGCCAAGCGCGCGCTTGATGCCCTGATTGCCGACGGTCGCATTCATCCTGCTCGTATTGAAGAAGCGGTTGATGAAGCAAAAAAAGCGTTGGCTCAAGATCTGCGCAAAGCCGGAGAAGATGCCCTGTATCAATTGGGTATCCCCGTTTCTTCCATTGATCCAAAACTGATTTCCATTTTGGGCCGCATGAAGTATCGCACAAGTTACGGTCAAAATGCTTTGCAACATTCAATCGAAGTGGGACTTCTTTCAGGACTCATGGGAGAAGAGTTGGGAGCCGATGTGTTTGTGTGTAAAAAAGGAGGACTCTTTCATGATATCGGCAAAGCGGTGGATCACGATATGCAAGGAGCTCACCCGGAGATCGGCTACAACATCATGAAAAAATTCGGGTTCCCAGAGGAAATTTGTTACCAATCCATTGCTCATCATGAAGATCATCCAAAAACAGTGGAAGGCGCCATTATCAAAGCGGCCGATGCCATCAGCGGGGCCCGTCCCGGAGCGCGCAAACAATCCCTTGAACAATTCATTCAACGCATGGAAGAATTGGAAAAGACCGCCACCTCTTTTGAAGGAGTGGCAAAGGCCTATGCCATTCAGGCAGGACGCGAGATTCGCGTCTTTGTCCAACCGGAAAACATTGATGATTTGACTGCCCAAAAACTTGCCAAGGATATTGCCACTAAAGTCGAAGCTGAACTCAGTTACCCGGGAGAAGTGAAGGTCACCGTGATCCGCGAGACTCGAGCGATCGAATATGCCCGCTAGCCTCTTGCCAAGATAGGTTTTTTACGCTAGAATTAGAGACATATGAACAAAGCTGAGTTAGCTGCTCGCCTGGCCGAGCACATAGGAATCCCAAAGAAATCTGCCGAAGATTTCTTGGACGCCTTTGAAACCTTAGTGATTCGCGCCCTCGTTGCAGGTGAAGAAGTCACCTTGGCGGGGTTTGGCACCTTCAGCGCCCGCGTTCGCGCAGGTCGCACCGGGGTTAATCCTCAAAAACCAACCGAGCGTATTCAAATTCCTTCCGTAACCGTGCCAAAATTCAAATCCGGCAAAGCACTTAAAGATGCTCTCAAAGGAAAACGACAAGTCTAAAATAAAAAAACAGGGTCGCAAGACTCTGTTTTTGATTTCGTAGGGGCGGGGTTCCTCCGCCCCCATACAAAAAACCGCCAGTGCGAGACTGACGGTTCGTTACGTTTCTTCGGTGATGAGTAAATCTTTTCGAGGCCTAAAAAGCCACAAAATCGCGGCAAACACGACAATGAATCCTCCGGCCACAACCCAAAGCCAAGTGATCGTATCAGGAGTGTTTGGTTCCCCATCCAAACTAAGCCAGATTATAGCCGGGGCCAAGGTAAATCCGAAGTGCGCAATGAAGGATTGAAGCGATCCAAATGTAGCACGATAAGACTCCTCTACACGCTTTTGCACATAGGTATCCACAAGCGGTGCCAAAACTCCTCGTGTAAGTTCATGCATCATCATCATGCCTAAAATCCAGACATGAAAAGGAAGGAGTCGTACAAGAAGAAGACTTCCTCCTGCCAGGAAAAGCGTCATCACAATCCAGGTGCTACCGTAGCGCTCAAGATGCTCGTGCTTTCGTACAAGATATCCGGCAAGCGCCGTACATCCGTAAAGAAGTGGCCACACCCACGAGAGTGCTTCGCGTCCCCAAAAGGTTTGCGCAAGTGGAGACCAGTAGTGATTAAATGCCATGAATCCACCGGTTAAGACAAGAATCATCAAAACCCAAGCAAGAGATCGATTTTGACAAAGAAGTTTTATGCTCTTTTTGAGCGCTTCTTTTTTACTAATCCGTTTTATGGGTTCCCCATGACCGGGCATGTGAGCATAGGCGACGTAAAGGCTGACAAGAGATCCAAACACAAGAGGCACCCAGATCAAACGCATATCAATCATGGAAAGAAAGACACCAAGTGATCCACCGATCACACAGGCAATTCCACTGTACATCGCCGTTGTCCCAAACACATGACGCAGTTCTTTTCCTCTTCCTTGCCTGTTAAGAGCGTCTGTGATCCAGGCCTGCCTGGCACCGGAAATAAAGGCACTTCCAACGGCAAAGATGCCGTCTGCCAGTACGGCGCTCCATACCCCCTGCGCACATGCGTAAAGAATGGCCCCAAACACCCAAAGCCACGTACCCACTTGAAGAGACCAGACGCGGCTCCTGCTATCGGCAAACATACCTGTGGGAAGTTCGCCTAAAAAGACGATACCCGCATACATCATGTTGACGAAAGCAACTTGGCTGTAGGAAAGCCCGAGGGAAAGAAGATAAGGAACAAAGGAGGCGAAGGTAAACGCCAATCCGAAATCTTTGGAAAGAACGAAGTAGTAATAGGTTTTGGTGATGGTCATGACATCCTCGTGAAGGTAAGTGATTCTGTCTAGATAGGTCCTTATTGATCCTATAAGACTTATCTTGCAAAATAAAACCGCCCGAGGATGGATTCCCCAGGCGGCCTATTTTTATGAAAGATGATGCGCTTACGCGCGATCAATGCATGACATAAAGGCAACAGGGGGAATACCCAAAACCAAACCACAGACATTGGAAATGTCTTGGGTGCGAGCAAACATTGGTTTGTTGTTATGCCATGTCATACCTCTTTAGAAAACCACTTTTTGAGGTTTTCGTCAATTTAAGCACAAAAAGGGGCCAGGTCTTTACTCTTTACCTATCCTAGCCAATCATTTTCTCAAAAAATAAGTAAAAACCAATAAAAATGACAAAACTCTATTCTTTTAGACTGCTCAACAGTCTTATTTTCTTCCATCTTTTTTGCTGTAATCAAACAAAAACTCACCAAAAGTAAAAGGTAAAGACCTGACCCCTTTTCTCACACAAACAAAAAACCGCGGATTTCCCACGGTTTTTCTCTTGTTTACTCTTTTGTAAAAACCTCCACTTGTTCGATAATGTCTTGCAAAGAGACAAGGTGAGCTTCTTTTTCTTCTCGGCCTTTCCACTCGACTGCCCCTTCGGCCAAGGTCTTTTCTGACAACACAAGTCGCAAAGGAATCCCGATCAAATCCGCATCAGCAAATTTTTCTCCTGCCGTCACCTCGGCACGATCGTCCCATAGCACTTCCACCCCTGCCTTTTGTAATTCCTCATACAAAGCCTCAGCCTTATCAAGAATCTCCTCACGCTTTGTATCATCCTTGGATCCCAAACTCACCAAATGAACAAGGAAAGGTGCCACAGACTTTGGCCAACAAATGCCGCGCTCATCATGATGAATCTCGACAATGGTTCCCATCACGCGCGAAGGACCGATCCCGTAACATCCCATGATGACAGGAACAGATTTCCCATCTTCTCCGGCCACGGTAAATCCAAAAGGTGTAGAAAATTTTTCCATGAGCGGAAAGATATTCCCAACCTCGATCGTCTTCGTCTCTTTCATCACTCCCCCATCACATTTGGGACAAGTGTCTCCATCTTTATACTCACTGATCTCCCGATTTTGCGCGTAGCGACATTTGTCACAAACATACACTAAATCTTCTCCACTTTCGGTAGGTGTTTGGAACTCGTGACTGTATTTGGAAAAAACTCCACCCGAAGCCTCGGTAATAATCGCATCAATTCCACAACGACTGAAGACATTGAGATACGCTTGCTTGGATTTTTCATAGTACGCCCATAAATCTTCCTCGGTGAGATGAAAACTGTAGAGATCTTTCATGGAAAACTCACGACCGCGCAAAAGTCCGGACTTGGCGCGCGGCTCGTTGCGAAACTTGTCTTGAATTTGATAAACAGCCACGGGCAAATCTTTGTACGACTTGACGTATTGCTGGACCAAAGGTGTCACGATTTCTTCATGAGTGGAACCGAGCGCATATTCTTTTCCGCCTGCTCCTTCCAATTTAAACAAGACGTCAATGCCATCCCATCGCCCGGTAGTTTCCCAGACTTCTTTTGGGGTAAGGGCCGGCATCAAAATCTCCTGCCCGCCGATCGCCTGCATTTCCTCGCGCACAATTTTTTTCACGCGATCCAAAACACGTAACCCCAAAGGCAAATACGTATACACTCCGGCCATGAGTTGATTGATAAACCCGGCCTGCACCAAAAAGCGTGCATTGGCGGAATCTCCGTCACTGGGAGCGTTTTTATTTGTCTTGGCAAACAATGTGGAATAGCGCATACGGCCATTAGCGTAACAAATAACTTGAAATCTAGGAAGAGAAAACCGTCAAACCGGATGAATTCTTTTAGCTTTTTGAAAATTTAAGAAAAGAAAAAGCCCCACACAATGTTCACACAGGGTCTTCCTGTGGATTGTGCAAGGCCGTTAATTGCCGTCGTCCAGTTCTTTGTGGATCTTCTCCAACTCTTTAGGAATCTCCTTGGCGAGAGCATCGCCACACTCGAATAGACTCCAAATGAGTAACGCTCCTCCCGATATGAGAAGAAAGACTACGACTGGGTTGTTGAATATGGCCATCCCTTGCCATTGTTCCTCATTCGCTATGCCGGCTACATAAAGGATGCAAACCGTATACAACCAGAAGACGAAGCCACCAGACCATTCTTTCACAAAGTGTGCAATCTTTCCCATGACTCTCTCCTTTCTAAGAGATTGTTTTTAAAGGAACAAGACTTACCGTTTGCAAGACAAATAACCCTAACAGAAAAAAGACTATCTATCAATGGTGCAAATCAAAAAACCACCAAAATAATGGTGATTTTTATCTTATTGATATTTATGACTGAGAAATCTGTCCTGCAAGCCAATCACCAGCGTCTTCAAGTTTCTCAAAAATATTGGCTTTAGAAAAACGTTTCTTAAGAACTCTTATCGTCTGATTCATTTCTTTCAATGCGTGACCTGCTATTGCCCTCGTGTCAAAAACGACAACGGTTCGATCAGGTTTGTCATAAAGCGCCATCACCGCCTCTGAGAGAGAATATCCAAAAAGCGGATGTCCCTCCTTCTTAGGATCGGTAATAAAAAAGACGAGATGACTCGCTTTCTCTTTGGCGACTTCTTCGTTTTGTTGCGCTTCCCGATCCCAATGCTCCACAACCGGATTGAAAAAAGATGCTTGTGATATTCCACGCTCTCCAAGTGTTTTAATAAAACCTTCTCGCCAATTGTTATTTCCAACCGTCCCGCCGAGAAAAATAGTTTGCTTTGTCACATGATTTTTGTGGTGCAGGAGAGAGGGATTGAACCCCTAACCTCCAGTTCCGAAGACTGGCGCTCTATCCAATTGAGCTACTCCTGCTTGTTGCGATAGCGTAGCGAAATTCTTGACATGAGTCAATCGTTCCTTCATAATTTTGACATCTTTCGCGCCGTTAGCTCAGCCTGGTAGAGCAGGTGGCTCTTAACCACTTGGTCGAGGGTTCAAATCCCCCACGGCGCACCACGTAAAAACAACAGCCTGTCTGTTGTTTTTACGTATGAGATTCTCTGTCTTAAAAAAATTTAGAATTTATGAACCTTGTGAGAATTCTTTTTCTCTCATTCAGATGTTTATCGCACAATAACCAACAGTTTATTGTAAGCAAACTCTTTGGAATCCATGGGCGGTTTGATGCGCGTTTCAAGAACAGCAAAACCGTGTTTCTTCAAAACATCTTCCACTTCTCTCTTTGTATACAAATGCATATACACTTTTTCTCCAGGTAAAAACGGCTCTTCCGTTTCCACCTCACCCTCCCCTTCTTGCATCACAAGACCAAAGGTTCCTCCCGGTTTCAAATAACCTCGAATCCTCTCAAGCGTTCTTTCAAAATCATTTTGTTCAAGATGAAAAAGCGAATATCCGGCCCATACGGCATCGACATTCTCCTTCGGTTCGAACGTCCGCATATCCTGAATCGAAAATCGTATCTGCGGATAATTTCTCTTTGCAATCGCAATCATGTTTGATGACAAATCAACACCCTCGACGATCATGCCGTGTTTTTCAAAATATCCGGCAGAAAATCCAGTACCGCAACCAAGATCAACGACCTGTGAACCGGGATCAAGATAGGTCAAAAAAACATTCAAAAAGATCAAATCATCCTCTGAATCAATCTTGTCATAGGTCTTCGTATAATCTTCCGCAATCTGATCGTAAATTTCGATCACCTTTTTATTTTTCATATGCATCATCGTATCAAAAAACAGAGGACCATGCTCCTCTGTTTTGATTTTCTTATTTCCAATCCTTGACCTCGAGTCCTTTTTCGGCCGCCGCAACCTGAGCCTCTTGTTTGCTCATCCCCTTGCCGGTTGCAACCAATTCTTTTCCAATATACGCCCCCACTTCGAAAATCTTTTCATGATCGGGTCCTTCCTCGGATATCACTTTATAAGAAGGAGTAATCCCTACCCGCTCCTGCGCCGCCTCCTGGAATCGACTCTTGGGATCAACATACAATCGATGTTCCAAAATGTGCGGAAGCTTGGAAATAACATGAGTATGAATAAACTCTTTTGATTTGTCCCAACCTTGATCCAAATAAATCGCTCCGATAATCGCTTCAAAAGCATTGGCTAAAATATAACGTCGCGCCTTGGTGTTTTTATCTTTTGCCTCCCCTTTGGAAAGAAAGAGGTATTCCTCCACTTCCATTTCCGAACAAATACTCGAAAGCATATCCGCATTCACAAGCGCGGCGCGCCAGTTCGTCAGTTCCCCTTCGGGATTCTCATACTTCTCGTACAGATATTCGGTGACGATGAGTTCCAAGACGGCATCTCCCAAAAACTCGAGGCGCTCGTTGTGCCCCAAAGGAAAATCCGGATGTTCATTCAAATAAGAACGATGAACGACCGCTTGTCGAATAAGATCTTTATTTTTGAACGTGACCCCAATCGTTTTTTCGATGGGCTCTTTGGTACGTGTGGGCATAATTTAGGATTCGATTGAAGGCTCCACGGGAGCTTCGGTGATTATTTCCGCAGGAGCTTCTTTGGCCGCCTCGGCTTTTTGTTTTTCTTCTTCCTCTTTCTTTTTATCCACGTCTTTTATTTCTCCATGGACCACCATTTCTTTAAACATCGCTCCCAAAACTCCGTTGACAAACTTGCCCGAGGATTCCCCTCCAAACGTCTTGGCAATCTCGATCGCTTCATTGATCGCGACCTTGGCGGGAATATGCGGATTCATCTTGAGCTCGAACACTCCCACCCGAATAATATTGCGATCAATAATGGACATGGAATCAAGCGGCCAATCAGGAGCAAACCGTGTCACCAGTCCGTCGATATCGGCAAGATGTTCCACAACCCCTTCAAAAAGTTCTTTGATAAACCCTCCATCATCAAAATTCGGAGCAAACTCCTCCCGATTGAATGTTAAAATTTCCTCTACCCTCTCCTTTGGCTGACCAAGAAAATCCCATTGATAGAGAGATTGAACGGCAATGGTGCGTGCAAGGTGACGATTGGACATAAGGAACAATGACCCCCCTTCGCCCCGTTGGACGGGGCTTCGGAGGGGTTTCTATTTTTATTTTTTGACTATGGAAGAAACATGAATGAACAGACCTATTGTAGCGCAAGAAGATGGAACCGAAAACATCAAAGGGTTAGGCCTTTGATGTTTCTTTGGGAGCAGGAGCCGCTTTCGCGTGCTTTTGCACCTTTTTGACAAGACGCTGTGTCCGGCGATCTACATTAAGAACCTGACGTCCTTTGTAGGTTCCGCACTGCTTGCAGACATTGTGAGGCTTGGTTGCCGCTCCGCATTTTGGACAGGTCCCTATTTGCAAGCGCTCGAGAAAATCATGAGCCGCACGGCGTCGTTTGTCTGAGCTTGTTCGTCGATGACCAGGAAGACCCATAGGAAAAAAGTTAAATTACGTGGCGAAAGCGTACCAGCCATAATCAAAAAGGTCAAGGATTTTGACTGTTTTTCTCTATTTTTGTCTTATTCTGTGCTTGACGGAAAGGCCTTTTTATGGGAAGGTCATCCCCCGCAAAAAGGCGGATTTCACGTTCCTTCCAACCCCTAACAGGAGGAAACCATCATGGGTGGACCCGGTGGAAAATTCTACGATCGTGACACGACCGACCGCAGTCAACAGACAAGGTCCGGAACAACCAGATCGTCTGAAGAAGCGCTTTCAAAAACCATTCATGTTCATCCCTCCATGCTCACCAGAAATCGCAGGATTCGAGCCACGAAAAAAAATCCTGTAGGCATCATCGCTGACGTGACAGGATCCATGGGAAATCTTCCAAAAATCTTCTGGGATAAGGCCCCGATGATCGTAGGGCAGATCAACGAGGGAGGGTATCTGTCTGACGCCGAATTCTGCGTCGCCGCTGTCGGAGACATCGAAGGCGACGAAGGCCCCATCCAGGTGGGGGAATTCTGTCAGCCGCGAGAAATGGATACCTGGCTTGAACGGATGTGGCTTGAAGGACACGGTGGTGCCAATGGACGCGAATCCTACGAAACCATGGCCTGGTATTTTGCCTATTGCTGTGATCTTCCCGACGGATGCACCCCGTTTCTGATCATCCTCGGCGATGAAGGCTTCTATGATGATGTGAGCCGCACACATCTGAAGACCTACTTTGACGCTGATGAAGAACGTGTGAGCGCCCACAAGGTCTTTGCTGATCTCAAAGAGAAATTCCATGGAAATGTTTTCCACATCCACCGGGCCTACGGCAACGGAGATGAAGACGAGAGAATCGTCCGACAATGGCGATCTGCCCTTGGAAAAAACAATGTTCTGCTTTTGGGAAGTGACCGCGCAGTCGCCGATGTGACCTTGGGCATCTTCGCTCTCATGACCAGAACACGTACGCTCGACGAATACATCGAGGACATGCGTCAGCGTGGACAGACCCCCGACCGCTGCAAAGAAGTACGGGAAACCCTGCTTCCTCTCGTGGAGATCATTCCGTCTGATGTTCCTCCGGGAAATCTGCCCGAAGAAGAAAAGATCAACTGGATTTAGGCTGTCTGCCTTGGCCGACTCGCTGTAAAAATACGGCCCGCTTGGGAGACCTCGGGGTCCTTAGGCGGGTTTTTTCTTGAGATTGATACGCGGCAAGACGACGAACCGTTTTGCCCCTTTCTGCACATAGCTTATTCCTCCCCCTTTCTAAGGGGGAGATAGAGTCACCCTTCGTTCAATTTCATTGAACTTCGGAGTGATCCCCCGAAGCCCCGTCAGACGGGGCGAAGGGGGAGGGGTTGCCGAAGCTCCGGCAACCACCCCTCACCCCTCCTTGGAAAGGAGGGGGATACGCTCTGTACCGAAAGGTTTTGCTCTTTCAAATCTATCCTCCTTCGCTTGACTTCGTTGAGCTTCGGAGGACAAGGGAGAGTTCATGGCTGAAGACACTCTTCCAGTCATTCCTGAACCGAAAAAGACCTTATTTATAGGACATATAAATGTTGTGAACTGTGTCGCCCTTTCTCCGGATAATCAATTGGTTGTCTCAGGATCTGATGATAAAACAGTGAGACTTTGGGACGTTCAAACTGGGATCCAAATAAAATGCCTGAAGGGAGATGTTAGTTTCGTTCCTTATGTGGCCTTTTCTTTTGATGGCAAATGGATAGCCGCCGCCTGTCGCGATGAAAATGCGATCATGCTTTGGGATTTGGAGACAGCAAAAAAAGATGGACGGTTTTCAAGATGGGTTGCCGAAATACGAGGACCACCACGACCAACCCGTGTGATTGTCCATACAGATAACATCATGTCCTTGGCATTTTCTCCAACAGAACCATCCATCGCATCTGGATCTATCAATGGAGAAATCTGCATCTGGGATTTTCGTAAAGATGCTCATTCCCTCAGAACCAAAATACCAGGAGACGGAACGGTTATCTATTCTCTCGTCTATTCTCGCGATGGAAAAAAATTGCTATCAGGCTCAGCTGATGGAGTGGTAAAAATTTGGGATATAGAAACCAGAAAAGAAATTTGTCATTTCAATGTAAATGGACAAATATTGTCTGTGGCATTTTCTCCAAATGAAGAACGGATTGTGTGTGGATCAACCAATAAGTTGATCTATATATGGGATATGGCAACAAGGGTAGAACTCTGGCGGAGTAGTTCATATAACCACAGAAATGCGATACATTACGTTGCTTTTTCTCCAGATGGAAAATTTATTATTTCCGGATCAGCCGATCATACAGTAAAAATCTGGGATGCCTCGTTGGGACATGAAAGAAAAAAGATGGATCTGCTTGGAGGTTTGAGATGTGAAGTCGCTTTATCTCGGGATGGAAGAAAACTTGCAATAACCGGTTGTGATGACGCTTCTATAGCAACGCCCGGCTATACGTTCATGATTCTTGATTTCGGCAGCCCCAACCTGGGAACGCTCCCTCCTGAAGAAGCTCTTTTGTACATTTGATGTTATACGCGGCAAAACGACGAACCGTTTTGCCCCTTTCTGCGCATAGCTTATTCCTCCCCCTTTCTAAGGGGGAGGTAAAGGGGGTTGCCGAAGCTCCGGCAACCACCCCTCACCCCTCCTTGCCCTTCGATAAACTCAGGGCACCCTGAATATATTGAAGGGTGGAAAGGAGGGGGATATGCTCTGCACCGAAAGGTTTTCGCTCTTTTACAATAGGAAACGTTCATGACAGAACATATCCCCCACCAAATTCCTCATCCCTTAAGAAGAATCTTCGAAGGACATGACGGCACGGTAAGAAGTGTTGCTGTTTCTCCGGATGGAAAGCTTGTTGTCTCATGGTCTGATGATCACACCCTTCGTGTTTGGGACGTGCAAACAGGATCACAAATTCGCTGTCTGGAAAAACCCGAGTTTTTTATCTTCTCCATGGATTTTTCTCCCCGACAACCTTGGATTGTTGCGGGAGGCCTTGGCGGAATATCCGAAATCTGGGACGTGCAAACAGGAATGAAAGTTCATCATATGAAAGAAACCGATTCTCCTGTCTACACGGTTGCCTTTTCCCCGGACGGAACCTTGGTCGCATCAGGACACAGGGACGGGACCATTTTTATTTGGCAGGTACAAATAAAACTGGCATCAATATTTTGCCATTTGAAAGGGCACAAAAAAGAAATTGAATCTGTTATTTTTTCTTCAGATGGAAAACACCTCTTCTCCGGATCTCGTGATGGCACCATAAAAATGTGGGATGTCCACACAGGAGCCGAGATACAAACGCTGGGAGAACGTGACGACGTGATCAATGCCATTGCTATTTCCCCGGATGAAAAAACTATCCTCTCCGGTCGTGAAGATGGCACGTTGTCTCTGTGGGATATAAAAACCGGTGAAGGAATCTGTTTTCCGCATGGACACCATGATGGTATTCAATCCGTCCTCTTTTCTCCTGATGGAAGATACGCCTTGTCCGGATCTATAGATCAAACAATAAGGATTTGGGAAGTACAAGCAAGAAAAGAAATCAAGACTATCGCCGGGTTTGTGAAAAACATTTATTATCTGAGTTTTTCCAAAGACGGTCGAATCCTCGCTTCAAATACGCATGATAACTCCCACGGTGATCTGGATGCCTTCTGCATCTTTGATTTCGGCAGCCCCAACCTGGGAACGCTCCCTCCTGAAGAAGCTCTTTTGTACATTTGATGTTATACGCGGCAAAACGACGAACCGTTTTGCCCCTTTCTGCGCATAGCTTATTCCTCCCCCTT
>Ga0265296_1002672_pt1 | contig 17578 bp, 26 predicted proteins | sample MunlanPumphouse1_FD_189073 | JGI IMG/M metagenome (GOLD analysis project Ga0265296, IMG submission 189073) | Groundwater microbial communities from a municipal landfill in Southern Ontario, Canada - Pumphouse #1 | ecosystem: Environmental > Aquatic > Deep subsurface > Groundwater | place...
ACTAATTTCATTACCCTTAATTTTAGCATCAAAGCTTAAATTATGGGTGTCCGAAAGGTATCTCATCATGGACAGCCTATTTCCTCAAATGCCACTCAACTTTCATACCATCAGGGTCTTGAGTGAAAATTCCTGTGCCACCAAAGCCGTCATCAGTAATACCGTTGTCTTCCATTGTGATTTTTAATCTCTTTAATCGTTTTTCTATTTTCTCTAGGTCTTGCCGGGTTCCAACCATAAAAGCAAAGTGGTCTAAGCCAATTCTGTTTCTATCAAATTTGTTTTTGGGGATTTTGTAGTCCCGATAAGTGCCAAGTCCTAAAATAAAATCTTTGGTTGCTTTTGTGTCAGGAGCCAAGGCAGCAAAATTTTTGTCTTGATGAATTATTTTCCAGCCTAATACTTTCTCATAGAAATCAAGTGACTTTTTAAGATCGCTAACTGTTAAGCAAATATGATTAATATAATTTGGCATAGTTTTATGTTAAACTTGACTTTGCTTATTATTAGGCATAATCTTTTAAGCAAATAATTAGCAAATCTTTTACTCTTTTTAATTTATTGTCATTTGTTAAAAATGCTTGGGCATGATTTTGCAGACAAGCAGCCAATTGCAAGGCATCGGGCAACAAAATTTTATAACGAGCTCTTAATTCTGCTGCTTGTTTAGCCATAGTATAATTTAATTCTTTTAAGTTTTTTAAGTTGATTACGGAAACTGATTATTTTTGCCATTCTTGTTTGAGTTCCTGCAAATATTTATCTGTATCTACATCCTGCCACACTCTTTTTCCCAATCCGGATAAGTATTTAGACCAATTCTTTGGCTTTGGTAGAACAAAAATCAGGGGCACTGGTTTCTCTTGGAGTATTTTCCAAATCAAAATTTCGCCCTTTTTGATACCAAGGCGCTCTCGTATATTAAGAGGCACAACTGTTTGGTACTTGTCGGTAATTTTAGTTTGTGAAGTAAGATGATTGTTCATATTATCTTACAATAATATCAATCGCGGTTTTTGTCAAATAAAGTTGTCCACAGTCCCCCTTACTCTCAAAAAAAGAAAAAGCGTTTTGATGTTAGCGCCGCAAGAGTTTCACAAAAATCTCGCTCCCTAGATTGACTTTGCCGAGTTTTTCAAGTTTTTTCTTGCCTCTTTTTTGTTTTTGCAAAAGTTTCATTTTGCGAGTGTAATCGCCGCCGTATAAATAACCAGTCACATCTTTTTTTAAAGCCGGGATTGTTTCGCGGGCGACAATTCGGCCATCAACTGCCACCTGAATAGCCACGGCAAAATTTTGTCTAGGCACAATTTCTTTTAATCTTTCAGTTAAATTTTTCGCTCTAGCCAAAGCAAATTCTTTAGGCACTGTTTGCTCTAAAGCTTTAACTGGCTGGCGAGCAATTAAAATCTCTAATTTGACTAAATCGCCCGGGCGATAGCCAATCGGCTTATAACTCATTGAGCCGTAGCCTGAACTGGCGCTTTTCAGATTATCATAAAAATTAGTAATAATATCAGCCAGAGGCATTTCGTATTTAATAATAATTTGCTTGTTGCTTAAATATTGCGTCTCTTGATATTCAGCTCTTAAGTTTTTTAAGAGATTCATAATCGGGCCTAAATATTCAGAAGGCGAAATTATTTCTAATTCAACCCATGGCTCTTGATTGCCAATATAGTTAACCTGCGGCGCTGTCAAAATTAGATCTAAATTATATTCTCTTTTTAAGCGTTCGGCAGTAATTTCCAAATGGAGCATTCCTAAAAAACCAAATTTAAAGCCGCGGCCTAAAGCGCCAGATGATTCTTCTTGGAAACTTAGAGCCGCGTCATTAAGTTTGAGTTTATGAAAAGATGATTTTAGAACACTGAAATCATCGTCTTTTGTTGGATAAATACTGGCGAAAACCATTGGCTGGGGATTCTGCCAGCCGATTTTTGCCAAATATTTTTCCAAGTTTTTTTCGCCTGTTTCAAGATAGCCGATTTCGCCGGGGTTTAATATGCTTGTTTTTTTCATTTTCGGCGTTAAAACGCCGACAGCGCCTTTGATCGGCTTAAAAGCCCTAACATAAGCAATAACGCCTTTGTAAGAGTCGTAAAAAGCGTCAAAAACTAAGTAGGGAATAGTTTGCAAACTATTCTTAACAACAGGAGTAGGGCAGTAATTAATAATCGCCTCCAAGACCTGTTCAACATTGGTGTTGAATTTAGCTGAAATTTTGATTATTTTATCTGTGTTTAAAAGTTTTTTTATCTCTTGCTCGACTTCTTCAACTCGGGCATTTGGCAAATCAATTTTATTAATTACCGGAATAATTTTTAAATTTTGTTTTTGCGCTAAATGCAAATTAGAGAGGGTCTGCGCTTGGACGCCTTTGACAGCGTCAACTAATAAAATCGCGCTTTCGACTGCTTCTAAAGAGCGCATTACTTCATAATAAAAATCCATATGGCCTGGCGTGTCAATTAGGTTTAAAATAAAACCCTTATATTCCATTCTCACTGGCTGCAATTTTATAGTAATTCCGCGTTCTCTTTCTAAATCCATCTGATCCAGCATCTGCGGCCTCATTTTTTCTTTGGGCACAGTGTTGGTGATTTCCAAAAACCGATCAGCTAAAGTTGATTTGCCATGGTCGATGTGAGCGATGATGCAGAAATTGCGGATGTTATTCATGATTGATTCTAAATTAACATAAAAAAATTTTTAAGACAAGAAAATAACGCTTTGATGTTATCGCGGCGTTTTTAAAATAGCCTGGGGTTCATTAGGTCTTTGCCTGATAGCCATCATTGCTGCCCATGGAATAACTTTTTTTTCTTTAAAGATTTCAATGCGTTCAAAGACCCATTTTTCATATTTTTCATTGCCCATTAAGAGTCGCGCTTCAGCGAGCGTTTGACAACAACTCGCCTTACCAAGTGCGTTTCTATCGCCAGCGCACATGTCCCGAGCAATATCAAATACAACTTTTGGTTCGTGGGAAAAAGTCAATTCTAACAATTCTATTCCCTTAAAAATATCCCCAAGAAGCAGTAGTAACCGAAATTCCAAGCCTTCTAGACTAATCTCCATTTTAAAGTACACCCCCTTGTTTTTTGATTAATTTTATTATAGCATAAAGTAAATTTAAAATAAGAGAATAAACTTCAAAAAAATCAATCGGCTACTTGTTTATCTGGTAGCCGATTTTTTTGCACCTCCTCAGGCTTTTCACTAACTTTAAGATAAAACTTAGATTATGTAAAGTTGCTAGGCGCATGCCGAGCCCTTCGCCAACTGACAAAAGATGGCGAATATAAGCTCGGGAATAATTCTGGCAGGCCGGGCAATCGCATTTTTTCGAAATCGGCCCAAAATCTTTTTGATATTTTTGATTTAAAATATTAATAGTTCTATTTTCAGAGATATATAATCTTCCATGGCGAGCTTCTCTTGCCGGGCCAACGCAGTCAAACATATCAACCCCTCTTTTTACCGCCTCAATAATGTCTTTTGGCCGGCCAATGCCCATTAGATAAATTGGCTTGTCTTTGGGAAGTAGTGGACATGTCCAATTTAAAACTTCGTATAATTTATCCCCACACATTCCGCCAATAGCATAACCATCAAAATCTAATTTTACCAGCCCTGTGGTGCATTGGAATCGTAGATCTTTATAAGTCGATCCTTGGATAATGGCAAAGATTTTTAAGTTAGGAGTTAGGAGTTTGGAGTTGGTAGCCCACTTGATCGTCAGGCGCACTGCTTCTTTCGCCTCTTTATAACTACATGGATACGGCGTACAAACATCAAGCACCATTGCAATATCAACCCCAAGATCTTTCTGCATTTGAATAACTTTTTCCGGGGTTAAAAAATATTTTCGGCCATCAATTTCTGACATAAATTCAACGCCGTTTTCACGAATTTTTCTGAATTTAGCTAAAGAAAAAACCTGAAATCCGCCGGAATCAGTTAAAATCGGACCATCCCAGTTCATAAATTTATGCAAGCCGCCGGCTTTTTTTATTGTTTTCATCCCCGGTCTTTGCATTAAGTGGTAAGTATTGGATAAAATAATTTCCGCGCCGATGTTTTTTAGCTCGTCAGGCGCAACATTTTTTACAGCAGCTCTTGTTGCCACAGGCATAAAAGCAGGAAAATTTATAATACCGTGATTTGTTGATATTTTGTTCATAAAATGTGAAAAGAAAAATAAGTTAATCTATGGTAGAATCATAACATATGGATCCAACTACTGACAAATTACCGCCGCAGAATATTGAAGCCGAGCAATCGGTCTTAGGTTGTTTGATGCTTGATAAAGACGCAATTTTTCAAATTGCTGATATTTTAAAACCACAGGATTTTTATAAACCGGTCCACCAATTTGTTTATCAAGCAATGCTAGAGCTTTATGAAAGGCGCGAGCCGATTGATGTTTTAAGCTTGTCAAACCGATTGATTGAAAAAAAACAGCTTGAGGAAATCGGCGGCCATGCTTATTTAACAGATTTGGTCAATGCTGTGCCAACAGCGGCTTATGTTAAATCCTATGCTGATATTGTCAGCCGCAAGGCCTTGCTTAGGCGATTAATTGATTCAGCCGCTAGAATTACTCAATCAGCTTATGAAGAAAGCGAGGATGTTGAAGTGATTTTAGACAAAGCGGAGCAGAGAATTTTCAGTGTTTCGCAAAAATATGTCCGTCAGGATTTTATCTCAATCAAGCCAATGCTGGCTGAAGCTTTTGAGCGCTTGGACGAACTGCATAAAGGCGACGGCAAACTGCGCGGCCTAGCAACCGGCTTTTACGATTTAGACAATAAATTAGCCGGTCTTCAAAAAGCGGATTTAATTATTTTAGCCGCTAGGCCGAGCTACGGCAAAACCAGTTTAGCGCTTGATATCGGCCGGCATATTGCTGTACACGAAAAAATACCGGTTGGCATCTTTTCTCTAGAAATGTCAAAAGACCAATTAGTTGACCGTTTGTTATGCAATCAGGGCCAAGTTAATCTTTGGAAATACCGCACCGGCAAATTAAGCGGCCAAGGCGAAGATAACGATTTCAGCCGCATTAGCCAGGCAATCGATGTTTTATCCCAGGCGCCGATTTATATTGATGATTCTTCAGCCACTGGTGTAATGCAGATGCGGGCTATGTCCCGGCGCTTGCAAGCAGACCAGGGTTTAGGCCTGATTATTGTTGATTATTTGCAATTAATGGAGGGCAAAGGCGAATCGCGAGTCCAGGAAATTTCTAATATCTCGCGTTCTTTAAAAGGCTTGGCTCGCGAACTTAATATTCCGGTTTTGGCTATTTCCCAGCTTTCGCGAGCAGTTGAAGCAAGACCGGACCAAGTGCCGCGATTATCGGATTTAAGAGAAAGCGGGAGCATAGAACAGGATAGCGATGTGGTGCTTTTTATTCATCGCAAGGACCGCGTTAATCCAAACACTGAACAACGAAACATTGTTGAGATTATTATTGCTAAACACAGAAACGGCCCGATCGGCTCAATCCAACTTTATTTTAACGAAGATATTGTCAGCTTTAGAAATTTGCAAAAAAGTTTGTAGTGTGCTAGATTAAAATTAATGCCTGAAATAACTAAAAAATTAATTCAAGACGCGGTCAAGCCGCTTTTACTTCAACAAGAAACCAAATTTAGTAAAGCTTTAGGTGTTGCAGAAAGTAGATTTGAAAAAACTCTAACTGGCGTTGAAAGCAGATTTGGTGAAGTGTTAATTCAGCAAGGACAAAAACTTGAAAGGTCTTTAGGAAAACAAGAGCAAAAATTTGAGCGTTATGTTGGCGTGATTGCAGAAAACTTTGGCAAGCAGGTTCAAGTTGTTGCTGAAGGCCAGCAGATGCTTTCAGAAAAAATGGATAGGGAATTTAAAAAAGTTGATAAAAGATTTGACTCGGTTGATAAAAGATTTGACAGAGTAGAAGAAAAACTTGACGCGACTTTTGAGCAAGTTGGCGTTAATACTGTTAAAATTGGAGAAATGCAAGAGGATGTAACAGAGATTAAAGAAAAACTAGACCGAAAAGTAGACCGAGAAGAATTTGAAGATTTAAAACAAAAAGTTAATTATGCAGTGGTTTAAAATTACTCCTCAAACTCCAATTTAATCGGCACAATATTAACTTTGCCTTGAATTACTTTGGCCAAGCCAATCACTTTGGCTTCTAAATCAGCCACTGGCCAGCCATTAACATCAATATAAGCACTGATATTAGTCATAATTAAATCTTTTTTAATTTGAGAAATAATACCTGCTTCAACTCTGTTTTTGCCAATTAAAACGACTCTTTGGCCCAAATCTAATTTATCCCAATCTGCCAAATCAATTACTGGCAAATTATTTTGCGCTATTTTTTTTAGGCCTTCTGGAGCCGCTACCCAGCCGTCGCTTGCTACAGCAATTCCGTGTTCCAGAATCGACGGCTGGACTTTTTTAATTATTTCAACAATGCCTTTTTCTTCAGAAATAATTATTTTTTCAGTTTTATTGAGAATCACTGGTTGTTCTTTAGGCAATGGCAAAAAATACCTGGCTGACAAAAAGCCAGTCAAGGAGCTGGCTGCCAAAATCAAAATAAATTTAATTAATTTCACGACCATTTATTTGTTAGTAATAATAGAGCTATGGCTGTACTGGCAAAAATAATATCAAGCAAGATTTTTTTCTTTTTGCTGCGCAACTGCCAAAGAGTATAACTTAAAATAAGCAAAATTGCACTAATTGTCAATGGCCCGATCGCTAAAAAAAGCATCACCCAAAATATTTCTGTAATAATCAAGGCATTAATTAAAGAATCAAGGTAATTTCGGTAAAGCCAAAAATTTAAACTAAAAAAAGCCAAAGCAATTAATAGTATTGCTAGCCAGCCTGAAAAGAGTGTGCTGATGATTGCAAAAACCAAAAAAGAAGCAAGAAAATTAGCGTCTTCCCAAGACAATATATAAGGACCCTTCGCTCCCGCCTGCCATCGGCTTCGCCGAAGGCGAATGGCGGGCAGGTCGCTCAGGAACCTTTTTACTCGCTTACGCTCGTAATAAGATTTTTTCTTGTCCATTACGCGAAATTTTTAATTTAATTTTCTGATTGGGTTCGTATTTTAAAATAATATCAGCTAAAGTATTATCTTTGCTTAATTTTTGATTGTCAAATTCTAAAATAACATCATTCGGCAAAAGCCCGGCTTTTTCAGCCGCACTGCCCGGTGTAATTTCTAAAACCAAGTGATCAATAATATTATATCTAATTCCCAAGAACGGATATTCAATTTTGCCTTTGATTTTAGCGTCATTAATTGCTTTTTTAGCTGTATTAATCGGAATAGCAAAACCAATGTTTTCCGCATTGGCGGCTATGGCTGTATTAATGCCAATCACTTCGCCTTTTAAATTAATCAGGGGGCCGCCGGAATTACCTTGGTTAATTGCCGCATCAGTTTGGATTAACGAGCGCAGTTCAGCATCAATTGTCCGTCTTAAGACGGAAACAACGCCAACGCTAACCGTGTTTTGAAATTCTCCCAAGGCATTGCCAATAGCAATCACTGTTTGGCCGACTTCCAGGCCTGAAGAATCGCCTAAGGCCAGGGCTGGCAAATTAGTTTGTGCTTTTAAAATCGCGATATCAAAAACCGGGTCTAAAGCTAATATTTCAGCTTTGTATCTTTTTTCTGCTGTGGTCACAATTGTATATTCGGCTTGCGGATCAGAAGCAACATGCTTGTTGGTTAAAATTAAATTTTCAGCGACAACAAAACCAGTGCCGCCGCCAATTTCCCGCTTTTCGGTTTCGTTATTTTGAGGAACCTGAAATTGAAAAGGCCAAAAAAAATCATCAGGAAAAAATGACTGCGTTTTGGGCAAATTTTTGCTAACAACAATTGAGACAACCGACCCTGAGGTTTTTTTGACGATATCAATAATAACTGATTCTTCTTTAACGATTTTTTCTTCTTTGGTGATTTTCTCGTTTTCAACGATTTTTTGAATTTGCGGTCCGTTGCTGGTTAAAAACAAAACAGTCAAAAAGCTGGAAACAAGGGCTGTTAAAACAATTTTTGGCAAGTCTTTCATCAAACATATTTTACTATAATTAGATTTTTTGGCAAGATCTTGCTTTTGCTTTTATTTATGTTAAGATTAAACAATCTTTTAGGGGGGGTGAGATAGCTTGCACCTTGCCAAATTAAATAGGAGGATGGAAAATGCCTGACATTTTGATTGGCTATGATCTGGAAGGACCAATAAGTTCTTTAGATCATGCCTACGAGGTCTGTAAAAAATTTGTACCGAATGGCGCAGAGTTGTTTTCTGTACTAAGCCGATATGACGATATATTGGCTCTGGAAAATAAAGAAGGATATGAACCGGGCGACACCTTGAAGCTCATAACTCCTTTCCTGATTGCGTCCGGGGTAACGGAAAAAAACATGGTTGCGGTCTCTCAGGAAGCGAGCTTGGTACCGGGGATTAAAGAATTATTCGATTATTTCCTATCTTATCCTCGCGTTATCTCAACGAGCTTTCACCAACACGCTCATAATATTGGAGAACAACTTGGCCTCTATGCCGCCTGCATCTATTGCACCAACTTCCCGATAGGGATATACAGCAAGATGGTCTCGCAAGAAGATATTGAGAAGGTTAGTTCTCTGCGAAAAAAAATTGTTGAGCTGTATAGTCCTATGCTGGAAATAGGAGAAAATGACCAAGATATAAAAGGTCTATTAGCCCCTTTTTTCTGGCAAGAACTACCAAAAACGAGCTTCGGGCCGATAATGGAAAAAGTGAATGTGATAGGCGGCAGGCGGAAGGTCGCTGCTCTCCAGAGTGCCCTTCTGGATTCTAAAGTTTATTATCTAGACCGAACCATTGTCGTTGGCGACAGTATCACTGATTGGCGGATGCTGCAAGTTGTAGAAGCGGCTGGAGGGCTGGCGGTTGCCTGGAATGCTAATTTGTATGCTCTGCCTTGGGCTACCTGCTCTGTAACAGCAACTAATGCTTGGGCAGTAGAGCCGCTCATCTGGCAATTCAGAATAGGCGGCCGGCCAGCAGTTCGTCAATGGATAGAAAGAGCTCCTTTGCCGGATGACCCGGAGGTAGGGCCTTACTATCACTGGGTCGCTGGTCAGGATGAAGAAACGCTGAAGAGAATTTTAAAAATCCATAAACGACTCCGCACGACCTGCCGAGGCGCTGAAACCAGCCGTTTGGGGTAAATAACCGTTTTTGTCATTCTGACCCTGAGGCGAAGCCGAAGGGGAAGAATCCCTTGTCGTAATTTCTGAAAGGAGGAAAAAATGCAGCCGCATGATGTAGTAATTATTAGATTTACCAGCGATGTTAGTGTCTACCCCGGCAACCTGCTGTCTGCTCTGACGGAGGATATTTATAACGACTATAATCCTGCAGATAGCAGGTGTGGATATTCGGTTTTTCCAGAAAGCCCGAAGCCAGCATTATCGAAAAGATATTGGACACAAAGCATTAAAGAACTAAGTTCATTTTAATTTTAAAACACCCTTGAGAGATTAAGGGTGTTTTGTTATACTAAAATTATGAAAAATCTGGAAATCGCTAAAATATTTTATAATATGGCTGCTTATTTGGAAATGATGGATATTAAGTTTAAGCCTGAAGCATACGAAAGAGCGGCCAGAGCAATTGAGACAATGCCCCAAGATATTGCTGAAGTAGATTTAGAAAATATTCCTGGGGTTGGCAAACATATTGCTCAAAAAATAAAAGAATATTTAGAAACCGGCAAGATTCGCGAATACGAAAAATTAAAAAAGCAAACGCCAATAAAAATAGAAGAACTTGTCGCTGTCGAAGGCATCGGGCCAAAGCGAGTAAAAATTTTATATAAAAATTTAGGTATAAAAAACATTAAAGATCTGGAAAAATCAGCTAAAGCAGGCAAAATCAGAAATCTGGAAGGCTTTGGTGAAAAAACCGAAAAAAATATTCTCAAAGGCATTGAATTTGTTAAAGCATTCCAAGGCAGAATTTTATTGGGCAATGCTCTACCAATAGCTAAATATCTAGAACAAAAACTAAGCAATTTGAAACAAGTCCAAAAAATTACTTATGCTGGTTCTTTGCGTCGGATGCAGGAAACAATCGGCGATGTTGATTTGCTGGTTTCATCAGATGAGCCTGGGCCAATAATAGAATATTTTTGCTCAATACCGGATATTGTTAAAGTCTGGGGTAAGGGACCGACCAAGGCTTCAATTAGAATAAGGGCTGGTTTTGATATTGACATACGCGTTGTTAAGCCCGAATCTTGGGGCTCGGCTCTGCAGTATTTTACCGGATCCAAAGAACATAATATCGCTTTGCGAAGAATCGCTATTGTGAAAAAATTAAAATTAAACGAATATGGCTTATTTAGAAAAAATAAAAGAATAGCTGGCCAGACCGAAGAAGAAATTTATCAGACTCTTGGTCTTGAGTATATTCCGCCGGAAATCAGACAAAACAGCGGCGAGCTGGAAAATAAACTGCCTAATTTAATTGATTATCAAGATATTAAAGGCGATTTGCAGATTCATACTGATTGGTCAGACGGCACTGCTTCTTTAGAGCAAATGGTCAAAGCAGCCGGAAAATTAAATTATAAGTATATTGTGATTACTGACCACGCTGGTTATTTGTCCAAAATTCAAAACGGCTTAGATAAAAATCGACTATTTAAGCAAATGAGCGAAATAGACAAGCTAAAGACAAAACTTAAAATCTTAAAGGGCGTTGAGGTTAATATAACCAAAGACGGCAAAATTGATCTAAAAGATGATATCTTAGCAAAGTTGGATTGGGTGGTTGCTGGCGTGCATTCGCATATGAAAATGGGAAAAAAAGCGATGACTCAAAGAATTATAAAAGCAATGCATAATCCGTATGTTGATATGATTGCTCATCCAACCGGCCGCTTGCTGAATAAACGTCCAGCTTATGAACTTGACTTTGAAGCAATTTTTAAAGCCGCTAAAAACACAAATACTTATTTAGAAATTAATGCATCTATGGACAGATTAGACTTAAATAGTGAGATGGCTAGAAAAGCAATTAAAGCTGGATTAAAATTAATTATTAACACAGACAGCCACTCTGTTTTTGGGCTTGAACAAATGCACCTAGGCATTGCCCAGGCCAGAAGAGGCTGGTGCGAGAAAAAAAATATTATTAATACGCAAGATGAATTTAAAATTTCTTAAAACTGAACAAAAACTAGATACGATTCTCAATCATACCTTTAAATACGCCAAGAAATTAGCAAAAGATTTTTACTTTAATGTTTGGGCAAAAAATTCGCCAAAATGTCCAGCGCTTGGCGGAGAAATAATAAATATCACTCGCGAAGGATGGGAGCATATTATTGATGAGACAAGCAGAACCAAGGCAGATGTCTTAGGAAGGCTTTTTGTTTTGGAGCGAGCAAAAGTCTTACTTGAGACAGCTAATATATTTACAACGAAAGAAAAAAGACAGAAAGGAGAATATTGGATTTTTGACGGAGTTATAAAACAGGTTAGAATAAAAGTTGTGGTTAGAAGTATTGAGGGCACGCCTAAACATTTTTTGACAGTGATTAAAAAAGGCACAATTGAAAATGAGATAAAATAAAAATAACGCTGTCTCCCGCCTGCGAGCATTTAGGCTTTTTGAGCCAAACACCCGGTAGCGGCTTCGACGAGTGGTTACGTCCCAGCGTTACTTTTATTAATTTCGCTCTCTCCCGCTTCGGAGCAACAGAAGTCACCCCTGAACGGCATCGGGGACTGGTTACCCCACTGTAAAGTATACTATAAAGTATAATGTAAACTATACTAAAAAGTCAAGAGCAAAGTTGTGGATAAAGTAAAAAAATTGCCCAAGTCCGTCGCGCATGGGCAGAGAAAAAAGATATTGTGAACACAAAAGATGAGTTTAATTATTCCAGATAAATTTGTTTATTTAACGGCCAATCTGCTCTTTTTTGTTATTTGGCTTTTTCTTTTTATCAGCCGCAAAGATTTAAGAAAACAAATGCTTGTTGTTGGCATCGGAGTGGCTGTGCTTGCGCCTTTTTTAGAATTATTTTGGTACACAATTGACTGGTGGCAGCCAGCCACAATTACAAACACAAAAGTAGGCATAGAGGATTTATTGCTTGGCTTTACGAATGGCGGTATTGCCGCAGTGCTTTACGAAACTGTTTTTAGAAAAAGATTATATCAGCGAGAATTTAAAAATCCCTTGAAGAAGATACAACTAATTATTCCTCCAATTTTGGGAATATCAATAGCTTCGATTTGTTTTTGGGTTTTTCAGATTCATTCTTTTTATAGTAATCTTATTGCTCTTTTTATATCGCTATTTCTAATACTTTTATGGCGCAAAGATTTAATTATAAATTCTTTAATGAGCGGCATTCTTTTGGTAATAGTTTGTTTGCCTTTTTATTTGATTGGTATTCTCTGGCTTGCTCCGGGTTATGTTCAAAGAAGTTGGTTATTTGAGAATTTAACTGGTATATTATTTTGGGGCATTCCTATTGAAGATTTAATTTGGTATTTTATTGTTGGCCTGGTTTTGGGCCCGTTCTATGAATTCTCGCAACAATTAAGATTGAGAAAGATAAAAAAATAGTGAATAAGTTAATAAAAACTTATCTGCCAGTAATTTTATGGGTGTTGGTGATTTTTTATTTGTCGCATCAGCCGGATTTAAAATCGGGCCTGGCAACACCGATTGATTTTGTTTTGCGAAAAATTGCTCATATTACTGAATATGCGATTTTATGTTTTTTGCTTATTAGAGCAACTGGCAAGAAAAAATGGTCATTTTTAATTGCTTTTTTATATGCTTGCTCTGATGAATTTCACCAGCTTTTTGTTTTTGGCCGGAATGGTTCGCCTCGCGATGTAGCCATTGATTCTATCGGCATAGTTCTAGTTGTTTATTTTTACGAAAAATTTTATCTATTCTATGCTAAATTTAAACGAATTCTTAAAAAGTCTTAAATGCGCTTTTCGCGGCTTGATTCACGCTTTGAAAAGCGAACAGAGCTTCAGACTCCAGCTTATTATTGCTCTTATGGTTATAGCTCTAGCAATCTATTTTCGTGTGCCGGCAATTAAAGCATTGATTTTGGGCATGGCAATTATTATTGTTTTAAGCTTTGAACTGGTTAACACAATGGCTGAAAGAATTATTGATTTGGTTGAGCCAGCTTGGCAGGATAAAATCAGAGATATAAAAGATGTTTTAGCCGCGGCAGTATTGCTCGCGGCTTTGGGGTCTGTTATTATTGGCCTCATAATCTTCTGGCCCTACTTATAATTATTCGAACTTTTATCTCAATTTTGTGAATTATAATCAGCCATTCGGGACATTGTCTGCTTAGCCAACTCGTTTCTTTTCTCATCGCTGATCTCATTTTTGGCACCTCCTTCTATGAAACGAAATATTTTCAATATTAAATCCACAATTGCTTCAAAAGCATTAGAAAACATATTCTTGCCTCCTTTTTAAAAAAGTGCTATTATAAATAATAATATTAATTTTAAAAAAATGCAAACAAAAAAAGTAGTTATTATCGCAGTAGTCGCTTTTCTATTTTTAATTTTTATTGCCTATCCCTGGGGAACTTACAACTCTTTAGTCAAAAGCCGTGAAGGAGTTAAAGCCCAATGGCAGCAAGTTGAAACCCAATATCAAAGACGTTTTGATTTGATTCCCAATTTAGTTGAATCAGTCAAAGGCATAATGGCTCAAGAACAGAAAATTTTTGGCGATTTAGCAGAAGCAAGAACTCGCTATGCAGGAAGTCCAAACCCGGAAAACGCCAGTCAGGTTGAATCAGCTCTAGCCCGACTTTTAGTCGTTGTTGAGAATTATCCAGAATTGCGCAGCACAGAGACTGTTTCCGGCTTAATGGCTGAATTGGCCGGCACAGAAAACCGGGTTGCTGTTGAACGCCGCAGATACAACGAAGAAGTTCGCGATTATAACCAGTCTATTAAAATTTTTCCCAAAAATATCTTAGCCGGACTTTTTGGCTTTAGCGAAGAAACTTATTTTGAAGCTCAAGAGGGGACTGAAAATGCGCCAAAAGTTGAGTTCTAGTTTAATCATTTTAGCGGCATTGCTTTTGCCAGCGCCAGTTGGCTATGTTAATGATTTTGCTGGTGTTTTAAGCAATGCTCAAATTCTTGAGCAACAAATTGTCCAATTCGAACAAGAGACCTCTAATGAGATTAGTATTGTCACTGTTGATAATCTGCAAGATGAGACTACTGAAGAATACGCTGTGCGCTTGTTTGAAAAATGGCAGATTGGCAAAGCAGACAAAGATAACGGCATTTTAATTTTAATCGCGCCAAACGAACGAGAAGTAAGAATTGAGGTCGGCTATGGTTTAGAAGGCGCTCTGCCTGACAGCTTAGCCAATTTTATTATTCAAAAAGAGATTTTGCCGGCTTTCAAAAGAGGGGATTATCAAGCAGGAGTTGAGGCTGGACTTTTGGCAATAATGCAGGCAATTAAGGGTGAATATCAAGCCGAACAAAAAACTGATTGGCAGGGAATTCTAATTGGACTTATTTTTTTGCTTATTTTTATTATCTTTTTTTTCACAAGCGGCAGTCATAAAAAAGGCTTAGGCTGGTTTTTATTGGGTATGTTTTTCGGCCGGGGTTCGGGCGGTTCTTCGCGAGGAGACAGAAATGGTTTTTCCGGCTTTGGCGGGGGTTCGTCCGGCGGAGGCGGAGCAAGCGGGAGATGGTGAGGATTGGGAAAGCTATCTATTTTATAGGCAACATAATAATTAACTCTTGAAAGCTTCTGTAAAATTCTATGTTGGGGCGATTTTGATCAATCTCGTATCCATTTTCAACACAATCTTTTTCTAGTGCCTTTTTATCAGAATTATTTTCGTATCCAACCTCAACAGAAAAGAGTCTAAATAATTTCTCTAGCTTTTTCAACAGAATATTGATGAATAAGCGAACTTACTAAAGTCTGATAAGGCACACCCTTTTCTGATGCAAGAGCTTTCATTTTCTGCAAATCGCCTTCAGAGATTCTTATATTGATATTCTTAGTTTTATCAAGAGTTAATCTCGCAGCTTTTTGTAATTCTTTGCTTTTTTGAGAAAAATTACGCACTCTTTTGAGCTTGCCTTGCTCAAAGTCTTTTAAGAGCCGCTTTTCGTCTTTATTTAATTCATAGTATTTCATGTTATGTTTTTTTAATTATATACTTTTTGGTTGCTTTGCGACTTGGAATTATTGTTTTTAGAAAATATTTTTCTTGATCTTCAATAAAAGGGACTAAATATGCATAATCTCTGATGTTCACCACTAAAATTTTTTGTCCGGGGTAGCGTTTCTGATTAGGATGGTCGAACATATCCAGGATTCTCTTCTCATAAACAGCAAGAACAACATTCTCAAAACCAATATCTCTTTCCGCTTTTAACTTTTCATTTTTTTGATTATCCCAATCAAAGTATTTCATAAAATATGATATGACGAAGGGTATTATTTGTCAACAATTATTTTACTCTCCCAAAATGGTTTTTATTGGGTATATTTTTTGGCGGGGGTTCGTCTGGCGGAGGTGGGGCGAGCGGGAGATGGTGAGGAGAGAATAATTTTATTTCTTTAATTTTTTATTATTTTTATGTCTTTCTGCGTCACGTTTTGTTTTTTTATCAAGATTTTTTTGCAATGCAATAGTTAAATCTACTCCTGTTTGATTTGCGATACATATCAAAACAAAAAGAACATCTGCTAGTTCATCGCCAAGATCATGATTTTTGTCAGACTTTTTGAAACTTTGATCGCCATAAGTTCTCGTCATAATACGAGCTACTTCTCCTACTTCTTCAACAAGTTGGCCTAGATTGGTTAACTCAGAAAAATAACGGATACCGACTGTTCTGATCCAATGGTCGATTTTTTCTTGTGCTTGTTTAATTGTCAGTTGAGACATAAAGATAATTATTAAGAATTAAATTATTTAACTTTTTTCCAAGCTTCAATTTTTTCCTTCATTTTCTCACGCGCCTCATCTTCTGTTTTGCCCCAGCATTCTTCAGAATTGTGTTTTACTTCTTTGTCGGGTTGCCCTTCGTTTGTTTCGTAAATATAACTCACCTTTGACGCGTATTTTAATATTCCTCCGATAGGTGGTTGTAGTTTTTCAATTCTTATAGAGTAATCAAAATTTTTCATATTAAAAAATTAAATAATTTTATTTAGCTTGCGAACCAGATGTGCCGTGTTAAGCGATGTAAAACCTGCTAACTTATTCAGTAATCCTTTGTTCTATATCCCATAGTAGGAGAATGGCATCAGCGATTGCAATAAAATTGCCGAAACAATTCTTATCAAATAATGGATTCTTTTCACCTTTTAAGGCTATGTTTATTTCTTGTTTTCTCCATTTCGCTGGTCTTATTGGTTCCCAATTTTTAAAGAAAAATTTATTATTATGTGAAGATGCATTTCTTATATGTCGGAAAAAATCAAAAATTTCTGATTTATCGTTTTTTTCTTTAACAGATTCATAAGCAGTGTTTATCAACATGCTACACAAATTATTAATAACTAGTGGTGTAGAAATTTTTTCTTGCACGGCTAGTTTGTGTAATGTAAACGGTTCAATCCTAAGCTCTTTGTGAATTTTCCCTTCAAGAGTATAAACATTTTTTTCAGTATATTTCATCGGATTAGTTTTGTTAAAAATGGCCTCAAGACCAGCAATCGCTATCATGAAACTACTTACCATGTCATAGAAAAATCCATTTTGATTGAAAACTATTTTTTCTGGAAGTATAGCTTCACTCATATATGTCTGTTTAATTATTAGCAGCTTTTATTCCGCTTAACGGCTGCGGACATACGAAGTCCCGAGTGGAGCGAAGAATTTGGGCGAAGTGCCGTAGGGCACGAAGCCAGATACTCTCTGTTAGGCGACGTTTGATTTATAACTGATAAATCATTTATGAAACGGAAATATAAGAATATTCTGTAATTGAATCTTTATTCTTCCTCCACCAAAAAGTAAGTTCAATGAGAAAAATATTTTTGTTTGGCACAATTATTCCTTGCAAGTCATGATATTCACATTGTGGTTCGATAGTATATACTTCTTCTTCATAATCCTTAGAATTGGCGTATGTTTTATACTGTTCTAATATATCATATTCCTCTACTACTATTTTTCCTTTTGTTTTCCAATCTACCAAGTCACATTCTTCAAGATCACATGGAATTTGTTTGACAGAGAGTGTACATCCGTTCGGGCCAGGTATTATTTTAACATTCCCAATATTCTTAAGAGATACTTTGATCATAATTAATGAATACCTATCAGAATATTTGATTTGTTCTGGTTCAATAGACATTTCTAAATTCCATATACCGGTTCTCCGTTTTATGTACTGATAGTAAGCCCATATACCCCCACCTATTGATATAATAATTCCGAGTAGTAATAATAAATTCTCTGAGGTTATTTCCATATGAGATCACCATTCAAATTATTGAGTTGAACTTTTATC
>Ga0265296_1002673_pt1 | contig 17576 bp, 14 predicted proteins | sample MunlanPumphouse1_FD_189073 | JGI IMG/M metagenome (GOLD analysis project Ga0265296, IMG submission 189073) | Groundwater microbial communities from a municipal landfill in Southern Ontario, Canada - Pumphouse #1 | ecosystem: Environmental > Aquatic > Deep subsurface > Groundwater | place...
CGGTAGTTTGAGCGTTATCCTTGACGGCAGGGATGTATCCCTGGATATACGGCAGGCGCGGATTACCCGTTTTGTTTCGGATGTGGCTAAAATAAAAGAGGTGCGGGAGGTTTTGGTAAAGATGCAAAGGGAATTAGGCCTTAAAGGAGATTGTGTTTTGGACGGCCGGGATATCGGGACAGTGGTTTTCCCGGATGCCCAGAAAAAGTTTTTTATCGATGCCTCAAGCAGGGTGCGGGTAGAGCGGCGTTTCAAGGAGTTAAAAGGCTTAGGCCAGGATATCTCGCTAAATGAGGTGGAACAGGATTTGTCTAACCGGGATAAAATCGATTCTACCCGTCAGGTTTCTCCTTTGCGCAAGGCGCAGGACGCCATTTATATTGACACAAGCTGCCTTTCCATAGAACAGGTAGTAGATAAGATGTTTGAGTTTATAAAATAGATGGATAAAACCCTACTTAGGAATTTTTCGATTATCGCGCATATTGATCACGGAAAATCCACTCTGGCTGACCGCATATTGGAGGTAACTGGAGCTGTCGATATACGCCACAAAGGTGACCAGCTGCTTGATGATATGGAGCTGGAAAAGGAGCGCGGTATTACCATCAAGGCTTCCATGGTCAGGCTGAATTATTTTTCCAAAAAGTTCAATAAGGAATATATCTTGAACCTGATCGATACCCCTGGCCACGTGGATTTTACTTATGAGGTTTCTAAATCCCTGGCTGCCTGCGAGGGGGCGGTGTTGGTAGTTGACGCGGGCCAGGGTATTGAAGCGCAGACCGTAGCGAATTATTATCTGGCCATGGAAAACAATCTCCATGTTATCCCGGTAATCAATAAAATTGACCTGATTTCCGCGGATGTGGGCAGGGTTAAGAAGCAGGTGGAAACTGTTTTGGGTTTTAAAGAGGAGGAGATCATCCTGGCTTCGGCGAAAGAAGGTAAAGGGATAATTGAAATATTAGACAGGATTATCGAGATAATCCCGAGCCCAAGCGGCGAGATAGAAAATCCGCTTAAGGCGCTGATCTTTGATTGCCGTTTTGACGCCTTTAAAGGGGTAGTTGTTTTTGTGAAGGTCGTTGACGGAGAGATCAATCTAAAAACAGGGCTTAAGATGTTTCATGCCGGGAAAATTTATAAAATCGAGGAGCTGGGCGTTTTTAAAGATTTGAAATATTCAAGCGTGGGCTCTCTGATCTGCGGGGAGGTCGGTTATTTTACGGCGAACATGCGCGATCCACGCGAGGTGGTTATAGGAGACACGATTACAGATGTTAAGAATCCCTGCGCTGTAGCCCTGCCGGGCTACCGTAAAATAAAACCTTTGGTTTTCTGCGGGATTTATCCGGTTAATCCCGCGGATTTCCCGGAGTTGCGCGACTCCATGGATAAATTGAAACTTTCCGATGCCTCGTTTGTGTTTGAGCCGGAGAACTCGCAGTCATTCGGAACGGGTTTCCGCTGCGGCTTCTTAGGGCTTTTGCATATGGAGATTGTGCAGGAGCGCCTGGAGCGGGAGTATAATTTAAATCTTATTCTCACCGTGCCCAATGTCGTTTACCGCATAAAAACCAAGGATGGCAGGCTGCTTGAAGTAGATACTCCCGTCAAGCTTCCCGCTCCCCAGGATATAGAGGAGACGCAGGAGCCATACGCCAGCCTCCTGATGATCGTGCCGGTGGATGCGATTGAGGCTGTCTGTGATTTCACTAAATCCCGCAGAGGTGTATTTGTTTCAAACGAATATTTAAGCGAAGACCGCGTGAAGGTGGTATTCCAGATCCCGCTTTCCGAGATCATTGTTGATTTCTATGACCGCATGAAATCGCTTACCCGCGGCTATGGTTCATTAGATTATGAGTTTAAGGAATACCTGCCTACAAAATTGGTAAAACTTGATATAATGCTGAATGGACAGGTCTGCGATGCCTTTTCTTCGCTAATGTTCAAGGAAAAGGCGACCTCACGCGCGCATATTTTAGTCGGTAAACTGAAAGAATTGATCCCCAGGCAATTATTCGAAGTGGCTATTCAAGCGGCGGTAGGAAGTCAGATTTTGGCTTCCGAGAAAGTGCGGCCGGTCGGCAAGCACGCCACGAGTAAATGCTCAGGGGGAGACATCACGCGCAAGCGCAAGCTTTGGGATATTCAGAAAAAGGGCAAGAAGAGGCTAAAGCAGTTCGGTAAAGTAGAGATACCGCAAGAGGCATTCCTGGAGGTATTAAAAATATGAGTTTAAAAAAGAAATCAGTTTTAAGGGATTGGGTCGAATCCATTATAGTCGCTTTCCTTCTGGCGATGGTTATCCGCGCTTTTGTGGTCCAGGCCTTTAAGATCCCGACTGGCTCGATGCGCATGACTTTATTAGAAGGGGATCTGATACTGGTGAACAAATTTATTTATGGGGCAAAGGTACCTTTTATGAATTTGCGCCTTCCTGCGCTGCGCGAGCCGAAAAGAGGGGATGTGCTTGTTTTTATTTATCCCGAGGACAAAGATAAAGATTTTATCAAAAGGCTGGTTGGCCTGCCCGGAGAAACGGTGGAGATCAAAGGGGGGTCAATTTATATCAATGATAAACCGGCGCAGGAGCCGGTGTTTAACCGGATCTATTATTACAACAGGGGAGATTTCGGCGCGGAAGGGCAAAAGATTACTGTACCGAAAGACAGCTATTTTGTTTTAGGGGATAATTCTGCCTCATCCAAGGACAGCCGGTACTGGGGTTTTGTGCCGAAAGATAATTTGCTCGGCAAAGCATTAATAGTTTACTGGCCGTTAAGCCGCATGAGGGCAATTAAGTGAACATAGCCAATAAAATCTCAACATTCCGTATTCTTAGCGTGCCGTTTTTTATCGCTTGTCTTGTATACTATGCCCCGGAAAGGCAATTTCTAAAAAACCTGGCTTTGGTCATATTTATTTTAGGGGTCATTTCTGACGGATTAGATGGTTTTGTGGCCAGAAAAGCAAAATTACAATCAAAGGCCGGATTGGTCCTGGACCCTCTGGGCGATAAACTTTTATTGATGAGTGCCTTTATCTTTCTATCCCCTATCAGTAAGCTTGGGTTAAAATTCCCGCTTTGGGTTACCTTTATCGTAATATCCAGGGATGCGATTATTATTTTGGGCGCGGTGGTAATCTACATGGTTAAACAGGCCCTGGATGTTTATCCCACAAAATGGGGTAAGCTTACCACTACCTTCCAGATGCTTTCTGTGGCATGCGTTCTACTGCAGTGGGAAGTAGCCGCTTTCTTCTGGTGGGTCGCGGTAATTTTTACGGTTATTTCAGGAGTAGATTATGTAAAGAGAGGGTTTAAAATATTATATGCTTTGGACAATCATCGCGTTACTATCTAGTTACTTAATTGGCTCCCTGCCTACGGCTTATCTTTTTGGAAGGATGCTAAAAGGCATAGATATTCGTAAGGTTGGCTCCGGCAATGTCGGCGCGACTAATGCCATGCGCGTTTTAGGCAGAGGTCCGGGGATTACGGTTTTGCTTTTAGATATACTCAAGGGTTTTATAGTGGTTGTCTTGCTGGGGAATTATTTTGTTGCCAAACCTGTTTTGTGGCAGGCTCAAAACTTACGTATTATCATGGGGTTATGTTGTATTTGCGGACATAACTGGACAATATTCCTTCAGTTTAGAGGGGGAAAGGGAATCGCGACTTCTTTCGGGGTTTTGCTCGGTTTGGCCTTAAAAATAAACGGGTTGAACATTATAATCGTCATATTGATAATAACCTGGGTTACTGTTTTTTTTATCTGGCGGATAGTTTCATTGGCTTCCATTATTAGCGCCGTAATCCTGCCCATAGCCTGTTTATTTTTTAAACAGCCAGGCTTACTGATCGCAGTAAGCCTGGTGCTCTGTGTTTTTGTAATTATCCGGCATAAAACTAACCTCGCCAGGATCTTCAGGGGCAAGGAGCCGCGCCTGTATTTCACCCGTCGATAATCAAAGCAAACGCTTTCTTTTTAGGGCCAAATCCTATTGATTTGGCCCTTTTTTGGTTGCATACTCTACTTGAAATTAACAATACCCCGCCAGCCACAAAGGGGAGCCGGATTGCCTAATCTAAGTGGCAATCCGGCTAACATTATAGGAAATCCTATGCGTAACCTGCTTTATAAAAATTTAACTTCTGCCGATAGAAGCCGCAGGGTGATTGCCAGCTCCGAGACCGCCGATAAGGAAGGTGTCCACAGCGTGGTGCGCAGGCATTTTGCCTGTATGATAAAGCAGGTTGAGAGCGCAAGCCTTGCTAAGCCCGAACCTTATCTTTATGTTCTTAAAGAGAGAAACACAAAGCAAAAACGGGAGCATTTTTTCTGCAAAATAAAGGGAAATATCCTCGCGGTAAATAGTGGTAAATTATTCTCTATCTTGTTTGTGCATACCTTAAGTATTGAGCTTACCGCATCCGATATTAGATTAAGCAGGCAGGCCAGCTAGGCAAAATCATAAAGATAGTCCAGTTAACTTCATAACCAGGCGTATTCATCGCCTGGTTTTGCTTTTACATATTTTTGTTGACATAAATTATCCCTTAGTTATAATAAATACAACTATGATTAAGCAATATCTCGGAAAGAAGTCCTTGGCGCTAGTCTGTTTAGCGCTTTTATTTTTATCAATCAATCCGGCTTTTGCTCAAGGCCCGGCTGTGGAGTATCTCTGCGAGATGGGAAAGACTTTCTACACCCAAGGCAAGCTTGATGACGCGCTTTCTGAATTCAATAAAGCGCTTTTGGTTGACCCCGCAAACCAGACAGCCAAAGACTATATCAATGAGATATTCAAGAAGAATCTCCAAGCTCCTCTAACCAAAGAACTGGCAGAAGTGCCTCTCACCAAAGAACAGGCAATGGATCAGGCTATAGATAAACTCCAGAGCAAGAAATCCCCGCCCGTCAATTTATATAATACCGCCGGCAGCAGAACATCCGATAACGGAGAGAAACAAGGATTTAAAACCGGCCCTTTTAGAATAAGCGGAGAAATGCAGCTGGGTTTTGGTGTTACTCCGGAAGATTTTATTTGGAAAAGGGCTAATTTCAATTTAAATGAGCGGTTTAAAAGCTACCGCATGACCTCTGACGCCGCCTTTGACCGCAGGTTCAATACCTATGACCCTGCGATTTATGACTCGCTTAACGTAAACGTGGATACTGAAAATAAGCAGGGCTTTAACTTTCATACCAATGTTACGGTTGACCCCTGGAGCTTTGTGGGCAAAAGCAATAAGATCATTATCCCCGGCTCCAACGGAGATTATGCCGAAGTTCAACTTCGCTATTGGTCAAATACCGGCTATGTGGTAAATAATACGGTTTTTACTTCTTTGAAAGGCGATTCCATTGGTATCCCGGAGTTAAAGGTTAAAGATGGCGTTACTGATCCGCTAACGGTTATCTCTAATCGCAATAACGCTACTTTTAATATACCCTCCATGAAAATAGAGCGGCAGTTTCAGCCTGTGCGGGAATTATGGTTTGATTTTACCAATGATCAGATTAAATTTAAGGCGTTCCCCATGGCTTACCAGGATCAGGCTTATTCTTCCGATGACCCCCTGGGAATAACTAACCATGGTATCTGGTGGAAGGATAGTAAGTGGTTGCGCAGGTATACGCCGGGTAATTCTAATTCAGGGGATACAACCCCCAGCTATACCCAGGGCCGTTGGGATGATACGTTTTCGTTCATGACTAAAGACTCTACCGGTAAATATTTAACGGCATTAAGGGGTTTCGCTTTTACTTTCCAGCCGCAGGAGCAGACTTCTTTCGATACCACTATTGCTACGCCTAAAGACCTCTGGCAGGATTATGGCCAGGTGGACAATATAATTTCCGCCAGCAGGCTTAAGCATTATGCTGCCGAAAATCTTATGTTAGGCGGAACTTTTACCAGCCGCTCCGGTTTTATCACGCAGCAGAACCAGAAACTGGACAGCCAGAATTTTGTGGCCGGCGGTGACATAGCTTATGAAATAAAGGATGGTTTGAAAGCCCAGGCAGAGGTTCTGTCATCCAGGTCTTTCTACGATATGAGTAACTCTGATTTCAAGACAGATGCGCGCGGCAACGCCTATTATTTTTCCTTTATTACCCGTTATCCGCAAAAGAGCATAATGGATTTAAAATACGGTTATGATGAAATAGCCATGGATAAGGATGAAAGCTATCTTGTGAAAAGCAAATTTTATGCCAGCCGGATGGACCGGGGTTTTGACTCAGCGCTCTCTGATTTTCATAATACCCGTAAAGATACCTTCTGGTCAAGGCACATACATTTCCGAAAGCCCCTGGAATATTTTAACGGTGGGTTGGAAGGAACCTCCACTAATTGGGGGGAGCTTAATTCTACCCGTATCGGAGACGGGATTGATATCGGAAGGAATGTTTTGGGTTTCCGTTTTGAAACTTTCTTAGAGGATGATTTTTATAACCTGCTTGACCTGCGTAATGTGCATAATGTAGGAGGGAAATTCGTGGAAAATGTGGTTCGTGACGAGGTCACGCTGAAATTAACCGATAAGTTAACCGCCAAGGCCCTGGGGATTTACCAGAAGATGCCTAAAACCACAATCGGAGTAGACCCGTTTGTCTATGACGGAAATACAGGAGAATTCTTCTTGAACGCCGCGGTCCCGGATGGAGAGGACCCTACGATTAAAACCGGCTCCTTTGGTTTAAATTATGATTTTTTTGATTGGTTGAGCTTAAACGGGATTTACGAACGCACCAATGATTACACAATAGCTTACGATGATTTTCCGCGTAATGTCCTAAGAAATGACACCACACTTCGCGGGACTTTTTTCCAGAATGATAAACTCTACCGTTTCCAGCAGCCTTATCTTTTTAATCAGGCCCTTTTTCCGCAAGCGCCCTATGATTTCTATAATATATTTAAATGCGGTTTAAGGCTTGTTCCGCTTGAGAATATGGAGGTATACCTTGACTATACGCGCAATGAATTTGACAGCGCCAGCATCATCTCCGATAATATGAATCATGTGGGCATTGAGATGGCTTATATGCCCACAAAAAAGCTGGGTGTGTTTTTTAAATATACCTATTCGCGCTGCCAGGACCTTGATCGGCTGCAGGCTGGGATTACTGAGCCGGTAGGCCATCATAATTTCTTCAGTGAATTCAGGTATTTGCCCTCAAAAGACGATGAACTAATTTTAGGGTATGGAGCGGGTGATACCAGCACCATCGGCAACTCATCTTCTCTGGACCCCTACGGCGGCAGCCTGCTTACCTTAGATACCCAGCATATCTTCCGCGCTTATTACCGAAGAAGGTTCTGATTTATTCCAAGTAAATATCAATTTTTTTAATCTGACGTGACCTTACTTTTTCTGCGAAAGGCGGCGGGATAACTGCAGAATCTATGGTTGTGGGCCGCTCTTCTTCGAAGAGCACAATTTTCGTAATTTTAGCTGCCTTTTTTCCAAAGGTATCTTTTCTTCCGGGATTGTGGTAAGTTACGGGGATCCGGCCTAAGAAATTGAAAGAATATTTCCCTCTTTTGTCAAATAACCATCCCGGTAAATACGGCTTAAAGACCAGATTAAGCTGCCCATTTTTATCCAATGTAAACGGCTTAGTGCCGGCATTCATCACCAGCCAGATCTGCAGGAATTCTGCGGTTGAGCCGGATAACCTGGCTACAAAGCCATTACCATGCAGGTTATTATCCGGGAAAACGCTGCTGACTAAGAAAGATGAATTCTCCAATATGCTGCGGCCGTATCTTTGAGGGTCCTGAAAGGGGATAAGCACGTTTTTAAATTCCGCATAGAATTCTTCAACCAAACCGGTTTTAAGCAGCTCCAGGATATATTTATACTCCATATGCAGCCAGATAGATTCATTTTCCAGCCAACCGGGTGTAAATACGCGGCATCTGCCGATCTCCTCAGGCATACTGTTAAGTGAGGCAGTTACCTTATACATCTTTAATTTTTTATCAAAAAGAGCGCTTTTCTTGGTTGCTATATGAAGATCAGCAGCTTGTTTAGCATCTTCAGAGAGCCGCAAGGCATGCATTTGTCCCTCCAGGAAGAGGGGAAGTGGCTTTTGCACAAATTTCTTAGGCATTACAAAATGCTCTTTAACCAGGTCGTATTCCGCAACCTGGTTGATAAAATAGGAATAATACACGCCTTGAGCCCTGTTGAAAGCCTTGCTTAATCCCGAATCTACTTTTAACAAAGCTTTCTCCAGAAAGGTAATAAGTTTTTCAACGGAAACATTTTCTTGATTACCGGAGAAACCAAAACGGGTATTATGGCGGTAGTTTTCTTTCACATTATTGCTTTTATCCCAGTAGATAAATGGCTCTTCCGGAAATAAAGCTGCCAACTCTTCAATGAATTTAGCCACCTCTTCGGCAAGCTGGATTTCATTAACCCGGCAATCCTCTATTGCTTGTTTAATAGTTGTAAGCAGCCGCTTTAACTCAAAGGTTTCGCAGGTTGATGAGCCAAAAAGCGCGGGCAGGCCGTTAAGCGAATCAAACCAGTTAGGCTTATTAGCCTCCATTTCAATGCCCACACCAAACGGGTCAAGTGAGGCAAGTTTATTTGCCGCCAGGCAGAAGAGTTTGGCAATTAATGTAGTATAGTAAATTTCTCCGAGGCCTAGCTGTGTCCTTAAAAGATGCGCGTTAGTTAAGCGTTTACGCAGCATTTCTTTCTTGGCGGTATCCGCCATGAGGGAGTGGAGTTGGCGCACCTGGCCATTGTAAATAACATATTTTTCGCTGCGCGGCCTGACCAGCTCCGCGTTGTCGTAAAATGAAAATATTTTTTCGCCGAAGAACAGTTCCTTAAGCTTTTCCGGATAAAGCCCCAGATAACTATCGATTAAATCCAGATTATAGGTCCAGTGGTCAGTCCAGAAACCTTCTCCATGTTCAGCCTCCTGAGATTTAAGTGAGGAGGAGAGAAGTAAATCCAGGAAATCATCATAGCAGTCCTTAAGCCTGATTTTGTTTGCTTCGATAAAAAAGATCAGCTCTCCCGGGGTAAAGGGTTTTTTAAGGAATTGCTCAAGTTTGGCGATATCTTGCCTCCCGGCCATTTTACCCAGCAATTCATATAAATCCAGGCCATCCTTAAGCCGGAAACTCACCCCTTTTATTGTCAGGGGATTAAATCCGTCAGATTGAATTAGATTCATAAAGAAGATGATATTTTCATCTTTGACTTGAGGATTAAACCAGGGGTCGCTTCTACGGTTCTGATTCATGTCCCGGTAATTGCCGTTGCCTTGGGATAAATAGGTTGGTTGCAGCTGGAATTTATTGTAATCGCGCTCCAGGTCTCCATGTTTACGGGAGTAAAGATAGAAGACTACGCCGGATTTAAATACTTCCGGGTAACCACCGCGCATAATATTATCCAGATAAGTCTGCCCGGCGTATAAATCAAACTCCGGGCTGCTGCTTTTGGTCGCGATCTCATCTTTAAGCCGGGAAATAAGCTTGAGGTTCTCGCCGGATTTTTTCTCCATATATCCAAATTTAGTAATTTTGGTTACCAGGGAGTTTAAGGTTTTGGTATCGCGGGCCTGCCCGGTCAGCGCATAAAATGTTTTCTGTTCACCGGGTTTTAATTCCAGATCCATTAAGAGAAAGGCTCCTGGTGTCTTGTTCCTGGTCATTTGTTTAGCTGGATAAGCGAAGTTCGCGTTGGTCAGGAATTCCGCGGGGTAAGAAAAATCGGTTACCGCTCCGAATACAGCCGCGGGATCCACGATCGGCCGGATCAGCTCTACCGTTGCGCCTTTAAAATGAAAACCCAAGTAGAAATTGCCTTCGTCAATATGCACGACCTCCGGCCGGTCAGAAGGGTCAACCTCTAGTTTATAAAAGGGGATATCATTATCCAAATTATGGATATTCATCCAGGCTTCAATAGTGCGGCCGAGATCCTTTAAGAAAAAGTTATGCGTGCCAAAAGGGACAATCTGGGGTAGGCCGTCAATAAGCTGCAATTTTTTGGGTTTACTGCCGGTGTTTTCAACACTGACAGTGCGGCTCAAACCGGCATAAGCATCATTGGGAATATTAAAATATTCCACCCGGGTTTTGATTCTAAGCGTGCGGTTCTCCTCCTCCAGGATCAATTCCCCTGAGCCCATGCTCATAGAATTTATTGTCTGGTATTTGAGGTTGGCGCAGCCGTTGCGGAAAGGTTCGTAGTAATAGGATTCTTTTGCGGATTTAATCTTGATAAAAGTACGGAAGCCGTGGCTTGAGACGAACTGCCAGGATTTATTCGCCGGGAAAAATTCCAGGATAGCGTGGTCCTTATCCTTGGTGCCGAAACTGCAGATGCATTGGCCGCGGTTAACGTAGAAAACCCACATGGGTATCCCGTATTTTCCGGCGATCCCCGGAAAAAAGTTGGCAAAGGGCTTGGCGTAATTGTAATTATCAATGACGAACTGGCCCTGTGGGTTAAGGTGGTATCTTGGTTTAGGATTTAGGAATTTTCTGCTCATTTTAAAATTAAGTTAATTATAGCTATTTTACACACTTTCCCGGCTTTGTCAATGGGTACGCAGGCTCGCGGGTCCGCTAAAGCATTGACAAATAAATATGGGGTGATAAACTAATCAACAAGGAGAGTAATGAATGAAACGCGGTTTCACCCTTATCGAAATAATCATAGTCATAATCATCGTCGGGATACTGGCGGCAGTGGGCCTTACCCAATACGCCGCCGCAGTTGAGAGGCCCCGCGGTGCCGAAGGAAAAACTATTTTAGGGGATATCCGTAAGTTTGCATATCAGTATTGGATAGAAAATGGATCAGTAACCAGTGTAACCCAAGCCGATCTTAACATAGGGACCGCTCCAGAGCAGTTCCCAAGTGCATGCAGGAGCTCACATTACTTTAGGTATGTTTGTTATTCTCCCTCAAGTTCAAGCGTGCTATGCGCAGCATACCGTTGTACAAGCGGCGGTAAAACCCCGAATCGCGCAGGGAATGCGTTCATAATGTGGACCTGTAACCTGAGCACTGGGATAGATAATTACTATGGGTGCTGTAATTTTGGCATGGGGACCTCAGATTTCAGGTACTAATTAGTTGGAGCGCCTTGCTTTATCTTAGCTATTCTTAGCTATTCCCCTTCCCATTGACTTTCAAGACAAAGAATGCTAAAATAATTTTTTAAATTGGAGAAATGATGGCTATAGATAAGGAAACGGTAAAATATGTAGCGCATTTAGCGCGCATTGAATTACAGCCTGATGAGTTGGAAAAACTATCCGGTCAGTTGCACGATATATTAGGCTTTATTGATAAGCTAAGCAGCCTGGATACCAGCCAGGTTAACCCTTCAAGCCACATCCTGCCAATAAGTAATGTACTGCGTGAGGATAAACTACGTGATTCTTTATCCCCGGATAAGGCGTTGGAAAATGCCCCGGATAGAAAAGGAAATTTCTTCAGCGTCCCGAAAATACTGGAATAATTATGGAACTAAACCAGCTGACTGCGCATGAGTTGATAGATAAGCTTAAGGATAAGCAAACCACTGCTTCCGCTGTCCTGGATGCTCTTTACGTGCGTATACAAAAGGTTGAGCCCAGTGTTAAGGCGTATGTCAGTAGGGGGCAGGCATGCCTGCCCCCTACAGAAGGCAAGTATGCCTGTCCCCTACAAGGGCTACCGATTACGATTAAAGATAATATTTGTACCGAAGGATTACCTACTGAATGTTGTTCAAAAATCCTCCAAGGTTTCCGTCCGCCATATGATGCCACGGTAATCAACAAACTAAAAAATGCCGGCGCCGAAATATTCCCGCTGAAAGCGAATATGGATGAGTTCGCTTTTGGTTCATCAACGGAGAATTCGCATTTCGGTCCCACGCATAATCCCTGGGATCTGGTATGCGTTCCCGGAGGTTCATCCGGAGGCTCAGCTGCTGCCGTAGCCGCAGATGAAGCCATTTGGGCCCTGGGTTCGGACACAGGCGGCTCAATACGCCAGCCGGCATCCTTTTGCGGGGTAGTAGGATTAAAACCTACCTATGGGAGGGTTTCACGTTACGGGTTGATTGCTTTTGCCTCAAGCCTGGATCAGATCGGCCCGATTACCAAGGATGTGCAGGATGCGGTGATTCTTTCTCAGGTCATCTTTGGGTATGACCCTAATGATTCAACTTCAGTAAATCAAGAGGTTCCGGATTTCAGCAAAAGCCTGACTAATGATATCCGCGGCCTGAAGATTGGCATACCCGGGGAATACTTTGTGGAGGGGATGGACGCGGAGGTTAAATCCATTATTGAAGAGGCAATAAACAAGCTTAATGCCCTGGGTGCTGTTTCGCGTAAAGTATCCCTGCCGCATACAGAGTATGCCGTGCCGGTTTACTACATTATCGCGACAGCTGAGGCTAGCTCAAACCTGGCCAGGTTTGACGGGGTGCAATACGGCTGGCGGGCAAAATCAGAAAATTTATTCGAAATGTATAAAAAAACACGGGGAGAGGGTTTTGGCGAAGAGGCAAAACGTAGGATTATTCTGGGGACTTTTGTTCTGTCGCATGGTTATTATGACGCGTATTATTTACGCGCTTTAAAGGTGCGCACCCTCATAAACCAGGATTTTGACGCGGCCTTCAAAGATTTCGATTGCATTGTTACCCCTACATCACCAACTCCGGCATTTAAAATCGGAGAAAAAACAAAAGATCCCCTAAAGATGTACCTCTCGGATATATACACCATATCGGTAAATTTAGCGGGTATACCGGCAATATCCATTCCTTGCGGCTTTACCAAAAAAGGCCTGCCTGTGGGCCTGCAGATCATGGCCAAGCCTTTTAATGAAGAAATGCTTTTCAGAGTAGCGCATACTTTTGAACAAAATACAGATTGGCATAAATCAAAACCAAAGCTATGAAATATCAGACGGTTATCGGATTAGAGGTGCATCTCCAATTAAAAACTAAAACCAAGGCCTTCTGCGGCTGTTCTACTGATTTTGGAAAAACCCCTAACTCTAGCGTCTGCCCGGTATGCCTGGGGTTTCCCGGCAGCTTGCCGGTTTATAATAAAGAGGCGTTAAGTTACGCGATTAAGGTAGCCCTGGCCTTAGGTTGCCGGATAGAGGAGCATACTAAATTTGACCGCAAGAATTATTTTTATCCCGACCTGCCGAAAAATTACCAGATCTCGCAATTTGACCTGCCGTTATCAAAAAACGGTTTTTTGAATATTATTGCCGGTGATAAGCTCAAGCGCATCGGAATTACCAGGGTGCATCTGGAGGAGGATGCCGGGAAACTCATTCATGAAACAGATGCGAGCCTGGTAGATTTTAACCGCGCGGGGATTCCCCTGCTTGAGATCGTCAGCGAGCCGGATTTGAACAGCTCCCAGGAGGCCTTTGATTATTTGACCGGCTTAAAAAGCATTATTGAATACCTGGATGTTTCTGACTGTGATATGGAAAAAGGCTCTCTGCGCTGTGACGCGAATATCTCTTTGCGCCTCCAGGGAGCTAAGGAGTTGGGTGTCAAAACCGAACTGAAGAATATGAATTCTTTTAAAGGGGTTAAAGACGCTTTAAATTCCGAGGTAGCACGCCAGAGTGAATTGTTAGAAACGGGTCAGGCTTTGGAGCAGGAGACCCGTCTGTGGGATGCGCAAAAGAATATGACTGTATCCATGCGCACCAAGGAAGGCGCTAAAGATTACCGGTATTTCCCTGATCCGGACCTGACGGTTTTTATTATCGGACAGGAGATGATCTCTCACATCAAGGACCAACTGCCGGAATTACCTGGAGAGAAGATGCGGCGTTTCATGCGGGAGTATTCCCTATCTGAATATGATGCCGGGATCTTAGTCAGCTCTAAAAAGGATGCGGAGTTTGCGGAAGAGTGCTTGAAGAAATATCCCGGGGAAGATAAAAAGAACATAGTTAACTGGTTAATCGGCCCTTTATTATCCGAGGCCAACGCCAGGAATGTCAATTTGCATCAAACAGGCATTGATATTGATAAGCTGATCGAGCTGATCGGTTTTGTGCAAAGGCAGGAAATTTCCCATCTTGTTGCCAAAAGCGTATTGGCTCAAATGCTTGATTCCGGAAAATCCGCCCAGGTAATAATTAAAGAAAAGAACCTGCTGCAGATTTCCGATACGGCGGAACTCAAACAGTTAATCGCCGCGGTAATAGAAGAGAATGCCAAATCTGTAAATGATCTTAAGTCCGGCAAATCAAACGCGCTTATGTTTTTAGTGGGACAGGTAATGAAGAAAAGTTCCGGCAAGGCCAATCCAAAGGTTGTTCAGGAGCTAATCAAGCGGAGGATAGATAATGCGTAAGAATATTATTATCGGTATTTTGCTTCTCGTGCTTGTGTTTGTCGGCGCCACCTTTGCGCTTTCCGACAGCGAAAAGAAAAAAAATGATGAGCTCTACCGCCAAGTGGAGATATTTTCCGATACCCTGGCGATTATCCAAAGGGAGTATGTTGATGAGACCAAGCCCAAAGATTTAATCTATGGGTCATTAAAAGGCATGCTCTCCTCCCTTGATCCGCACAGCCAGTTCATGGATTCGGAAACTTATAATGAACTAAAGGTAGATACGGAAGGGAGATTCGGCGGCCTGGGGATTGAGATCACCATCAAAGACGGTTTACTGACCGTAATTACCCCCATTGAAGATACCCCTGCCTGGAAAGCGGGGATAAAAGCAAATGACCATATCGTAAAAATAAACGGTGAATTGACCCGCGAAATGGTTTTGACCGACGCCGTGAAAAAGATGCGCGGCAAGCCGGGAGAAATAGTCAATCTTACGGTATTAAGGAATTCGGAAAAGAAGCTCCTGGATTTTAAAATTACGCGGGATATCATAAAAATCAAAGATATAAAACACGCCCTTATTCTTGAAGACCGGATCGGCTACATCCGTTTAACTGAATTCCGCGAAAATACCATGCAGGAGTTCAACAAGGCATTAGGCAGCCTCTCTAAGCAGAAAATGAACGCGCTGATCATAGATTTGCGCAATAATCCTGGGGGGCTCCTGGATGTTGCCGTAAAGGTAGCGGGAAAGTTCATCCCGCCCAACAAAATGATCGTTTATACCAAGGGCAGGCAGAAGGCGCAGAACCTTGAATTCTTCTCTGAATCTAAAAACGCGATTACAGAATTACCCCTGGTGGTCCTGATCAACGAGGGTTCCGCATCCGGCAGTGAGATTGTGGCCGGGGCCCTGCAGGATTATAAGCGTGCCATTATTATCGGGACAAAATCTTTCGGCAAAGGCTCGGTGCAGACGGTTATACCTTTAAGCGAGGGAGCGGCAATACGCCTGACCACCAGCCGCTATTTTACTCCTTCCGGAAAAATAATCCACGGCAAAGGGGTTATTCCCGATATCCTGGTTGAACCCCAAAAAGAAACCGAGGCCAAAACCGAAGACGTGAAGAAAACCAAATCCGATGAGATATTTGATGAGATAGAAAGCAAGAAAGGTAAAAAGGAAGCCGGCGCGGATGAGTTTAATTATAAGTCTGATCTTCAGTTGATGCGCGCCGTGGATACTTTAAAAGCAATAAAACTTTATAAAGAAAATCGCCAATAGATATTCTATCTAGATGAAAAACAAACCCTTAATTATCGTCGCGGCAGTTTTACTTATGCTTATTTTTATCGCCCTGATCCTTAAGCCCCTTTATAAGAGGGCAGCGCTTAAGGTTAAGCCTCCTGTAAAGGTGAGGATTGCCATCGTGATAGATGATTGGGGGTATCATTTGGATAATCTGGTAATCGCCGGAGGGATAAAACAACCTTTAACCTGCGCAATTCTTCCCGGATTAAAGAATTCACGCCTGGTCGCGCAAAAACTGCATAAACTTGGGTTTGAGGTCATCCTGCATTTGCCGATGGAGCCCAAGGGAAAGCGCGGATTAGAGAAAGATACTATCGCAATTAACATGGGCCGGCAACAAATGCGCGGGATCCTGGATAAAGATTTAACCACAGTTATTTTTGCAAAAGGTGTGTCTAACCATATGGGCTCGCGAATTACCGAAGACATAAACTCAAGCGCGATGATTCTGCTTGAGGTAAAGAAGCACAACCTGTATTTCCTGGATAGTTTTGTAACTGCTAAATCTGTTTGCGCGCCACTGGCCAGAAAAATGGGATTAAGGTTTGCCAGAAGGGATGTGTTTCTGGATAACAGGGATGAGCCGGAATACATAAGAAATCAAATCAACCTATTAAAAAACTTAGCACGTATACATGGTCAGGCTATCGGCATAGGCCATGACCGCAGGAATACCCTGCTTGTATTGAAAGAAATGCTGCCGCAATTGACAAAGGAAGGTTATAAATTTGTTTTTGTTTCGGAGATAGCCAGATGATAGTTTTGGGCATTGAGAGTTCTTGCGATGAAACCGGGGTAGCTTTAGTTAAAAACGGCAAGCAGGTTTTAGCCAATATAGTAGCCTCGAGCCTGAAATTACACAGCAAATATGGAGGCGTGATACCGGAGATTGCTTCACGCATGCAGCTTGAAAGTATCGCCGGAGTATTTTCCGAAGCGCTTAAGGTTGCCGGGGTCAGGCCGGAGCAAATCGACCTGGTTGCCCTTACGGTCAAACCCGGCCTGCCGGGCTCGCTGCTTGTGGGGATCTCTTTTGCGAAAGCCCTGGCTTTAAGTTTAGGCAAGCCGCTGTTAGGTATTAACCATGTGTATAGCCATTTTTATGCCAACTTTCTTTGTCATGACAATATTAAATTGCCAAGTGTCGCCCTGGTAGTTTCCGGAGGTCATACCAGCATTTTTTATATAAAAGATTTTTCTAAAATCCAGGCAATCGGCCGGACTCAGGACGACGCCTGCGGAGAAGCTTTTGACAAAGTGGCCAAAATCTTAGGGGCCGGTTATCCCGGCGGTCCGTTAATCGAAAAATTAGCTAAGCGCGGCAATAAGGATAAGATTAGATTTGCCTGCTCCCGCACAGAAAATGAACTGGATTTTAGTTTCAGCGGAATAAAAACCGCGGTACTGTATTATTTAAAAAACAAGAAAATTAACCTGGTCCTTAAACAGGATCTGGCCGCTTCCTTTCAGGAGAGCTCGATCGACGTTTTGATAAAAAAGTCTTTGCTTGCCTGCAGGCGCAAAAACGTAAAACAACTTTTAATAGGCGGCGGCGTGGTTGCCAACAGCAGATTGCGCCGGAAGTTCCTGGCCGGCGCGGAAAAATTGGGGATCAGCTGTTTTTTCCCGGATATGGACCTGTGCATGGATAATGCCGCCATGGTGGCCGGCCTGGCATACCAGCTATATAAACAAGGAGCAAGAGACAATCTCTATTTAAATATGCAGTCTAATTGAAAGGAGCCTTTATGCCTACTGATCTGCAAATGATCGCGCGTTTATTATTGACGGTGGTTTTAAGCGGTCTGATCGGACTTGAGCGCCAGGTTCACCGCAGAAACGCCGGCCTGCGCACGCATATACTGGTAGCGTTAGGGTCTTGTCTTAT
>Ga0265296_1002674_pt1 | contig 17572 bp, 14 predicted proteins | sample MunlanPumphouse1_FD_189073 | JGI IMG/M metagenome (GOLD analysis project Ga0265296, IMG submission 189073) | Groundwater microbial communities from a municipal landfill in Southern Ontario, Canada - Pumphouse #1 | ecosystem: Environmental > Aquatic > Deep subsurface > Groundwater | place...
GTCGTCAATGAACCCGTTGCAGTCGTTGTCCTCGCCGTCGCAGCGTTCGGCCGTCGGTGCGAGCGTCTCCGCGTTGCAGCGCGTCCCGAAACCGTCGTCTCGGCACACGCGCGCGCCGTTCGCGCGGCACGCGCCGACGCCGACGCTGCACGCGCTCTCGAGCTCCGCGAACGTCTCGTCCGTCGCGCCGTCGCAGTTGTTGTCCTCGCCGTCGCAGAGTTCCGTCGAAGGGGATTCCGGCACTGCCGAACATGCGACGCCGCCGTCCGGGCCGCACTCGAACACGCCGATCACAGCGCACGCGCCGTCGCCGACCACGCATTCGTCGTCGAGCTCCGGGAAATCCTCGTCGGTCTCCCCGTCGCAGTTGTCGTCGCGGTCGTTGCACAACTCGTCGGTCGGCCAAATACCCGGCTGCGTCACGAGGTACTCGCCCTCGACGCACGCTTCGACCGTCAGCCGACACTCGCCAACTGCGGTGCCGATGATCCGGAGTGGAACGCCGTCGTCCGTCACGCCGTCGCAGTCATTGTCGAGGCCATCGCACGCTTCGTCACTCGGGAGGACGCCCTCCGCGATTGCGGAGAGTCCGCCCGCGACGCAGCGCTCGACGCGCACCGCGCACTCGCCCTCGTTGGTCCCGCTCACGACGTCCGCGAGCCCGTCGTCCGTCGCACCGTTGCAGTCGTCGTCACGGCCGTTGCAGGTCTCCGTCGGCTCGAGGCCGCACGTCCCGCACCGGTTCGTGATGCCCTCGTCGGTCTCCCCGTCGCAGTTGTCGTCACGGCCGTTGCACGACTCCTCGGCACCGCAGAGCGCCGCCCACTGCACGTCGTCGAGGCACACCGCCCCGAGATCCGTCCGCGCGCACCGGTAGCCGGGAACGCAGCGCCTCTCGTCGTCGCAACTGAGGTACTGTCCGAGGGGACCGAAATCCGTCTTGCACGCAGGGAACGCGGCGAACGCCGCGAGAACCGCCATGCGAGCCACACCATTCGTCCGCGTCATGTGCTCTCCTCCTTGTCCGTTGTGTGAATGGATCGAGTTCCACTGAATTGTGAAGGAACCCTCCCGCACCACCCTCCGATCGCAGATGGAGGAGGGTGTGGGAGGGGGGCACGATGCACGACCGTGCCCCAAACATGTTCCATGAGACCGCTCCACTACGGGAGCGCCGATATCCATACGGCGACCGCGCCGCCGGGGAGAATGCCGATGCCGATGCGGGACACCGCGCCGCTCGCGTGCGCCCCATCGCTCCGGAACACGCCGAACGCATCGAGGACGATGGTGCTCGCCGCAGCCGCGACGATCACGCCGCCGACCGCGAACAGCGTGTTCGCACGCGATCCGGCGCGCTCGCTGTGCGACTTCTCATCGAACGCATCAACCTGCGTGCGCGCCCGACGGTACGCGGCTTCCGCTGCGCGCGCATCGAGTCCGTTCACGATACCGGCGCCGAGCACGACGAGGCCGACCGCGCCGCTGCCGAACGCGACGATCTGCGGGGTCCGAAGCCATGGAGCACGCTGCTCGACGGTCGTGGTGACCGGTGAGACCGCCTCGTGCGGGGCTTCGCGCGCCGGATCGGCCGCCGCCGAATCGCTCGCTGGCGTCGGTGCCGCATCCGGTGGTGCCGTCTTCTCCGTTGGCGATGGAGTCCACTCGGGGGGTTTCGAGTCCGACGGCGGCGAAGCGGACTTCGGAGCGTCGCCGGACGCATCGTCTTCCGGTCCCGGCAACGGCGTGAGATCTGGCAGAGGACCGACTGAAGGATCCACTGAAGAATCCCGCGGAACGATCCGAATGACCTTGCGTTGCTCGCCCGTCGGAGGAGCGACTCCGAGCGGACTGAGCGATGGTTCGGCGGGGGCCGGAGCAGGAGCGGCTGCTGGAGCGCCTCCCGCTTCATCGCCGGTACTCGCCTGCTTCGCCGTTTCCTCTCCCGCGTACGCGTCGTCCACGCTGACCAGGACGACGAACACCGCGGCAATCACAATCGCGCGTGAACGCATGGGCAAACCTCCTCATGGAACTGGTAAAGGGCTGTGGGAGAAACCGATGGAACCGTACCAGTGGCGCTCGGCGCCGTCAAGCGGCGTGGACAAAAATGCCCGGGTCTGGCGGCAGCCGAAACCCGGGCTCAACGAAGCGTGCCGAGGGGAGCCGCGCCGCGCCAAAATCGCGGACCTCTGCGCGGCGCTCCTCACGCGGCCTGCGGGGTGAGGACTTCGCTCCGCGCATCCGAGCCGACGGCTTCACGAATCCCGTGCAGCGCGAGGAGCTCGCGGATCCCGTCCTCGAACCGCTCCTGCGGAATCCACCCGAGGAGCTCACGCGCGCGGCGATTGTCCGCGAGCGTGTCGTGCGGCTCGAGCCGCGGCGGGACGTGCACTACTGGGCCGCCGATCATCCGCGCGACCTCGTTGACGCTATGGTTCGATCCCGCACCGATGTTCATCGTCTCGCCGCTCCCGACCTTCGCGCTCGCCATCGCGAGCATGTTCGCGCGCACGACGTCGCGCACGTGCGTGAAGTCGCGCGTCTGCGTCCCGTCACCGGTGATCGTGAGCGGTTGGCCCGCGCGACGCTGCCGGAGGAAAATCGCGATGACCGTGTTGTACGCACCCTCGTCCGGCATGCCCGGCCCGTACACGTTGAAGTACCGGAGCGACACGGTCCCGAGTCCGTGGCAGAGCGTGTACGTCTTGCAGTACCCCTCACCGACGTACTTCTGAAGGCCATACGGACTCTTCGGGCTCGGTGTCATACCCTCGTGGAGCGGCATCGTCGGCTGATCTCCGTACGCGGACGACGACGCGGAGTACACGACGCGGCGGACGCCCGCCTCGCGCGCCGCCTCGAGGACGTGGAGCGTGCCGGTGATGTTCGCCGCATTCGATTCCCGCGGATGCTCGATGGAGAACTGCACGCGCGGGAGCGCGGCGACGTGGAACACGCCGTCCACCCCGCGGAATGCGGGACGGATCGCGTCGAGGTCTGTGATGTCCGCCTCCACGCACTCCGCGCCCGCGCACAGCCGCTCGCGGCGCCCGGTCGAAAGGTTGTCCACGATGCGCACGCGGTGCCCCTCTCGGAGGAGCGCCGTGACGAGATGTGAACCGATGAATCCCGCACCGCCGGTGACGAGGTAAGTGGGCATACCGCCTGTGATGAGCGCGATTACTATTCCGGTGCTTGCTCCGTCGTTCCTCCCGATGGTACCGTCGCGGCCGCTGGCGGCATATCCACTGCGGGTTGCGCGGCCGACTGCGCCGAGCGCTCCCGCGCCGCACCGATCGCCTGGGCAACGACGGAATCGTCGCGGAGCGTCTCCGTGAACAACACGTGCTCGCGGTTGATGCGCATCTCATCCGTCGGCCCGTACGGCTCGGTCCCGAGCTTCACGAGTGCGATGTTCGGCGACGGCTGACCGGGCTGCTGCCGGAGACCCGGCGAGGCCTCGAGGTAGTACACGTCGCGGAGCGTCACGGTCGTGAGCGTCTGCCGAGCGACGTGCCCGAAGTACGCCTGCCCGTTCGTGAGGAACACCGCCTGCCACGGCCGCGAGGATCGGAGCGAAGTTGGGATGATCCCGAGGATGACGAGCGCGAGGACGATGACCGCCGCCGCCGTCACGGCCCACGGCGTCAGCGGGTGCACCGCGAGGTCCGACTTCGGACGCGCGGCGTGATTCGGCCTCCGTTTCGCCTGCCCCGACCGTAGCGTCGGAGGAGGCGGCGTCTGTGGTGCCTCCGGATGCTCCGGCACGACCGATGCGGCGTCGCTGTGGTCCATATGCGTGAGGTGCTCCTTACTCGTCTCATTTCCTTTCCGCCTGCTGTAGGGAAAGACCGCCGTCAACGGTTATGATCTGCCCGGTGATTGCATCGTTCTCCAAAATCCCTACGGCCGCATGGGCAATCTCGTCAGCGGTCACGTACCTGCCGATCATCGTTTTCGATGCGTACCTATTCTTCTCGGCTTTCGATATTCCTTCCCACAACGGTGTCCACGTATACCCGGGTGCGATTGCGTTGACTAAAACCTTCCCGTCAACTTTCGCAAGGGTAGTCGTCATGCTCGACAGCGCCGCCTTCGCGACGGAGTACGCGAAGTGTTCGGTGTTCCCCCCGCCGGGATTCCCGTAGTACGAGGTGATGTTCAAAATTTTCCTTAACGACGATGCGCGATGCTGTCTGAGAAAAAATTGGGAGACATGGAGCGCGGAGAAGAAAATGTTTTCAAACTGTTCTCTCCAGCGCTCGTTATCGAAGAAATCCCCCGGCTGCGCGCCACCCGCGTTGTTGACCAGCACGTCCACTCGGCCAACCTCGCTGGAAATTTTTGCGAACATGCTCTCGACTTGTTCTCCGTCGGTGAGGTCAGCCCGGAAAAGAACGCCCGTGGAGTGCCGTTCAACGCTCCGGCGTGTTTGCGTCGCGCCCTTGAGATTTCTTCGGTAGTTGAGAAGGACCTTCGCGCCTTTCCTGGCGCAGGCAATCGCGATGGCTTGCCCGATGCCGCTCGACGCCCCGGTGACAAGAATGTTCTTTCCCTTCAGCTCCACATGCTGTTGCTCTTAAAAATGGTGGGCACGGGTGGATTCGAACCACCGACCTTCGCCTTATCAGGGCGACGCTCTAACCAACTGAGCTACGTGCCCAACAGCATTGAACGTAGCATGGGGTATCGGTGACGGCAAAAGACACGTGCAATGAGAACGCCGATGCGCGGTGAGCGCATCGGCGGCGATCCGTCATCCGTCACACGACTTGCCCCTTCTGGCACATCGTTGTGATCTGGATTTCACGTTTGCACGCAGGGCATTCGATGATGTCGAGTATCGCGTCTTGCATCCCGATGTGCTCCATGCCGCGGTGTCCACACCCCTCGCAGATGAGGTAGCTGTCACCGCAGCAGTACCCCTCACTGGAGAGGTCGCCAGCACCATGCGCTCCCGGGTTCGGTAGAGGACGCCTGAGGCGAGCGTACGTCGCGATGCCGCCATCCTTCTGCTCCACCGTCCATTCGCGGACGATGCGCGGTGGGTCGCCACTCGGCGAATTTCCAGCCATGGCATTTTACCTCCTCTGTAGCAATTCCCCACCGTTCTTACGAACGGCGGGGAATTGCGTTCAGAACAAAAGGTGCAACAACCGTTGACGGTCTGAAAAGTGGTAGTGAATCCGTTTGCCCGTTGAGCTCCCTACTCAAGGAACTCAGGCGGGCGGTTTCCTCGCGACACCAGTTGCCCGATGCCGCGATCGACCTAGGGATGTCCATCGTGATCCCGACCGATGTCGGGATCGACGGAAGGATCTCCCGAAAAAGGAGGTGATCCAGGAGCAGCTTCCGCTACCCCTGCCTTGTTCATGTGCATCCCGCATTCCTGCGGGCACGGACTATATCTTCATCCCGACATCCATCGGGAGGCGACGTTTCATGGCGGTTTACGTCGGCTCGTATTGACGAGCTCCCGCCATGGCGATCCGACGAAGTGTCGGACCAGAGTCTCTACGGGATCGTTCGATCTTGTATCGGAGCTCTTCACGCACGTACGATTCGATGTACGCGGTGAATCGTTTCGCGTCTGCTACCGGAATGTAGAGTCGGTATCTCTCGCGATCTCTCTGGAGCGTTGCGGTGACGCCGCAGCGCATACGCAACGCACGCTGGAGGATTTTCTGATCGGTTCGTGAGAAGCACTGCGTGTTGATCACCAGCGATCCTTGCGAGTACCGACATCCATCATCCATGAACCAGATCGCAACGGCGAGCGGATCGTTGAGATCCACCGCGATGTCTACTGGAACTCGTTTCCTGCCGTTCGGGTAGAATCGGCGCGCGAGTTCCGTGAACAGCGGGTGACTCAGTGTGCGAAACCTCCACGAATGCGTGGACGGTTGGTACCGCGGTGGCGAAAGCGTCCATCGCTGGAGCTGTTCGTATTTCCACCAAAGGTATGCGCGCTGAGCGCTCCCGTGATCAATCTGAAGTCGGTAGCTTCCGCCAGCCGCCGTTTCCACGAGCGCGCCGTCGCCGAGGATCGATCCAATGATGATGGACCGTTCCTTCGGACGCACGATGAGCGCATCACGGATTCGACGGACTGCGGTTGAGTTCCAAGCCACACGATCGTTCGACTTCCCTCGGTATTACCCTCCGCAGGTACGGATTGGGCTCCACCGATATCAGTCGCATTTTTCCTGCGGATTGCTCCGCGGGGTCGCAATTGGACTTTCGTCCCACGACTTCGCCCCTCTCATGAGGCCTTCCTTGGATCCCCAATCGGGGACCTTCAGGAATTCCCCACTCGCTTGGCGTGACGGGCGGTGAGTACAAGACCCGAGAACGTATTCACGGCGCCGTGGCTGATGCGCCATTACTAGCGATTCCAGCTTCATGGAGGCGAGTTGCAGCCTCCAATCCGGACTGAGATCGGGTTTGTGGGATTTGCTCCGCCTCGCGGCTTCGCGCCCCATTGTCCCGACCATTGTACCACGTGTGTCGCCCTGGATATAAGGGCCATGCTGACTTAACGTCATCCCCGCCTTCCTCCCCGTTGCCGGGGCAGTCTCCTGTGGTCGATTGAAACACAGGACGAGGGTTGCGCTCGTTTCCCGACTGAACGGAACATCTCACGACACGAGCTGACGATAGCCATGCAGCACCTGTGCTCCACCCTCGAAGGTCACACGTTTCCGTGCGCTTGCAGGAGCATGTCAAACCCAGGTGAGGTTCCTCGCTTCGTATCGAATTAAACCACATGGTCCACCGCTTGTGCGGGTCCCCGTCTATTCCTTTGAGTTTTAAGCTTGCGCTCGTACTTCCCAGGCGGGGTGCTTAATGCGTTAGCTTCGGTAGAGGCACCGAGAGGGTCGATACTCCCGACACCTAGCACCCATCGTTGAGGGCGTGGACTACAGAGGTATCTAATCTCTTTCGCTCCCCACGCTTTCGTCCCTGAACGTCAGAACCGTTCCAGCGAGCTGCTTTCGCCTTCGGTGTTCCTGCCGATATGAACGCATTTTACTACTACACCGGCAGTTCCGCTCGCCTCTCCCGGCCTCAAGCCAGTCCATCTCTCCGGCGGTCCTGCAGTTGAGCCACAGGTCTTTGACCGGAGATGCGACAAGCCGTCTGCGGACGCTTTACGCCCAGTGAATCCGGGTAACGCTTGGGGCTCTCGTCTTACCGCCGCTGCTGGCACGAGATTGGCGGCCCCTTATTCCCCAGGTACCGTCAGAATTCGTCCCTGGGAAAAGTCGTTTACACTCCGAAGAGCTTCATCCGACACGCGGCGTCGCTCCTTCAGCCTTTCGGCCATTGAGGAATATTCTTGACTGCAGCCATCCGTAGATGTGGGGACAGTGTCGCAGTTCCCCTGAGGCAGGTCGCGCTCTCACGCCTGCTACCCGTCTTCGCCTTGGTGGGCCGTTACCCCGCCAACAAGCTGATAGGACCTAGGCCCCTCCCAGAGCAATTCTTGCGAACCATTTTATTCGCACGTCTCACGACGGCGAACATCATCGGGAATTAGTCCCGCTTTCGCGGGATTATGCCCGTCTCCGGGGTAGGTTGCCAAGGTGTTACGCACCCGTTTGCCGCTGCCTGATATCACCTTGCGGATCAATCAGACCGCTCGACTTGCATGCCTTAGACACGCCGCCAGCGTTCACCCTGAGCCAGGATCAAACTCTCGACTAAGAGAGTCGATAGGACTCAATAACTGTTGCTATACTTCTTCGGACTCACTACCACTCTTCAGTTGTCAACGTGCAATAAGGATTCACGCACCACGGTGAGCGCATGCACTGAATGCGTCGGACGGCGCACCAAAAGGGATTCGGTGCATTGGTGTCCGGGCTCGGCAGTGCGCTCGCCGCAACACGCGAATGAGCGAACAGAAAACCGCGACCTCCCGAGCGACGGGAATGGCCCCGGTTTTCAGCGTTTTGAAGCGAAGATTGGCCTGTTGAAGTTCTGTGGGTAGCGTACCGGAGCACCAAAACGCTGTCAAGTCCGATGTCCAGCTCGCCATGCAACAACCGCCGAATGGTTCCCGGAGAGGAGCACGTTCGGGACCTTCCAGTGCATGCCGCGCTTCGGGGAAAAATCAGCGGGGCGGGTGTAGTGAGGGTATTCGAGCCGCCAGCCGCCAGCCGCCAGCTTCAAGCGACTACACTGTTTGGTGCTGGTAGCTGGTAGCTGGTGGCTTTCATCTCCCGATGATTCCGCGTTGCCGAGAACGCCGGGAATCAAGCGCACGACCGCATCCGTGATGACGAGCGCCGGGAGTTCACCGCCGGTGAGGACGTAGGGGCCGATCGAGACCTCCTCATCCGCGAGGTGCTCCGCGACGCGTTCATCAACGCCCTCGTAGTGCCCCGCGAGGATCACGAGGCGGTCATACTTCTTGGCATACCGTTCGGCATCCCGCTGCGTGAACGGCTTCCCCTTCGCGCTCGTCAAGATCACGCGCGTTCGTTTCCTCCGGCTTGCGGCTTGCGGCTGTCGGCTTGTAGCTTTGAGCGCCCGCAGCGCTCGATGGAACGGCTCGACCATCATCACCATCCCCGCACCGCCGCCGTACGGTCGGTCATCAACCTGCCGGTGCTTGCCGCGTGCCCATTCTCGGAGGTCGTGCACGGCGATCCGCACGCGTCGCTTCTCCTGCGCGCGTTTGAGCATCGAAGCGCCGAGGTACGGCTCCACCGCCTCCGGAAAAATGGTGATGATGTCTATTGTTTTCATGTCGCTCCGAGTGTAGCGCGGTTCGGCAGAAAACCAAACTCCTCCGATTGTTCGGAGGAATTTGGCGTCACCGGGGCGTGGCCCCTTGTGAGAGCAGGGCAATAATTTCGGGAGGTGGCCGTAGAGCAGCATCCGTGGCCGTAGAGCTTTGCTCGCTACGGATGCGAGGGTTGCACAGGGGCGGAGCCACTGTGACGAGCATGAACGCTACCGGACGAAATTATTGCGGGGTCGCACAGGGGGCGGAGCCCCTTGTGGCAATGGTCAAATTTCCAAATTGAGATCGGAGGTGTCTACGTCGCTGGTGCCGGTGCTCGGTGCGTCCTCGCGCGGTTTGCGGACGTGCGTCGAACCCTCTGGCTCCTCGATCTTCAAGTTCACCCGCGCGTTGTTCTTCGCGCCGACGACCTTGAGGAGTGTCCGGAGCGAGCGCGCGGTCTGCCCCTGACGGCCGATGACGTACCCCATGTCCTCGGGGTCCACCTTGAGCGTGATGAGCACGCCCATCTCATCCACCGTCCGGATCGAAGAGACCTTGTCCGGCTTATTCACGAGTGCCTTGACGACGTAGTCCACGAATTCCTGATCGCTGTACTGTTGTGCCACAGAAGTTGTGAAGTTCAAGAATATCTGACGGATCGCTTCCGGACGTGCCCGACCTGGGTTGCAGCCGTTGCGAATCCGAACACCTCTACGGTATCACGAACACGCGCGAAGGTCAAGCTGGTGCTGGTGTTGCCGCCTTCGCTGCCTTCATTTTTTCCTGCCGTTTCTTCGAGATCTGCACGATCCGCCGCTTCTCGCCCTTGAGCATGCCGCGCTCAATGAGGAGGTTCTGGAGCGTGTCGGACGGCTGCGCGCCCTTCCCGATCCAGTACTGGAGCCGATCCTCCTTCATGACGAGCGTCGCGGGGTTCGTGAGCGGGTTGTAGTGGCCGAGTCGCTCGACGTGGTCACCCCACGGATCCTTCGACTTCTCCTGGACGACGACGCGGTAGCTCGGTTGCTTCTTCTTGCCGACGCGGGTGAGACGGATGACCAACATACGGTTTGTCGGAACGGAAACGAGGGCAGCGCCCTCAATTTGGTACGATACGCGCCGCCAACGGCGCCGTCAAGCGGCGACCGCGTTCGCCTCCTCCAGCTTGAGCGAGAGCAGCTTTGACACCCCGTCGTCGCCCATCGTGACGCCGTAGATCATCGCGGCGCGATCCATGGAGTACCGGTTGTGCGTGACGACGAGGAATTGCGTGTGGCGGGCGAGGTCCTTCAGAATTTCCGCAAACCGGACGGAGTTCGCCTCGTCGAGCGCTGCATCCACCTCATCGAGGACGACAAACGGGGATTTCGAGGACGAGATGATCGCGCACAGCAGTGCGATCGCGGTGAGCGCGCGCTCGCCACCCGAGAGCATCGCGATGGACTTGATGCGCTTCCCGGGCGGCGTCGCTTGAATGTCGATGCCGGCTACTTGCGATTTGAAATTTGAGATTTGAGATTTCAAATGATCGGTGGGCGGGATGTCCGGGATCGGTGTCTCCGTAACCGCTGCGTCCGCTGCGGCGTCCTCGTCCCGCTCCTCTTCTCGGAGGATCGTGAGTCGCGCAACGCCGCCGCCGAAGAGCTGGCGGAAGTACCGCTCGAAGTGCTCGTTGATGGTGGCGAACGCGTCGTGGAATGCGCGATCAATCTCCCGTTCGAGCTCCTCGATGATGCGCTCGAGGGCGGTGATGGATTGCCGGAGATCTGTCGTCTGCCGCTCGAGGAACGCGACGCGCTCCGACGTGTCGCGGTGCTCCTGCACGGTCTGCTCATCGAGCGCGCCGATCGCGGCGAGCTCTCGCTGGAGCCGCGCGATGCGGTCTCCCGCGTCGGCCGGGAGCGGGGTCGCGGGTATCGGGAGCAATTCCGGATCCGCCGTATCCCCGAGGTCGCGCCGGATGTCGGTGCGGAGGTCCTCGCGGCGCTGTTCGAGGCGCGCGAGCTCGATGCGAAGGTCGTTCACGCGAGCGCTCACCTCGTTGAGCGCGAGCTGCTGTACTCGGTAGTTCCGCTGGAGATCGAAGAACGCGCCTTTCTTCCGGCGCTCCTCCTCGTGGAGCGCGCCCATGCGCTGCTGGCACGCGAGGACCTTCTCCTCAACGGTGCGGAGCGCGTCCTCCGCAGGCAGGAGTTCCGGCGACGCGCGCTCCGGCGTCTCCGAGTTGCAGCGCTTCCGCACGCCCGCGAGGCGCTGCTGGATCGCCGCGAGGCGCTCCACGAGCGGGGCGACGGCGTCGAGGCGATCAACGATCCGGAGGTCCTCGAGGAGATCATCGAATGTCCGGAGAATCGCCTCGAGGTCCTCCGCGAGCGCGGTCGCGGGGAGCGAGACCTTCGCGGTGACGGCTTGTGCGGCCGCATGCCGGAGTACGAGGATGCGCTCGCGGAGTTCCTGCCGACGGTCAACGAGCGCCTCGTACTCGCGCTGGAGCGGGAGGAACGCATCGCTCCGCTGCTCGTCGCGCTCGAGCTGTGCGATGCTCGACTGGATCGCATCCACCGCATGCTGGAGTTGCTGCCGCTCCGCGTCCGCATGCTCCCAATCGGCGGTGACGCGCGCGAGCGATTCCCGAAGCGCGTGCCAACGGCTCCCGTACTCAGCGCCGAGGAGCGCGTGGAGTTCCCGCTCGACCTCGTCGCGGCGTTCGAGCCGCTTCACGAGCCGCGTGAGCGAGCGGAGGCGCGGGGTAATTTCGGCGAGGAGCGTCTCCCCCTGGCGGAGGTTCTCCGCCGCGCGCTCGAGTTTCCCGACGGCCTGATCGCGTTTGATTTCCGCCGGGCGAATGCCCGCCGCTTCGTCGAAGAACATCTTCCGCTCCGCCGGAGACGCGAGGAGGAACTGGTCCACCATGCCCTGCCCGATGATCGAGTACGTCCGCTGGCCGACCCGCGCACCAGCGAGGAGGAGGATGATGTCCTCACGCCGCACCTGCGCTCCGTTGAGGAGGTACTCGGACTCGCCGGAACGGTACACGCGCCGACCAATCGCGACCTCAGTGTACGCGATGTCCGCGGCGTGGTCCTCGTTGTTGAGGTGGAGCGTCACCTCGGCGACGCCGAGGCGCGGGCGCTTCGGAGTGCCTGCAAAGATGACGTCCTCGGATTTCTTCCCACGGAGCAGCTTCATGGACTGCTCGCCGAGCACCCACCGGATGGAATCCACGACGCACGACTTCCCGGAACCATTCGGCCCGACGATCGCGGTGATCCCCCGCGAATCGTGCGTCGGGGGGAGGAATTCGAGCGTCGTGGTGTTCGCGAACGATTTGAAGCCGACGAGGTCAATGCGCTGGAGCCACATAGGCGGAAGCTGTAAGCTGTAAGTACGGCGATTGCCGAGCTTTGGGCTTACGGCTTACGGCTCGATGGTCTCTCAGTGTACCAAGCACATTCCCGGTTGACCTGTTGACACGCGAACGGCGGGTGTGTAGCGTAGGCGCAGTGGCTCAGGACGCGGTGTCCCGAGTTTGTTCGTTCATTACTTCCACAAGGGGCCCCGCCCCCTGTGCGACCCCCGCAATAATTTCGTCTGGTAGCGAGCAAAGCTCTACGGCCACCTCCCGAAATTATTGCCACGCAGCACAAACCGAGAAGGGAGAGGATTTGATGCCGAAGAAAATCGGAATCTCCGACCGAACTGCCGAGCGCCTGAACGCGCTCATGCGGCCCAAGGGCGACGTGCAGGGGAACGCGCAGGCCCAAGGGCTCTTCGCGGCGATCGCCGAGGAGTGCGACCCCGCGGCCGCGCTCGCGTACGTCTTCGAGGCGGAGCCGTTCGCGTACTGGTCCGGCCCGAAGACGCCAGCGGGCGACTTCCCGAAGTCGTTCGACCAGAGCCCCGGCAGCAAAGACACCGAGGAGTTCATGGCGTTCCAGGACGACGGGAAGAGCATGCGGCGGCTCATCGCGCTCGTCGCGCAGATCGAGGCCGACGAGCCGGACGCTGCCGAGCGTGCGGCGCGCGCGTGGACGTTCCTCCAGACCGTGAAGTCCCGCGTCGGGCGCGCCGTGCTCTTCGCGATGATGCTCGACGACAGCACGTTCGTGTCGCCCGCGACGCCGTTCATCGGCGAAGCGCGCTACACCGACACGATCCCGAACGACGAGTGCGACCAGATCATGTGGCGCAACCGCGGGGTCATCGCGCGGCTCAACGGCATCCGCTCGAGCGGAACGATCACGCAGAAGGCGGCGCTCGGCAGCGCGGTGCTCGAGGAACTCGCCAACGTCGCGGATGCCCGCGAGCGCGCGTTCATCCTCGGCGGGATCCTCGGCAAGCGGCAGAACGACATCGAAGTCCGGGCGCTGGCGATCGATCTCCCGGCCGGAATCAAAGACCTCGCCGCCAGGGTCGCCGAGGTGGTGGAGGCCGCCGCGAACGGCAAGCCCTGCCCGATCTGCGGCACGGTCCACGGCAAGGGCGACGTACCGCGCGGCGACGAGCACGTGTAGTCGCAGCCCGCGAGCCGGCTCTCGGTCGCATGAAGCGCTCAGTTCCCGAATGGGGCTGGGCGCTTTTCCTAATCCCAGCATGGCAATCTTGACGCGTGCTCGTCGCGGCGGTATCGTCACTTGCTATGCTTCCGTACCACGCGATCTGGCATCGGCTCCTCGCGAGCCGCGACATCCTCCTCGTCTCTCCAAAACGGCCGGATGGGGATTCCATCGGCTCCATCTGCGGACTCTCCGAAGCGCTCCGCTCGGTGGGGAAGGAAGCGGTCCTCTATTGTCCGGATCCCATTCCCGCGACGTTCGACATCATCCCGCACGTGCGCGAAGTCAGAAGTCAGAAGTCAGAAGTCAGAAGTCAGCCATTCGATGCGATTGTCATCGTTGATGCGGGGGACATCGCATTCGCAGGGGTTGCGGACGACCTCCCGAAGTGGAAGGCGGGCGGTGGAGCACTCATCGTCATTGACCACCACGCGACGAACGCGCGGTACGGCGACCTCAACTGCGTCGTGGCGGATGCCGCTTCGACGACTGAAGTCATCCACCGGATGCTCGCCGCGAACCGCGTCCCGCTCACCGCGGCAGCGGCGGCGTGCCTCCTCTTCGGACTCGTGACGGACACCGATGGGTTCACGAACCCCGCGGCGTCCGCGTCGGCCATCGCCGCCGCGGCGTCGCTCATGGGAGCGGGTGCCCGAATCGCTCCGATCCTCCGACAGGTCTACCGATCGAAGCCCATTGACGCGCTCATGCTCTGGGGACGCGCGTTCGAACGCCTCCGCATGCACCCCGTCTGGGACATCGCGACAACCGTGCTCCTCCCGTCCGATTTCGAGGAGTGCGCAGACGGCGCGGAGCGCGCGGAGGGGCTCTCGAACTTCCTCCAGGCGGTCCTCCCGGCGCGCGCGATCCTCGTGCTCAAGGACTCTGGCGACGGGATTGTCCGCGGGTCGCTCCGGACACAGCGGGACGACGTGGACCTCGGCCGCCTCGCCGAACAGTTCGGCGGCGGCGGTCACCGGAAAGCCGCGGGGTTCGGCATCCCCGGGAGGATCGTGCAGGATGGCGATCGGTGGAAGGTGACGTAAGGAGCTCCATTGGAAACAAGGACTAGAACTAGAACGAGGACTTGCGGTACGATGTTCTTGTTCTTGTCCTTGTCCTCGTTATGCCAACGAACACCCTCGTCCCGATCGTCGTCGAGAAGTCGCAGTTCGGAGAGCGCGCGTACGACATCTACTCGCGCCTCCTCAAGGATCGCATCGTCTTCCTCGGCGAGCCGGTGGATGATGCGGTCGCGAACACGGTCATCGCACAGATGCTCTTCCTCGAATCCGAGGATCCGAAGAAGGACATCAAGCTCTACGTGAACTCGCCGGGCGGTTCCGTGACGTCCGGGCTCGCGATCTACGACACGATGCAGTACATCAAGCCGGACGTTGTGACCATCTGCGTCGGACTCGCCGCATCCATGGGCGCGGTGCTCCTCGCCGGTGGTGCAGCCGGGAAGCGGTACGCGCTCCCGAATGCGGAGATCATGATCCACCAGGTCCTCGGCGGCGCCGAGGGTCAAGCATCGGACATCAAAATTCGCGCCGAGCGCATCCTGAAGATCAAGGACCTCCTGAACAAAATCCTCGCGCGCCACACGGGCCAATCGTTCGAGAAAATCGAGAAGGATACGGATCGTGACTACTTCATGTCCGCGGACGAAGCGCTGAAGTACCGGCTCATTGATAAAATTATCGAAGTGAAAGAAGGACAAAAGAGCGCGTAGCAGGATGCCTAAGCGCCGCGGCCATACGACCGCGGCGTTTTTCGCTTACCTCAACGGAAATAATCGCATTTCGGCCCCGGGCAGTTGACATCCCGACGGAAGTGTGGTACACTGCGTTGTTCCCTGCACCGACGTTCTCAGACACTATCCGAACGACAGAACGGGGAATTCGTAAGAGTCCGGTGCATCCGGACTCCGCTCCGAGACATCCCACCTGAGTACTCGCGAAATCGAATGGGATTGGTTCAAAAAATAGTGTGAGGTCATTCGCTTCGCTCAGGATGACGCCCCGCGTCACCTCACCCTTGGAGAGCTGCGCTCGAGGACACTTCTGAAGGACACCTCGTCCTTCAGGGAGGATCCGCACGAGGGAGGTCCGCCTACGGCGGATCCGCCTCTGGCGGAAAGTGCACTCGAGAGCACAGGGCCCTGCGCTCACGACAAGCATGGGGTCCATTGGCCGGCCGTCCAGGTTGCTCACTCACGTGCGCCGACTTGGTTGGACCAATCACTGGATCCCTTGAGCGCAGCTCTCCGAGGAGTACGCGAACACCACCACCCCGATGGGGCGGTGGTGTTCGTTTCGGGTCCATGGTTCGTTCCCTCAATTCGCTCCTCCGATGGACGGCGTTTCTGATGGGGGTGCTGGGGGTGCCGACGTATCGGTGGCTGGTATCGGCACTGGGGCGGTCTGCACTTCTAACTTTTCACTTTCAACTTCTAACTTCTTTCCAATCAGGCACACCGCCTGCCATGGGCGATAGTGGCTCTTGAACACGCGCTCCTCTTTGCGACCGTCCGCGTGCGTCACCGTGTACGTAAACTTCGCGTCCGCGCCGGTGTGCGCGCGTTCGGTGCACTTCTTCACCCCGGGTGGGAGGTCTTCCGTCTCGACGATCTTCATCGGCGGCGGCGCGATGGAATTGTACACCTCCGGCTCCGAGGTACTCGCGATCCGCCCATCCGTCGTCCCCCAGAGTTCGTAGACGAGATCGTCTCCCTCCACGCGCGTGCGCAGGAGGAGGTGGCGACCGGTATCATTGCGGAATCTAAAATCCGGCTTCGGCCCGTAGATCGTCGCATCCATACCGACCGGCGGTTCGTAGTACGGCACGCGGTACGCGTGGGCCGCCCGTTCGGTGATTGGAAGTCCAGCGGCGAGCGCAACCCGGAACATCGTCGTCGCCACCTGGCACAACCCTCCGCCGAACTCCGGAATCGTCCGCGATCCCTTGATGACGAGCTCTGCGCGGTACCCGTTCGCCGCATCGAACGGCGCGAGTGCACTGACGAGCGAGAACTCCTCATCCGGGGCAATGAGGATACCGTTGAGGAGTTTCGTGCCGATGCTGATGTTGTGCCGCCGATTCGGTGGGCTCCCCTTGAAGCTCGTGCGACCAACCCCGAGGAGCTCGCGGATACCGAGGTCGTTCGTGTCCGCGAGCGTCGCGGTCGCTTGCTCCCGGACGAGCGCGATCGGAATGAGCGGCGGCCGCTGGCCGAACACCGCTTCGTGGAGCGCCGCCGCGAGCGCAGTGCGGTCCATGCGCACGCCTTCACGGGCGGCGCGGAACTCGCGCACGCGCTTCGATGCCGGATCCATGACGAGGCGCGGCTCCACCGCCGTTCGCTCCACGCTCGCTGCAATCGGCGCGAGGAACGCCTCGATCGCGTCGCGATCGAGCCCGGGCGTCGGACCTGGGAGGACGGTGAACCAGGTCGCGAGCGTCGCTCGATCAACCTGCCAACGCCGATCGGCGGCACCTCCGGCGTCTGACGGGAGCACGAGCGTGAGCGGCGCGCGCGCGAGCGCCGCATCGAGCGCGGGGAGCACGGCGGCGACGTCCGCCTTCGCGTACGGCGGTTCCTGCACCACGGTGGTGATCGGAATCGCCGCGGGATCGAGCGACGCAATGCGCAGCGCGGTCGCCGCGGCGATGCTCGCCCCATCGAGGGCGCGGCCCGGATGTCCTTCGGTGATCTCCCACGAGACCTCTCCATCACGGACGACCGCCGCGATGCGCGGCGGATCCATGCGCTCGAGCGCGCCGCCGAGGTTCTCGGCGAGCGCCGCGCTGAGCTGGTCGGATGCGACCGTCGCCTCGAGCGGCACGACGAGCCCGTCGCGCGTCGCACCGCGCACGCGTTCCGTCCACGTCGCCGCGAACGACGCCCGCCGCCCGATCGCGAACGCCGCATCCACGAGCGCCGCCGCGTCAACTTCCACGAGTCGGTACGAGAGATCGGGATCCTGCTGTCCGATGATGATGGGGTCAATGACCACGAGTCGCCCGTCGAGAACGTACGGGAGTCCCTGGCCGAGGTACGCGTCGAGGACCTGCTGGATGCGCGTCACCGCCTCGGCCTTCGTGAGCTCGCCGACCGGAATCGTCCCGATGCGGACGCCGGGGAAAATGCGGTTCTCGTAGGCGCGCTCGTACGTAATCGCACCGACGCCGACCGCGGCGAAGAGCAGGATGCTGATCGCCCCGGACACGGAGAGCCAGATGACGTGGTGGTGACGCGTGTGTATGAATTTCCCCA